>TARA_R110002095_G_C4251587_1_pt1 | contig 21950 bp, 19 predicted proteins | sample TARA_R110002095 | Tara Oceans TARA_R110002095 (sample SAMEA4397255) | marine metagenome | biome: Polar Biome; feature: [SRF] surface water layer (ENVO:00010504); material: water (ENVO:00002006), including particulate matter (ENVO:01000060) such as... | depth 5 m | reverse complement strand
TTCTGGTCTTATTCGCTGCTGGTAGTCTGCCTGTGTCCGCTCGCCGTTTTTCTGGGTTCGTACATGGGTTGGCCACTCGGTATTGCGCCATTATTGCTGCTGGCTCCGATCACAGTTCTGGCGGCGATCTCGTCACCTCGAGTCTGTTCCTGGACCATCACAGCGTTGGCCGTCGGTGCCTGCTTTGCAGAAATCTTTTTCCGGTCGGACATCAGTGAGGTCAAAACCACCTATCCACTCAGTATCATGAGTGCGGCTGTGTTGATCGGGTTGACATTATTGATCGACGCTTACATTGGAAAATTGCGACAAAAACTCGCTCAGATTTATAATCAGAACGATGAGCTGGTGCGCCAGTTGTATCAAAGCCAGAGAGAGACAGCTCCTGCTCAGACGACTTCCGAAACCGGCACAAAGGAAATACCCCAGGTGGATTCGAAAGAGAATCCTGCTGCAGAAATTGGTGTCAATTATCCTTTATTACTTCTAACTCTGCAGGATATCGGCCGCCGCATCTCAACAAATCAATCGAATGAATCACTGATCCCCACGGTAATTAGTACTGCAAAAGCTTCGTTACAGTGTGGATATTGTCAGGTTTATCTGTGGGACGGCAAAGCGGGTGCTTTGAAAAATGCACTACCAGTCCGAAATCGTGATAAACACGAATATCGGCCTGTTCCCAATAGTGGTGTTGCTGCCTGGGTCATCGAGAATCGTCAGATCGTCATGAGAAACGATGCCGAAAAAGATTATCGGTTGAAACGCATTCTGGAAGAAGACCCGCATATGCCTGATGCGATCGCACCACTGACTGTGGGTTCCGATCTCATCGGCCTCTTGATCATCGACAAGGTCGATATTGAGTCTCCCACCATTGGGCGGTTGATCTACATTCTTTCCAATATCTATGCACTGGGTATTAAAAATTCCCAGTTGTTTAAACGAATCGAAGAAATGGCCAGTCGGGATGGTTTAACCGGGCTGTTCAACCATGCCACGTTCCAGGATAAGCTGCAAGAATTGATTAAGAGTGCGGAAGCACAATCAACGACGCTCAGCGTCATCATGAGTGACATCGATCATTTTAAAGCGTTCAACGATACATACGGGCATCAGGCGGGAGATTTCGTCCTGAAAGAAGTCGCCCGCATCTGGAAAACGGTGATGCCGGATAATGCCATTGTCGCCCGATATGGGGGCGAAGAATTTATCGGCGTTCTGGCAGATCATGAGTATTCACAGGCAGTACAAATTGCCGAAGATCTGCGCGAAACGATGGAAAATTGCCCGATTCTATTTGAAGGTCAGCAATTACAGGTTACCGCCAGTTTTGGTGTGACGGAACTCAGACACCCTGCCACCACAACCAACGAACTCGTAAAAGTGGCAGACGAATATTTATACAAGGCTAAAGAAGCAGGCAGAAATAAGGTAGCGGGCAGTGCACCGAATTCGGCTAGAAAACCCAGTACGTAGACATCAATCCCATGCAAATTACGACAGAAATATTTGGAAATGTGCTAGTAGCACACACACCTGACGAATTAACGGATGATACATCCACCGAATTCGTCAACGCACTGTCTACGGCCATCAATGAGCAACACTACCAGGTTGTTCTGCAGATGGATCGTAGTGAGATTCTGGATAGTACAGGATTAACGGCACTGTTGGACTTACAGGATCTGACACGTGAACAAGGGGGAAACCTGAAAATCAGCGGGCTGGAAGACCCTGGAAAGAAAATTCTGGAAATGACGCGACTTGATCAGCGGATCGATCTGTTCGATTCTGTAATCGAAGCCGTTTCCAGTTTTCATTAAACACACATTAAACTGATATGAATAATAATTCCCTGCTACAACCGAAAATGCGACTCGGTGATTTACTCATTTATAAAGAGTTTATCACTTTGGAACAGTTGGAGTCCGCGCTGGAGGAGCAGTCACAAGGTGACGGCGACCAATTACTCGGGGAATTGCTGGTCCATAACGAATATTGCACCGAAGAACAGGTTCTGGAATGTCTGGCACTGGAATATCGAATTCCTTACGTGCAACTCGACAGTCGCATGTTCGACTCGAAAGTCTTCGATGTGCTGCCACGGGAATTTGTGGAAAAGCATACTGTGCTTCCGCTGTTTAAAGTCCGCAATGTTCTCACCGTTGCCGTCGCAGAACCGACGAACGTGTTTCTTGTCGATCAATTACGAGATCTAACAAAATCCGAAGTGCAAATTGTTGCTGCCAGTGCTCGTGAAATTCGGCGTATGGTGCAAACCTATATGCCCAACACCAATGTGTTCGTGATTGACGATATCATTGATGATGCGAACGGCACAAATGTAGAACTCATCGAAGATTCGATAGATGATATCGGGTTTGATGCTGAGTTTGCCGGTCAAAGTCCGATTATTAAGCTCGTAAACTACATCGTTTACAATGCCGTTCGCGAAGGCGCCAGCGATATTCATATCGAGCCAACGGAGTCGCAATTACGGGTCCGCTACCGTGTGGACGGGGTCCTGCAGCATGCATTGGAACCGCCGGTACATCTGGCACCTGCAGTCTCTTCGCGTATAAAAATTATGGCCAGTCTCGACATCAGTGAACGCCGCCTGCCTCAAGACGGTAGAATCCATGTCTTGATGGAGGGGCGCCCTATCGACTTGCGGGTCAGTACATTGCCGATGCCTACCGGCGAAAAAGTAGTCATCCGAATCCTCGATAATCGCAGCGTGAATATCTCGCTGGAACAATTAGGATTCAGTTCGGAAGTGCTGGAAAATTTCGCAGAACAATTGGAAAAACCAAATGGCATCATTCTAGTTACTGGCCCCACGGGGAGTGGTAAAAGTACCACGCTCTACGCCGCTCTAAATGCAGTAAGTTCCATCGAAAAAAATGTCTGTACCGTCGAAGATCCGATTGAATATCAGCTGCCGGTGATCAATCAGTTTCAAGTCAACGAAAAAATTGGTCTCTCGTTCGCAACGATTTTGAGAAGTCTACTGCGTCAGGATCCCGACGTCATCATGGTCGGCGAAATCCGAGACCAGGAAACGGGAAAAATTGCGATCCAGGCTGCTTTGACGGGACACCTGGTTTTCAGCACGCTACATACCAACGATGCCATTTCTGCGGTCACACGCTTAATCAACATGGGCGTCGATGATTATCTGATCGGAGCCGCCGTCAATATGGCACTTGCTCAAAGACTCTGTCGAAAACTCTGTCCCAAGTGCAAAACACCATACGAGCTCTCGAAAGCAATGCAGCTTGCCGTTGAACGAGTAGGCTTGGACATTGACGAATTTTATAAAGGCAAAGGTTGTAGTCGTTGCCGCAACACTGGATTTTCCGGGCGTATTGGCGTTCACGAAATCCTGACGATTGACGACCCACTGCGTGAAATTATAACGACGAATCCGACTGTCGCCGCCGTCAAAGAGTACGCACAGAACAACGGAATGATTCCTCTGCGATACGATGCACTTCGCAAGGCGAAGGAAGGACTGACTACGATCGAAGAAGCGCTCAAAGTCAGTGACGAAGGCTGGATTCCTAAAAAAACCGCGATCAAGCATTAAACACCGTTTTGTAATAACGGATTATAATACAGAGGCCTGAGAAAGCGACTCAACCATGGAAATGAATGACTTGTTACACGCTGCTGTTGACAGCAATGCATCCGACATTCTGCTGGTAACCGATGCGCCTCCGATGTTTCGGATCGATGGAGAGTTGAATACAACGACTTTGGAAGCACTAGACCCTGAAACCATTCGAGACCTGTGCGATCAAGTTTTGAAAGAGAAACAGAAAGAGACGCTGGAAAAACAAAAAGACGTAGATTTTGCAATCACAATTCCTCGGCTGGGACGTTTCCGTTTTAACATTCACGTTCAACGGGGTTCCCTGGCTGCTGCCATTCGCCGCTTTTCGAACGAAGTTTGTACGTTGAGCAGTCTAGAATTGCCGCCCGTGGTGGAAGAGTTGACCCGTCTGAAAACCGGATTGATTCTGGTGACTGGTCAGACAGGGTCCGGGAAATCGACTACTCTGGCAGCGATGGTAGAAGCCATTAATCAGCGGGACTCAAAGCATATTATTACGCTCGAAGACCCCATTGAATATCAATTTCAACATGGGAAATCTCTCATTGAGCAACGGGAAATCGGTGAAGATTGCCCCGGTTTTGCATCGGGACTCAAACATGTTCTCAGACAAGATCCTGATGTGATAATGGTAGGAGAGTTGCGCGACCTGGATACAATTCGCGTAGCTCTGCAAGCCGCGGAAACGGGTCACCTGGTTTTGGCATCACTGCACGTTTCCAGTGCGGCCGGTGTGGTAGATCGTTTGGTTGAAGTCTTTCCGCCACAAGAACAATCACAAATTCGCAGTCATCTGGCAGAATCTCTACGGGCGGTACTTACACAAAAATTACTCCCGGCGGCGTTCTCTAAAGGACGTGTTGCGGCGTTAGAAATCATGTTGATGAATCGTGCGATTCAGACCAGCATACGCGAGTCAACTTCGCATCTGATTCCCGGCGTCATTTCCACAAATCGTCGTGTGGGTATGCAAACCATGGAACAGGCATTGAAAGAGCTGTTGCTCAACGGAAAAGTTGATCCGGAAGTGATTGACGAGCATCTACAGGAATTGAAGGGGGAATCATCCAAAGATTTCTCTCATGGGCTATTGGCGTAGATCTCCCCTCATAAAAGGCTGAACCATGCAATTTACTTATACAGCGAGAAACACGAGTGGCCAGAATCAATCTGGCGAACTGGTCGCAGATTCGAAAGACGATGCGGTAGCAAAATTGCGCCAGGACGGTCTGTATTTGCTGGCACTGGAAGAAGCTGGCACGAACTCCAAAGAAGGTTTTTCGACTGCGCGAAAAAAGCGTGTTTCACGGAAGGACATCATTTATTTCACCAACCAGCTAGCGATCATGGTAGACGCAGGTGTTCCCGTTGCAACGGCTTTGGAGGGAATCTCAAAGCAGATGGAAAACCCCACACTGATGGATATTCTGACGAATATTCAGAAAAGCGTGGAAGCCGGTAGCGATCTTTCTGCTGCGCTGGCCGAATATCCACGCCAGTTTGATAAGACCTATGTAAATCTGATCAAGGCCAGTGAAGCCAGTGGTACGATGCCTCAGATGTTAAATCGGATCGCCTCACAGGCAGAAGAAGAACAGGAAACAATTCAACAGGTCAAAGGAGCCTTAATTTATCCGGCCATTATGTTGGTCATGTGTATTGGCGTTTGTATTTTCCTGCTGACGTATGTTTTTCCTAAACTGATGCCCATGTTTGCAGCGCGCGGAGCAGCTGTACCGACACCGACCAAGATTATGATTTTTGTCTCGACCGCCATTACTTCCTACTGGTATCTGATTCTGCTATTTCTGGCGATAATGGGAGGCGTGTTTTATTACGTTCGTGCTCAACCCTGGGGTAAATCGGCGTTTGACTGGATTATCATCCGTCTGCCAGTCTTTGGTACCATGCTGAAGAAATTAGCGATCAGTCGCAGCATTCGTACCCTGGCAACAACAATCAATGCAGGCGTGCCGATGCTCGAAGCAATTGAACTCAGCGCAGGTGTTTCTGACAATGTCCATTTCAAACAGAGTTGGAAAGAAATCAGCGAACAGGTGACAACCGGAAAGCAAATCCATGAAGCGCTGGAAGGAAAAACATTATTTCCGGCAACAATGCAGCAGATGATCGCCTCCGGTGAATCTACCGGGCGTTTGGGAATGGTATTGAATAAATTGAGCGACTACTTCGATCGTGATGTGAAAATTGCCATCAAATCTGCCACGACACTCATCGAGCCGATTATGGTGGTTTGCATGGGCTCGATCATTGGTTTCATTGCTCTGTCGATGCTGCTTCCGATTTTCACACTCAGCACCAGTCACTAAGATGAAGACGGTTTCTGATCTGTTTCTTCCGGTTCAGGCTCAGCTGGTTTTGATTCTGATTTCGTTGTTGGCTTTGAAGACTCGTCCGTCGTCGTGGGTTGCTCTGATGGAGTCTCTTCGGCGGTTGACTGATCTCCGGTGGCAAGTTCCAGCAGGCTCTGATTATGAAATTTTTCTTGCGAGAATGCTTTTAACTCGGTATTGAAAATCTGTACCAGAGCATGCAGACATGACGCAACAATCGGCCCAATAAACACGCCCCAGAGTCCCATCATCTGTAAACCTCCCAACACACTGACAAACGCCAGTAGCGGATGCAGCTTGGCATCACTTTGCAGAACATAGGTTCGAATAATGTTATCCATCGTTCCCACGACAAGGGTGCCCACGGCTGTCAGGAAAATCGCCGAACCCCAATGTCCTTGATACATCAGCCAACCCGCACAGGGAACCCAGATCAACCAGGAACCCATTAAAGGGACCAGAGATGTAATCGTGGCTAAGATCAGCAAAATAATGAAATGCTCGAAACCAACCAGATAGAGGGCAATGGCAGTCATCAGACCTTGTCCGATGGCTGCCAGAAAAGTAGCGAGCACCACAGCGCGCACGACTTTCTGAAACTGATCAATTAGCCGCTTCTGATAATCAACGTGTACAGGAATCAGCGACTGGGTCGACTCGATCAATGAATATCCGTCGGCCAGAAAATAGTAAAGTGCGATGATAAACATGACCCAGGCTATCAAAGCCGCGAAAATACTTCCTAACAGACCAACGGTCGACGCGGCGAATCCCAATGAACGCTTGGCAATCGGAACCAGGGTCGCCTGCAGGTTTTGTCGGATGAACTCTTCTACCGATTCATTCTGTTTTTGGCCCTGGTCCTGTTCTAAAGGACTAATCTCTTGATCTAAATACTGATTGGACCAATCAATTAACTGATGAAATTTGTCATTGCTGATCTCGACTTTCGCACGGACAGTTTGAACTGTTTTTTTCCAGTTTGCTTCATCAAGGGTATTCACGACTGTTGTGAACAGCTGGAGTGATCCCAGGAAAATCCCGACGCACAAAGGAACCAGAATCGCTGATACGATAATGGATGTGGTGATTCCGGCGGCAATTCTGACGTGCCCCTTGGTTCGTTTCACGAAATAATTCAGCAGCGGTTGACTGACCATCGCAACGACTGCCGCCAGAAACAGAGGCAACAGAAAGGGCATAATCACTTTGAAAAAAGTGATTCCCAGAAAGAGGATCAGACAGAGTATGATAGAAAGCGAAACGAGGCGAACCATGAATCATTCCCGTTCATTGAATTTCCAGCGAGAAACAGGACCGATGAAATGATCAGATCCTTTGGTATGTAACAACTTACAGCAATAATCGTTCGATTGAAAGGCCAATGAATGGCATTCGATTCTACTCATTTTTTAGTGAACACACATTATTTCATTTTACTTATCGCAATTTTGAAGTCTGATTCGCTACAATACCGTTTTCATTGAAAAAACCAGCTACTTTGTTCGTCGAGATTAGTATCTCTGAGTCGGCAGCAGAACCGGAGTCTGATATGAATCGTTATATTATCTCTTTACTAGCCGCCAATCGTGTTGGAATTATGGCAGCGATTACTACCGCCATGGACGAGCTCGGTGCGAATCTTCAAGAAACCAGCATTGCTGTGATCCAGGATTTTTTCTCCATTGTGATTGCCGCCGATTTTCCGGATCAACGTGATCCTACCCTGATTCAGGAACATATCGAAGGAATCTGTAACGCGTACAATGTTGAAGTCTGTGTGAAAGACCCGGAGGTAGACGTTCCCACCATTCTTTTACCAACAGAGTCTGATAAATACCTGCTGGCGATTTCCGGCAAGAACCAGGCCGGCATTTTGAGAAAGATTTCATCACAACTCGGTCAGGATGGAGTTGATATCCTTGACCTGTCTGCCACCAGCGCTGAAGACGGACAAACTTTCGAAATGATGATCAAGATCGCAGTCCCCAAAACTCTGGATATCATGGATTTACAAAATGAAATGGAAAACATCTGTGGTCATTTAGACATTTCGGTTGACTTCATTAGCGAATCCGATTCGGCCATCATCAGCTCTCAAAGCCAAACACGCATGTTCAAGCTTTAATCAGCGATTGAACGGGATTTATCTGATTAGAAGTCTTTGAGATGATGTCGAACTCCAGAAAACATCAACAGCACACCTCTGCCAAGCCGTTCCAGATCTTAAAAGAGCATCGATACGCATATACAGCAGTCTCTGAATTGTTCCATGCTGTTGAATCTTCCGATCCGCCTCTGGTCTATTTGTATGGCCCTTCAGGATCTGGAAAGACGGCTCTGATTTCACATCTGGTGCCGGAATTTATTGAAATTCACTCCGAAGCGACATTCAAAATGGTTACCGCGAGTGAATTTGCCGCAAAATACGCAGCAGCCTCGAATCGCAGTCGCATACCTGAGTTCCAGCGAACCTTTCGAGAACTGGACCTGCTGATTCTGGAAGACATTCAAAGTCTGGAGAATCGGACTCAGACACAACGGGAACTCTTATCGGTTCTGGATGAGATCCTCAAGTCGGGGGGCATGGTCGTCATTTCTTCAACAAAACCGCCCGGAGAACTGGCACACTTTCAGAAAAAACTGGTGAACCGGTTTCATGGAGGGGTCTGTGCCGCGATCAGGTCTTTGAACTATCAGAGCCGGCTGGACCTCTTGAGCTTCTGGGCAGAGTTCGAACAAATATCAATCCAGTCAAAAGAACTGTCGCTAATTGCTCGTAAAAAAGAACTTTCGCCACGCGAGCTCTATGCGATACTGATGCAACTGCAAACCGTCAGTCGCATCAAACAACAACGAATTGACAATTTGTTTGTCAAACAGTTCCTGGCAGGAAATATTGAAGCCCCCAAAACCAGCGTTGCGAAAATTACGAAAGCCGTTTGTCGAGAATTCAAGACCAGCCTGGCAGAGATCCGCTCAGCCAACCGGTCTCAGCAAATAGTGCTTCCCAGACAATGTGCCATGTTTCTTTCACGAGAACTGACCGAAGAATCTTTAGCGAAAATTGCAATTTATTTTAATCGCAAGAACCATAGCACGGTTATTCATGCCTGTCGTCATATTCAACACGGTCTCGAAAAATCACCTGGTTTACGCCAACAGATTTCTCGCATTAAGCAACAGCTTGGAGTATATCTCTTATAGCAGACAGGAAACCTTGGCTAAAAAAAACAGTCAGGTATAATTTTCACTTTGGTTTTTCCTGTTTCGCTTGCCTCTTTTTGTGCATAACGTGTTCAATGGGAGATGAGGATTGTCAACTTATCTCGTGTTTCTGAACAGCGCCGTCACGCGCATTTCAGAGTGACATCTCTATTCACCACCAACTACTCCCACCACCAAGATCAAATTGACAGGTTATCGACGTCATTTCCATTGCTCCCTGTCTCTGTAACACCATTCAATAAAAAGAGTTACACTCCTTCACCACCAGTAATCCACAAATTTCACTCCTCTCTGATACTACTACTACTAAATTTAAATATTTAATAGAAAAAGGACTTTGAAAATCAACCTTGATGTGCAGATTCAGAGCCTTCCAATCGTTGTGAAAACCAGTAGAACTCCATAAAATAACATAACCAAAATTGACTCACTATTTGACTGCCTTAAACCCCATCATATCAGGAATAGAGCAGTCCCGATTTTCAACGAAATCTTAGAGAAATTGATTCAAACATGAAGCTCAGTTGTTCGCGATCCACTCTGTTGTCCGGCTTCCAGATTATTGGGAGTGTTATCAGCTCTCGTACACCGAAAGAAGTCTTGAAGTGTGCCAAGCTTGAAGCGGCAGACGGCAAAGCAACATTGAGTGGGACCGACCTGGAAGTCAGTATCCGATACGATTTCGAAGAAGTCGAAGTGACAATTCCCGGTCAGATTCTGCTATCTGTGCATGAGCTGGTTTCTATCTTGCGGGAAGCCAAAACAGAAACGATCGAAATTGAACTGAAAAAAGATGAAGAATCGGAGCAGGATTATATTCTGATTCAGGCAGGGAAAAGTGAGTTTCGCTTGTCTGTCCACGATCCTTCGGAATTTCCTGCTGTAGAATCGTTTAATGAATCCAATTTCTTCGAAATCCCGATCCAGTCATTTCGCGAAATGATCCGACGTACGGTGTTTGCCACCGATCCGGAAAGTACCCGATATGCTCTGGGTGGGGTGTTGTTCGATGTGGAAGATGACAAACTGACTCTGGCTGCCACTGATGGCCGTCGGCTGGCGATGGTGGAATCTGCCTGTTCTTATCAGGGAGAAGAGGTTTACCAAAATAACCGCCCGGTCATTCCTGCCAAAGCTATGTCGTTGATCGAAAAAAGTCTGGTCGGGGATGAAGGCAATATTCAGATCGCAATTCGCGCCAACGATGTGATTGTAAAAAGTGGTCGTTCGACGATCTTTGGTAGATTAGTTGAAGGGCGTTTTCCCAAATACCGGGATGTGATTCCACCAGAGCCGACTCACAGCATTGACCTGGAAGTCGGAACATTCTTCGCCGCCGTGCGTCAGGCACAGATTGTGACCGATGTGGAAACACGAGGCGTCGATTTCATTTTTGCCAGCGGTTTGTTGACTCTCAAAAGTGTTGCCGCTTCCGTCGGCGAATCGAAAGTGGAAATTCCGATTCCCTTTGAAGGGGAAGAAATCGTAATCACGTTCGATGTTCGATATCTGGCAGACTTTCTTAAAGCGCTGGATTCGGCAGCTCATATTCAGCTACAGCTGATCGATTCCGATAGTGCCGCGGTTCTGAAAACCGATGACGGCTACACATACGTTATCATGCCTCTTTCGCAAGCACGGTAATTTATGTCACAAAAGTACGAATTCAAATCCAGCCGTGCGATTCCTTCAGCCGTCCCTATTTCTCAGGCACTGTCAGAGCTGATTGCATTAAAGGGTCTGGGGCGGGTTCAGGGAAATCGACGCTTAATAGACGCCTGGAAACAGGCTGCAGGAGAAAAAATCGCCGGTCTGACGACGGTTCAGGGAATTAAAAATCGAATCGTGCAGATTGGGGTTGAGAACTCGGCTCTCTTGAACGAACTCAATTCGTTTCATAAGGGTTCGTTACTTCAGAATTTACAAAAAGAGTATGGAAAACAGGATGTCCGCGATATTCGATTTCGGTTGAAGTCAAAGACAAAAAAGTAGCTCCGACAGTTCTGGTAATGGAATGTGAAATTACTGTCGGGAGCCGGTCTAAGAGGCAGAACAGTTATCTATTTCTTAGAAGCAAATAATTAATTCACGGGAGTGATAAAGCGTGAGTGATCAAGAACAGAATCAGGCAGACCTTAAAAAAACAGGCTATGACGAATCGAACATTCGAGCCCTGGAAGGCGTAGAAGGGATTCGTACGCGACCAGCCATGTATATTGGTGATACCACCATGCGGGGTCTGCATCATCTCGTCTACGAAGTCGTGGATAACTCGATCGATGAATGTGTCAATAAATATGCGTCCGTGATCAACGTCAAAATCAATGCCGACGGAAGTGTGACTTGCAGCGATGATGGTCGTGGGATTCCCGTCGGTGCCATGCCGGATATGGATAACCGTCCTGCACTCGAAGTGGTTCTAACTGAAATTCACGCAGGTGGAAAATTCGACCGTGAAGGGGGCTATAAGACGGGAACCGGTGGATTGCACGGCGTCGGTATCACCGCCGTGAATGCACTCAGTGAATGGCTGGAAGCAGAAGTGCGCCGCGAAGGTCATGTCTGGACGATTAAGTTCGCCCAGGGACTCGTTAACACACCACTTCAAAAGCTGGGTAAAACCGACAAAAGTGGAACCAAGATTACATTCAAACCCGATGGCACCATTTTTCCTGACACAAAATTCTTGTACGACACACTGACCAAACGTCTGCAGGAACTCGCATTTTTAAATGCCGGTGTGAAGATTCGAATCACCGATGAGCGGTCCGTCGGTCAGACAGATGAATTCCATTATGAGGAAGGTCTAATTGAGTTCGTCCGCCATTTAAACCGCACCGAAAATGCGTTGTACGAGGAAATTATTCATATCGAGGGAGAGCTGGAAGGCGTTCAAGTTGATATTGCCGTTCAACACAATGATGGTTCGCTGGAAAATGTACGCTGCTTTGCCAATAACATTTTTAACATCGAAGGCGGTACCCACTTTTCCGGTTTCCGCGGTGCTCTGACACGAACGATCAATGCCTACGGTAAGAAAGCCAATCTATTTAAAGACTTCACACCCAGTGGTGACGATTTTCGAGAAGGTTTGACGGCCGTCATTACGGTTCGCGTTCCCGATCCTCAGTTTGAAGGTCAGACCAAAACCAAGCTGGGTAACAGCGAAGTGGAAGGCATCGTTCAGACCGTTGTCAATGAAAAGCTGAATAAGTTTTTCGAGGAAAATCCAGGCGTCGCGAAAAAGATTTCACTCAAAGGTTTGTTAGCGGCGGAAGCCCGGGAAGCAGCCAAAAAAGCACGCGAGATGGTCCGTCGCAAAGGGGCACTCACAACAGGTGGCTTACCCGAAAAACTCCGTGACTGTCGCAGTCGTGAACTGGATATTACCGAACTATACCTGGTCGAAGGGGACTCTGCCGGCGGATCGGCAGACACCGGCCGCGATTCCAATATTCAAGCCATCTTGCCACTCCGCGGTAAAATTCTGAATGTAGAAAAAGCACAGCTGGTTAAAATTCTGGATAACGCGGAAATTGCGAATATTTTCAAAGCTGTCGGCGTTCCACCAGGGGCCGAACTGGAAGATGTAACGAAACGACGTTATGGCAAAATTATCCTGATGACCGATGCCGACGTCGATGGAAGCCACATTCGAACATTATTGTTAACCTTCTTCTTTCGGCATATGCGGGAACTGGTAAATCATGGTTGTGTGTATGTCGCGCAGCCTCCATTGTACCGGGTGACGCAAGGCAAAAAAGTGCGGTATGTTCAGACTCAGGAAGAGATGATGAATCAGCTGGTAGAACTGGCGCTCGGTGATTCCAACCTGTTACACGAAGATGGCACTATATTTGAAGGCGAGATGCTCGAAAAACTGGTTAACCTGGTTTCCGATTTACAGGAACCATTGGGAACCCTGGATCGCCGCGGAATCGACCTGAAATTCATCGCATTGAATTATGCAACGGAAGACGGCCTGCTGCCACAATACCGAATCTTTCTGGGTAAAGAACAATTCTGGTTCATCTCTCAGGAAGAGATGACACAGTTCCTCAAAGAAGAAGAAGCCAAGCGCGGCGATGAACTTCAAATCGCCGATGACAACGGCCAGCCAGAGGAAGCGAAAGATTCAGAAGCAGGCGAAGAAGAAGACGAGTTCAGTGAATCAGGTGCCCTGCAGGTTACAGATCTGCATGAAATCCCCAGCATCAATGAATTGTTGAAACAGTTACGCGGTTATGGAATCAAACTGAAAGATTTCTACTCTCCCGGCAACCGGAACGGCGAGCCCATTTTCCCATTCAGTCTCAACAGTGGGAGCAATGTGATTCGCTTGAGCAATCTACGAAAGCTGTTGCCATCTCTAAGAGATATCGGAGAAAAAGGACTCAAGCTGACCCGCTTCAAAGGATTAGGCGAGATGAATTCGGAAGAACTCTGGGATACCAGTATGGATCCAGAGAAACGCGTTTTGCTTCAAGTCGGCATGCAGGACGCTGCCGCGGCCGATGAGATCTTTCGTATTCTAATGGGAGACGTCGTTGAACCTCGTCGTGAATTCATCGAGAAACATGCGTTGGATGTGAAAAATCTCGACGTCTAACCAAGTTAGAAAAACAATGCTTAAACGAGATCCGTGCCTTCCAGAGACGCAATAAATGGAAGGTGGCGGTACTCGTTGTTAAAGTCCAGGCCATAGCCGACTACGAAATGGTTCGGGATTTTAAAACAGTGAAAGTCTGGTCCAAAATCGACTTCGGAAGTTTCTTCTTTCCAAAGTAGCACCGCCGATTTCAGGGATCGTGGCTCACGTTCGTTGATTTGTGCCAGCACAGTTTGCATTGTTTTTCCGGTATCAAAAATATCGTCAATCAATAGCACATCACGGTCTGTGATATCGGGCAGGTAATCCAGATTCACCTGCAGCGTGCCCGCGGTCGTCGTTTTTCCGCGATAGCTGGATGCCTGAAGTAGACCCACCTGATGCGGCACATCGATGGCGCGAATCAAATCTGCCAGCAAGACCAGGCTGCCTGAGAGGATCCCGATGATGGTTAGCGGCCGATCCTGATATTCATTAGCCAGTTCACGACCCAGTGAAATCACACGCGAGTTGATCTGTTGTTGATCAATCAGAACTTTCACAGAAGTATCCTTTCACTGAGCGTCGTCGGGTGTTGGGGCAACCGATTCGTGTTTCATAAATTCTCTGAGCAGCATTGTGGCATACACACCGGAAGGCAGGTTGAAATGAAACAAAATGCCGGACTCCGTCTCTTCTATTCTAAGTTGATCGGGCCAGATAATAAAAGGGCGTCGGGCACCGGGAGTCAATTTTTTAAACCGTGAAAAGTGAGACATATCTAACGAAAATTCACTCAGCACACGCTGCTCATGTTCCAGAACCGTATCCGTAGGCGGTTTCATTTTCGGCCCGAAGATCGGTCCGGTGATCACCGTTTCTCGATTGTTGAATCGCTCCTGTTCGCTAGGCACATCTTCGACCACGAAAATACCGCCCGTTTCACAAACCTGCATCACGTCTCCCAGTTGAACGGTATGCAGACTATGATCAGAAACCCGCTCCGTCAAAACACGGTTGAATAAACTGGATTGAGCCGCCGACAACGCCAGGCGTTTGAGCGATTTGTTGCGAGAGTATTTTGAAGGCACACGCTCATCTTTGAGCAGCTTAAGCCCCATGATGACCGTTTCATTATCGCGGCCCATTCGCTGCGTGCCGTAATAGTTGGGAAAGCCCGACTGTTCGATTTTTTCCTGGATCGCGACTGCTTTTTGGAATCCGTCCTCAGCCGTGTTTCTGATCAAAATCGAAAATTGGTTTCCTTTGAGATGTCCGGTTTTCAGCTTTCGCTCGTGCCGGGTACTTTCCAGTATTTTGATTCCGTCAAAATTGAAATCCGCTAGTAACGGTTCACATTCGGCCGGCACGGAAACGAGTTGCCGCGTCACAGCACGCCGATCCTTCATCCCGGCGACACCAATATCTCGGGGATTGAGTCGCAGCAGTTGTGACAGGATCTTAACCAGGAATTGTGCCGAGACATCCCGTTTCTCCACCAGGAGAAAGAGATGATCTCCTTCCCCTGAGGGGGCATATACGGGAATTTCATCAACGATGAAATCTTCCATCGTCGTTTTTAAATCGCCTCCGATTCCCGGTAAGTCTTCTGTCAGGTAAGGCAGGATCGAATGTTCGGGATCGGGCATCTTGGAAATCTGGTTCTATTTACGGTTGGCTATGGCTAAGGAGATCAGCCGAATAAATCCTTCACCCAGTTCCAGGTTCAGGCTGGCTTCATCGGCAGTGATTTTAGGGTAAAAGGTCATCAAGTCGCCACCCGAAGCAAACGCAACTTTGGCAGAATCCATAAATTCCTGGTTCTTCGCATTCTCTTTCGCCAGCGGAAGAATCGAAGCCATCTTCATGGATAACAGGAATGAGGCACCTGTTTTGCTCTGGTTTCCAGTGCTTTTCCGGTCAGAAATCGTCTTTTTCAACAGCTCTAATGCTTCTTCTTCGCCCATTGCCAGCCAGCACTCATTCGCATCACAGCCGATGAAAATTACGGGGTCTTCGCCAAAAAGTTCTTTGGTATTTTTCTTCAGTTCCTTGGGAGCAATTTTATGAATCGTGACGCCATCCACCTCAGCGACGTTGGCTTCGATTCCCTGGGTTTCATCTGCCTGCTTCAATAAATCGAATAAATTCTGCAGACCCTGTTGGAATTCTTCTCCCTCAGACAGTTTCACAGCCGCAATCAATGCCGCTTTTCCTTTGGATGTCTGCTGCATTTGAATATGGCCATCCAGCTTCCCGGCTTGGATCGTCGCTTTGGCAGATTCCAGCATTTTAGAAACTGGTCCCGGATTAGAATCATCACCCAAGAGAATCGGGGGAACTTTTGACTCCGACTGTTCAAGCAAATCAAGCAGTGCTTTCTGCTCCACGTCTTTTCGCAGTGGGAACACACTGTATCCCAGTAAATCAGCTGCATCCGCATTGAGATAAGCATACTGGCTCGACGTAGACGAAAGCTGCTTTAACTCTTTTCCCAGTTGTGATCCCGGGTTTGCTTTGACGCCGAGATGAAGCCGAATTTGTTTGTCTTTTTTGGAAAGCGAGTAGCCAGCAATCAGATTGTCACCATCTTTGGCGATGATTTCGAACTGTTTGAGCAGAAACAGTGCTGTCTCTTTGCGGCTCATATATTGAATGTCATTTTCACCCGGCTTGCGGTCCAACTGTTCGGCAATCTTCGCATTGGCCAGATCGACGGCCATCATTCGCATCGGCTCAGGAACATTACTCAATAACAGTGATGCTGCGATGTCATACTCTTTCGCCAGCGCACTGGTGTAGTCGTCCGGGTTATAAAACTCGCGGTCCAGCGCTTCACTTGTGATTTGAATAAACGCGTAACCATGAGCCATTTTGAGATGCAGCGAGAAGCTGGGAAGTGCCAGCGTATAACGGTTTTCTTTTCCCTCTACGGGAGCCAAGTCAAACCCAACTTCGCCCAGCGTTTGAGTAAGCTCATCCAGATTCTTGACAGGCACGAATCCCACCACCGTCGGCTGGGGTGAGATTCCTTCGTTCAGAAACACAAACACACCCAGCGGCTTGGTTTTATCCAGCCCTTCCAGATTCCGATACTGTGCCAGAAACCCCTTGATCATCGCCGGGTATTCGGGTTTCTGAACCGTCTCAAACAGGTATTCGATGTCTTCCAGAACACGGTCAACACCGGCGATCGCAGCGACCGCGATCGGCTGGTTCCAGTCGATTTTATCCTTGCGTGGCTCCCGATTCGTATCTGCCTGGGCAAAAACAAAAGCGCCCACAGCCAGAAAGCATACAGTGAACGTAAACCGTTTGATATAAGAACTTGGAGAGACGCGAAGCACGGGAGATCCCCTTGAAAAGAAAGACGAGAATGACTGTTGTCAGTAAAAAAGTGAAACCAAAATCTTCAAAAGAGATCTCGAATGAGCAAGACATCCAACGAATACATAGTTTACCTGATCTATTCCAATCTGGTTGCAAGAATTATCAAAATCCGCACAAAAAAAGCGACCTCAGATTCGCATCCCCATTCATATCCCCATTCACATCCTCAGTGAAAAAACGCCACTTGACAGCAACGCGGCACTGGCGATGATCCCTGGTTGTGCGTCGCGCGCGTGAGCAAAAACAGTTAACGCACTGCATACCGGCACCCCTGTGAATCTGCTCCCCTTAAAAGCCTCTCGTTTCAGACCGCTTTTTTTCGACGTCCCGTTTCTGGTACACAATGAGCACCCCATTTTTGTGCGCGTTCGACACACTTTTGACACAGATACGCCACGCACCGACATTCTGGCATCACAGAAAGGACACATATCAACCCTGTTTCCGCATCGTTTAAAACAAATCCGACTCGACACCATCGCGCTCCTGTTGACAATCAGATTCACAAAAATACAAAGTGTTCGACAACCAGAAATCAAATACCACAACAAACCAAACAAACATCCCATGCCAAACCTCTCCCCTCAAACAAAATCAAACGAACCAGCCCATACCCGAGCCAAAGCAAAATAATGAGCGGCACGGCGCGAGCCGCCGTTTCTAACTGGAACAACGTCCCCAAAAAAACCGCAACAAATCACGGTTTAGAAAAGTCTACCCGATGCAACCCAATCAGCCTCAGATGAAAATCCGACAGTGGTTACAGGGGATGAATGTTTGAAAAAGTGCAATCTGAGACAGCTTTTCTACAGCGTATGTCAGGTTCAAATATGAATGGAGCAGACACCTTACTATGCTCGATCAACGAACTGCTCTCCACGGCATACATACCCCGGGTCACGTCCGTTTTTTTACTTGATTTTGTTTTCGAATCTTAATCGGCTGCGGGACTCAAGGTTCGACAGACTATATGTATCCGACGAGCACCCATGTTCTTTCAATCAATCCCAACTCCAGCTAGAATGGAATTTCCAATCCCGAGTGATGCACTTTCCGACCGAGTCGAGCTGCCGTATTCGACCAGTGTTCACACGCTTGACCTCCTAAACGTTCGGTACAATAAACGATGACTGATGTTTTCACATCCACAGCACTTTTGTTAACGCTTCTAAACCCATTCCTGGTTATTGTTTATCTGGTTGATGTGGTTCAAAAGCTCGAACAGAAACAATTTCGTCGTGTATTGACAAGGGCTGGTCTGATTGCCAGCACGATTTTCTGTAGCTTTGTGATTCTGGGAGACAAGATTTTTACAGGTGTCATGCAAGTCGAATTTGCATCCTTCCAGATATTCGGCGGCATTGTCTTTCTTCTGATTGGCCTTCAGTTTGTATTTCGCGGTCCAACCGCGATTGAAGGATTAAGAGGAGAATCGGAACACATTTCTGGTTCGATTGCGATGCCCGTGCTGATTGGCCCGGGTACCATCAGCGCCTGTGTACTGATTGGTAAAAGGCATGAACCCCTGGTGGCATGCACGATTGTTGTGACTGCTGTTTTCATCTGTCTTGCAACAATCATATTGCTGAAATTCGTACACGACAGGGTGAATCAAACTCGCGAAGCGTTAATTGACAGGTATATCGAGATCGCAGGCCGCATCACAGCACTTTACGTCGGAACAGTTTCAATCGATATGATCATGCAGGGCCTTCGAACATGGTCCGATAAATTTTAAAGATCAAACCACCTTTTTCTGCCCATCTATTAATAATGAAATTTGGCATGAAAGAAGATCCCTTGTTTGTGCCTCCCCTTGAGCTGTGTCAAAAAAATTCTCGAGAGTGGACCTTAAAAGAAGCCAGACAATACAAAGACTGGTTATTAGCTTCACTTGATGAACGAGTTTCTTTTTTGTTGAAATTTTTGAATGTTCCTAAAACTAAAAATCAAGACGTTGAAGATTTTTTAAGTTCAGCAGGTAAAAAAGCAGCTCAATACCTTCTGCTAAAAGAATTCTCAGAATGTGTCACTGAAAAAAAGAAACTGACTGATAAAGGGTATGCACTGGCTGCAGATATGGGTTTACTGGTCGCAAAAATATTATTAGAGAAGAGCAGGGATAAAATCCGTTGGCGAGTTTTGAGACGCCCCAAGAGGGAGATTTCATATAACCTGCCAGTGCTAGAAGGATTTGAGCTGAATCCCCTTGAGCCGGTGGGAGGTTCTATCGCTGAAGCATACGGAATTCTCCGCGGACAGGATGATAGTAACGTGTGGAGAGAGATCTACGTCTACTGGCTTGATCAGATTCCTCCTGATTGAATCAGTAATGTAACTTTAATCACATTCGTGGCCTTTTTCTGTTCTCGGGGGAAGTCGAAAGCTTCCTTCCATATAATAATGACACGCTGCCGCCCTTTTCTTTAGGTGATCTAGAACATTTACGAGGCAGGAGAGGAAGATGAGACCAGACTTGAATATTGTTCTTGGCGGTGTTGGCCTAATCAAAGGTAGTATCAGAGAAGCAGGTCCCGCCATGGTAGAGATAACTACAGAACTCAATCCATTCTTAGTAGAAGATGGATTTTTGGAGGATGCACCTTTTAATCTACTTCATGGAATTATTCGTTTTGGAACAAAATATGATCCCCATTCCCAAGTAGGTCCAATTGATAAAAAAAACAATGAATTACCGTTCGCAGTTGAAATTGAATTAGATCCACTTAGACGAGCATCGAAGGATGAAGTAATCAACAAATTTCTTATGGCTCTGATTCCAGCTTTATTCGCTATTGCTTCAAAGTATGATTTACCAAAAAGAGGTTTAATGAAATTTAGCGAACTAAAAGATTTCCCGCTGCCAAAAGAGGATTGAGAAAATTCAAGAATAGCAAAGTGTCCAAAACCAATAAAAACCCTTTTTCTCGATGGATGGGAACTTCTTGGACTTTTTGAATTAATTGAAACGATAAATATGCATAAATACTCACTAGATTTCTTGGAAGATGATTGGGATGGGGCTGGTTATGATTTTGCTGTTGCTGCAGTATTTGAAAAAAGTTGTATCAATTCCGAGACTATAATAAATTTTATTCTTGCAACGAATGAAATAATCACAGATGTCTCGATTAAGTATATTTTATTGGATTCACCACTAGAGTGGCAGTTTGTTTTACCGAATGAACTCAAACTATTTATGAATGGTGAATTTGATTGGAGTAGGCTACAATTATTCGTTGTCGACTTTACTTCCAATAACGGTTTCCGCGGTTATATTGAGATCAGTAGTCCTGATCAACTAGTAGTCGGAGGACCTTCTGAATCTTATTACAGTGGTTTCATTGAAAAGGACCAAGCGATTGCAGCAGAAATAGCAGCAATTCTTATGATCGCGGTAAGATTCTTTGATAAAGGTTACTGGTATTTTGGTGCAGGTTGTAACTCAATGGATGAGGCTAAAAAACTTAAATCATTGAAGAAGAAACATAACCTTACAGGTGGTTGTTGCCCTGAAATAAAGGCTGATATATTTTCAAAATGCAATGAGATCCGAGAATTAAATCAGGGGGTTTAGGGACAGATAAAGGGGGCAGGACTGAATGGCACTGCCGGTTGTGGAGTAACAGTTTACGGTCATACGATTGCCCTCCTTTGTTGATGGTAATGGTATCTTGGTTGCTTCAGTAGAGCTAGCACCTTGGTTCGGCGTTTATTGGCTTTGGGTTCTGTTCGACCAGTGCGATGTCCCACACGTTCGCTGCAGGGGACCTGTTGTCCGAGCGTGGCTAATTCCTCGGTTTTCTTCATGACGGCTCCCAACAACCAACTTGCAGCCAGCATCTGTTGCGTCGTGGTAAACGAGGCAGAAAAAGGTGTCAGGACCCTTAAATTGACCCGGAAACCGGGCTGGGCAGTCAACCAACCTCTAACCGACCGCGAATTAAAAGCTCTGGCACGCAGTATCAAACGCGGCGCCCCGCTTAGCGACGATGCATGGACCACGCAAACCGTTAAACAACTCGACCTGGAAAGCACCATCAAACCCAGAGGCAGGCCCCGAAAAGCGAAATCTGGTTCCTGACAAATTTGATGCGGTTGCCAACAAATTGGTTAGTCCACATGTTGAATTATTGTCAGTTGTTCAATTGTACCGAATTTGTTTGACACTTTCCCATTGACCGCTTACAATCCATCAGTGCTCTTTATGGGACTCCTTGTTCCAATATACGGAACGGTGGGTTGGCTCAAAGATGATGAGGAACTGTCATTTTCTGTATTTTGCCAGATTTATTTTCATCCGTCTCCATGGCAAAAATCAACACAGATCGACAGTCATTACTTCAAAGTGAGTTCGAAGTTTCAGGCTGTGATTGGTCTCTTTTGTAGAAACCAGTCTCTATTTCATATCATCAAAATCATTTTTGCTTTTATGTTTTTGCCAGGAGGATCTCATGTCTTTATACACGTGTAAGTCAGAGACAGATGACCGGCGATCCGGTTTCACATTGATTGAATTGTTGGTCGTGATTTCCATCATCGCCATTCTCATCGCCCTGCTTTTGCCGGCAGTCCAGCAGGCGCGCGAAGCAGCCCGGCGAAGTACATGCAAGAACAATCTGAAGCAGATTGGGTTAGCAATGCACAACTATAACGACGCGCACAGCACGTTTCCTCCCGGCGGTCTCGGGAATGATCTCTGGTCGACGGAAGATTTCGCCTCAAATCGCATCGGTTGGCCACAGATGATCCTGCCGTTTCTTGATCAAGC
>TARA_R110002095_G_scaffold12912_1_pt1 | contig 22156 bp, 6 predicted proteins | sample TARA_R110002095 | Tara Oceans TARA_R110002095 (sample SAMEA4397255) | marine metagenome | biome: Polar Biome; feature: [SRF] surface water layer (ENVO:00010504); material: water (ENVO:00002006), including particulate matter (ENVO:01000060) such as... | depth 5 m | reverse complement strand
TGAAGGCTGCGGAATCAGGCTCAAGATGGGTTTGCCGGACGCTTACGAATCAAGCTCATAGCCCTCAGGCGGCCTTAATTCCCAGCCATAATCCACTCGCTCGGATTTAGGGTTCAGCATTGGGCACCCGTTACAATATCCGTCAGGATGGTCCTGGCTGTGGGCCAGCGATAGCTCAACGAGTCCATCCCTTGCCACTTGGGCGCTTCACCCAGGTTTTTCAACAGAACGGATCGCCGGCCTTTATTCTTTTGGGCCCGGCTTTCAATCAAGTGATTCAGACTGCTGATCGATTCATTCTGATAGATCGCCTCATGCCATTGGCGCAGAAACTCGCGGGCATTCAAATTGATTCTGGCTCCGCCAGAAGTTGCTGCCTGCAGCCAGTGGTCCACACTCGTCTCAGAGAACAGCTTGCGCTTCCTTGCCAATTCGAGCCATTCAGAGAAGCGCTCTTCTCGCTCAGTTACCAACGCCGTATTCCGGGATTTCTGCGCGATCAGAATGTTGAACCGGATATGTGCACCTCTAATCGCTTCGCTGAATTCTTCCGCCAGCTCAAGATTTTGTCGGCAAGTGAGAGAGACTTCTTGCCTCCCTCGCACCCAGGTAACAAGTTCAGGGAATGTCAGGCTAGCCAGACCACCTACCACCAGCTCTTTGGCTAAATCGTGAGTGAGAAACTGGGAGATAACACTGTTATGGATGGCTGGCGTGTGGGTGAGCTTATTGATGAGAAATTGGGCTTCTAATTCGGACAAGTGGATTGAAGCATCCGCCATCCAATCCGAATCAAATTCATCTAAATGCACAACAGAACGATGGGGCATGGCATCAGTATCATCTTCCTCATGCCCCGCAGCCCTTGCGGCTGAGTGCAGTTGACCAACCTCCCGTGAGAATTCCGAAAGGGATTTTGTGGTATTCACAATCCCAAACTGACGGAGACCGTTCCAGTAGACGGAGGATGGTTTTCGAGCGACTCCCTGTTCACTCCCGACCATGTCCGAACCGATGATGCCACCCTCAGCCGGACCATGCCGTTCTACTAAAAGTTCTGCGAATTCATTCTCCTGTGACTCTAGATAATCTTTGAGTGAAGCTCTGCGCTGGGCTCGGGGATCAAGGGCCAGGTAATCACGGATAATCCTCGGCACAGTGATGAAATATTTAGCTCGCGTTTGGATGGTCGAGAAGCCGGGAAACAGAAGGTCAGCAAAAGCGTCGCGTATCTGGCCTAGTCCTAACTCATCCAAAGTTCCTGGCTCCTGCAACATAGCAAGAACCTGCGACACTTTTTCCCTGTCCGTGGATGAGAAGTCCACCCAGCCAATACTGCTCATAGCAGTCCCAAATCCCGAGGAGCCCCAGCCTCGGTGTATTCCCCTAGTGCTCCCACCATAAAAGAATGGACTCGCGCCAAGTCTTGGGCGCTCTGAGAGAAAAATCCAATCGGAACTGGCGCCGGGTATCTACTTGAGTCTGTGAAGTGATAGAGAACTGCAACGAACTTGTCTTTCAAAAGCAAAATCTCGACCGAAGATAGAAGCTCCGACTCAACGAAGCCAAAGAGCCTTTTACCTGCTTCCGCATTCTCGCGCCGGGCAATGTTCTTCGCACGCTTGTCCCGATCATCCGGTAATGGGACGTAAATCTTGAAACCATTTATTCCAGATTGGTGCTTCGAGAACAGTTCATAAACCTCAGAAAGCGCCTGCCCATGCCGTTCACATTTACCCCAGAGTTCGTGGCAAGATGGCGCTAACCAGATAAGTTCGGCCTTCTCAGTCTTATCTGACTTGAGGGTTGATTTCAGCTTCTCAAAAATATCCTGCCAATTGCGCTTCAGCTGTAAAGAGCCATACAGGCGCCGCCTTTCAGATTCCGTGCCATGACCCTGCAGTTCATCAATGGCCAGCGATGCCAACCTGTCCGCGTTCAACCCCTCATCCTGAATCAGCCTAAGGGTAAACTCATCTTCAAGCAGATCCGCGACTTTCGAAATTTGATTAATATTGTTGGAGCCGCAGGCAGCGCTGAGCGCCTCGGTCCTGGCTCGTATGTAAGTTTCAGATTCGGGAAGGCCATCTCCGTCCTCAAATTCAAACTGATAAGTTGCCGCATTTAACGACAGGACTTCCGGAACCTTCTCCACAAAGTCCTTTCTTTTGCTGCAGTCACTGAATTTGTATATTTCAGGCGTGCCTCCTTGAGGCGCTCCTTTGACCAGATGACCTTTCTTGTATATGTCGTGAATATTTCTCTGGAACGACTCTTTTGCAAGCCTCTGAGATTCAGCAACTTGTTCCTGGTCAACTTTCAGCCTCAAGGTTCGACTATCTCGACCAGACCTAGAATTGGTTCCAAGGTAACTGAAGGTCAAAAGGTCGAAACAAAAAGGTTTCCTATAATTCGCGATAGACTCGCGCATTGGTGAGGTATCGTTATCAGAAAATAGAGCATGCCCTTTAGCTGTAAGCCCGAGTTTTCCATCTTTCCGATACTCCACTTCTCCGGAACTAAAAAAGCCCGTAAGCGCATGATCAAGTTCTTTGCGGGAGAATCCGAAAAAGTGCGCAACCTCCTGTGGAAGGAAGTCGGCCACGTGGAGCAGTTTGAGTAAAAAATCGGGAACGAAAGGCAGACTTCCCCGCTCTACGAGCGAATACTCAATCATGTAAAGCTGAGATGGCACGGCAACGTCAAGCTCGAAAAGAGGAATATTACCAGTGGACATTTATTTGCCTCCTTTCTGTTTGGACGCCGGAAGAATATTGAAACTTCCCTCACCCTGACGATCGCGAATGTAAGCTGCTACCTTTCCAAGGCCATAGTGACTGTTCTTGCCACTCCAGACTCTCATGTCCCCAACAATAACGAGCCTCTCCATCGCCCGAGACATAGCAACATTGACGCGGTTGTCCGACCTCAGGAACCCCGGTGTTCTCTCGGGATCTGACCTGGTCAAAGACAGAATGATGATACGGTTTTCCTTCCCCTGGTAACTATCAACCGTGTCTATTTTTACTGTCTCCCTGAAATCATCACGCCAGTTCTGAGCCGCAAATTTTCTTTTCAGGAAGCGTTTCTGCTCGGAATACATGCAGATCACACCAATTGTCGGTTCTTTGTCATCTGAAACCGTATCGAGCAGCGCTTTACAGAAAGCATCGTCGTTCTCTATCGTTTTCAAAAGACTGATGATTTCGTCAGCTTCCGCTTCATTGAATTTGCTCTTGTCCCCTTTGGAATGCGCCCTCTCGCCGAGTACACCGGTGTCCAACCAAGTCACCTCACTCTTTATCGGTGAAGGTGCACGAGAAAAACATTCCGGTATGCGGCGGTCACCTGTTTCTAGCCTTCCTCCATAGAAGACAGCGGAAACTAAGCCCCCAATTGCTTTATTCATCCGATACTGCATAGTGAGAGTAGCGCCAATGCGTTTCCCATAAGACGACTCAAAGGAACGCTCGAAATCGCTCCGCATGATGAAGTCAAGCTCGTCAGACTTGGGTGCAACACCGAATTCCCGAGCAATACCAAGCTTGTGGTCATCCTGATAAGTGGGTGGAAGCTGTCGATGGTCGCCGACTAAAAGAATGCGCTTCCCAACTTGCATGGCAACCGCCAACTCACTGGAAGAGGAGCGGGCTGCTTCATCAATGATGACCCAATCAAAAGGAGTCTTGTTTAAAGCCAAGTGGCTCTGCCCCATCCCGACGCATGTGCCGCACACCAGGGTACGCGAACGAACCAGAAACTCATCATAGTTGGAGCTTTTGCTCTCCAGGCGCTCCAGCATCTCTTCAGAAACCCGTATCAAAGAGAGACATCGCCTGAGCTCATGAGGCCTCGCTCCGAATTCATTACAGACGGAATCATGTAATTCGAGCAGAAGCTTCTGATACTCTCCCTCCTCAGGTAGGGATCTGGAGAAAAGTTCGTCCAAGGCGCTGGAGAGTATCGAACGGTAGGCCTCACGCTCGCTCTTCATATCCCTCTGCATCTTGGGATCTGATTCCGCGGATCCCAGATCTTTGTCCAGCCTCTCAATTTCATTTATAGGATGCCGGATGCGCTTCTCGACGATTAGCAACTTCTCAATAAAATCCGGATTTACTTGAAGGGATTTGGCTAAAGAGGTCAGACGGTGACTCTGTTCCGCCTCAAACAAAGCTTTCCTCTGATTTACCAACGCGTTGGAATAAACATCTTTCAAGCCATCGGAAACCGCATGATCACTGTTGCTGAAACGCACAACGTCCAGTTCAGTATCGAGCTTCCGGCAATGAGACCTTATTCGCTCTACTGCGGTGTTCACTGCCTCGTGAGATTGAGAAACCAACAAAATATTGGTCACATTTTCCCGACTGACGAGGTAGTGACAAAACGCTGCAATGAACTCTGTTTTCCCAGTCCCTGGGGGACCTTGCAGAAGACCCAAAGGGCCATAAGCGATCAGTTTCTTGAAAGCTTCTTTCTGAGCTGTGTTGAGACCAATCACTTTGCCCGTTTCTCGATCCACTCGCTGGTATAGCTCAAAATCGTTTTCTGACGGTTCCTCCGAGAGTTTTACGGGCTCCCTGTCGGAGTTCTCCTCAAAGTAAGCTGTGAGATCCGGAATGACCGATAGCTGATCAAGCACGCGTGTAACAGCTCTTTTCCTTCGATCGAGCGACGTTTTATTCTGAGTGCTCATCAGATAAAGCGTTTCGTCAGGCTTTACAGAACGGGTCCTGGCCGTGTTCTCAACAACGATTTCTTTACCCGAGCTCTTGCGAACATCGACGTAACCAAGATAGAACGTCTTGTCGTCTTTTTTTCGAACCAGCCGGACCTCATCATCCTTATCAAAGCTTTCGAGAACAGCTCCCTCTGATGAGTAAGGAATCCTTATGGATGAGTGATCTCTGGTTGGGGAGGGTTCCTCAGACACCTCTATGGATGGCAGTCCCTCCGTCTCGGTATCGATGATGGTTTTCCATAAACGATTAACCGGGATGTCACGTTTTCGAACCTTATGCGACGCTTCGTCCGGCTCCTGCTCATTTTCGCGGGAAAGCTCCTGCTTTTCAGCTTCCGCTGTTTTAACCTCAAGCTCTGCGGAAGCGGCATGCTCCTCACGAGCTTGTTTTTCAATGGACAACTGCTGTACGTCATCCACCAAAGCAAGAAAATCTTCATTATCAGAAAAAAATTGGTTGAGCCCCGAGCAGTCATCGTGACCGTTCTGGATGAGTTCTAACGCACAATCAATTCTGTACTGGGCACTATTCCTATCCCGCCCCCAAATCTCGTCCTGCTTGTTCAAGAACAACACACGCCCAAACTTCCGCTCCGCAGGATCATAGGTGCAAAGAAAATTTCCTCCAATGCCGCTAAATTTAACCGTCAGCATCCGTGGCCGCTTGCGGTCAGGCTCGACAGTCACCAACAACTCCCCATTATCTGGCAATATCGTCAGTGGATCGCTTACCCTCGATGTTTTAATAGAAATTGTTGTCCGCTGAACCTTGGGCTCTCTTTCCCTTTGGATCGCGTCGATAAATCGATCAAGAGAAATAAATCCTGCCTGGCTCTCTTGCTCCAGATTGATCAGATCCCGAAGGCTATGAAGATCGTCTTCACGGGCGACATCCCACTCCATGCCAAGCAATTCTGCGGACATACGCATAACAGCGAAGTTGTCACGCCCATAGGGAGAAGCATGTTCCCAGGCCGGACTATACCGAGAGTTTTTTGTCTCATCCGAATCGATGGCCAGGTCGGGAAAGTCGAGAAGATAGATAAACGGTGATTCTCCTTGCTCTGCAGGCAATACGACTTTCACGTTATCTGGATGCAAATCACCATGAGCGATGTCTTGTTCATGTAGGAACGAGATGTGATCACAAAGCCTCTCAATCACTTGGAAGCGCACGTCTTGGTCCAATTCTGTCAGCTCTGACCAGTGAACCCCGTCAATCAGTTGCGAGACCACGAAAGGCTCATCGCGCTTTGCGAGTCCGAACTCATCAATCTTGGGAATGAAGCCCAGCTTTAACTTTTGAAGTCGCTCTACAGTCGTGAGAAATGCAAGTAGCCTCGGCCCCGCTCCGAGGTCATCCCCACCAAGGTCAAAACCTGGCCATGTCTTTACAACGTTAGAGCCTGATCGATAAACCTCCTTCAGGGGGTTATCAACGAATTCCTCCTCCATTGGATACACCCGCTCAACACGGAGCGTAGGCTGTCGAAACCTATCCAAAGTACTGTCGTCAAACTCGAATACTTCGGCATTCGACGGCTGGCCTTCGTTCAAAGCACCGAGGAAGCTTCCCGCATCCGCATAGCGCTCACTCGGTATCTTCTGGATCGCTCGCAAAATTACAGGGGCATACCATTCTTCACAGTGTTGCACCTCGCCAACAACTCTCTCTAATAAGCTACTGTCAGCCTTGTGAGGAATGTTTTGGGCTTTAACCAAATGCCAGAGCAGTATTCCGAGAGCGAACACATCACGGGTATAAGGAGTAGCTAATTCAATGTCGGAGCCGCTATCCTCAGGTAACTCGATAGCCCCAATGCTCAACTCCTTCCGCTGCTCCCCCACTGTGCCGGCCGGCTGGTAATAGGCTGCGATAAAGTTCGAAAGTGTTATTGCGTTCGAGGGGGACAGCCAAACACTGTGATCGCCTACGTCTCTGTGGGCGACCTTTGCCCCGTGCATCCTCGCAAACTGAGAGACGAGAACTTTGCCAACATTCAGCCTCTCCTGGATCGAGTAGCCAACTACATGGCTATTGATAAAAGCATTGAAACGCAAGTGGCCGGTTGGGAGCTCGAACCTCTCGCAGAATTGGCGGGTCATATCATCCTGCGAAGGATTGGACATAGGTCGGAGACAGTTCTTATACAGCTCGGGTTCGGTTAGACGAATCTGCGTCAGAACCTCCTGTTCTCTTGAGATGATTCTGTATCGACCTTCAGGTGTTTTAGGTTGGTTGCCAGAGAGCTTGTTAAAATCCCAAAGGCGAAGCAGTCCCCGATCGGACTTGTTCTGGTCATTCACTGCCTCGTACTCGGTGTACGCACCCATCGGATGGGAGAAGATTTTCTCCTTAGCCCGATAGCCATCCACCACAAGGTCACGCTCTTGAACGTTGGATTCATCAAAGAGCTGATCAAATACCTCAAAGTAATCATTAAGGCCCTGTTGATCAGGATGAGGACGAAACGTTTTGTTAAATCGCTTTTCATCCGATAGCTTCAGGAAGTCATCCAGTGCTAGAACGAAGTCTTTTTCGTTATCTGAAATGCCAGAGAAATCGCAGTTACCAGACATAACAACCCGGTATTCGATTCGGGGCACCTTTTTGCCGGGCAGCTGATGACGAATTCGATCAATTTTGTTTTTCAGGAGAAAGAACTTGTTTCTTGTTGTGCTGACGGGAGAGCGGCCCCTATCACTACCATTTTGAAGCCAGCGATCGCCTGAGCTTGTTATGGTTCCGTGCCAATGTTTCAGCTCGACAATGAGGATGTTCTTGTGAGTGATGATAACCAGATCAAATTCGCCGTCTTTGCCTTTGGAGTCTGAAAATCTGAAACCTGCATATCCCTTCCAGGGCCACATGCCGGACTGGGGTTTATTTCCCACCAAACTATTAAGCTGTTGTGCCATGGCAGTTTGGTTTTGCTTTGATTTTCGCTCGGCCATCGACGGTGGCGCACTCTTCTCATCAAACGCGACTTCCATTTTGCTGATAGCATTCAATTCATGAATGAAGAGACCACCGTCCCAAAGCTTGACTTCCATTTACTACTCCCGGTCCCACGGCAATGCCGCACTTCATATTAAGATCGGGCAAGGAAACATCAAATAATCCCTGCCATTCACATACTAAGCCAAACTCGTTAACCCAGCACTTCTACAAACTCAGCAATCGCCAATACCTCACCCTCGTCCTCCGGCTGCAATAGGATCGGTTCATACGCAGGATTGAGCGGTTTTAGGGTAATGCGCTGATGCACCCAACTACCGTCGTCTGCAGGCACTTTTTCACTGGAATACACCTTCAACGTGTACTGGCCGCCCGTTTCCTGGTCGGTCACTCCGGAGTGCCAAACCAATAGCTTGCGGTTCTGGCGGGTGCCGGCGGGTACATGGCGAAAAAGACAATGGCTCCCATTGGGAATGTCAGGCTCCATAGAGTCCCCGATCACCTGGGCCACAAACATTCCCTTCTCCAGTTTTCTACCGGAAACCAGAACCCACTCGTCAGACTCAGTTCCCACCATTGCAAAGCCACCTTGCTCGCTGCTGAAAGCGCCAGCAGCAGATTTCAGCGAGCTGAGCGGCACACAGGTTTCGTAGGGGGCAAAGTCTGGATCGTTCGCACTGATGACCCTCAAGCCCGACGATTCGCGTGTTGAAACCGGTCCCGTGCCTTCTGCCTCAGACGCCGCATTATCAAACCACTCATCTGTGGCGATAATTTGCTTGGCTTTTTTCTTACCAACAACAGCTCGTGCAATGCGCCGGATGTGATCTCGCATCAGGGTTTTGTCAAACAACTCCTGATACTGAATCTCAATTACTTCGTAATCAGTGTTCCGTAATTCCTCACGAATCTGATGATCCTTCACCGCAGTCTGGGCATTACCGTGAAGGTGTTGACTCATACCATCTAGGTACACACAAACACCTTCAAACTGGTCATTGGGTTCATGGAAATACACATCAGGCCGGGTTTCAAAACCTCCGGAAAGCTTGATAGGTGTCTCGGTCTCAAAATCCGACAGCCCCGCCGCTTTCAATATTGCAACCAGTTGCTGTTCCGGCGCGTTACCTGGCTCCTGAGTCTGGGTGTCGTCCGGCAGCACTGGAGGAATAGCGTGGGTGTACCTGAGGTTATCGCCCTGGCTCTGGAAGTAGTCCAGTGCGGTGTGACGGTTAAGGCTGTCGTGGTAGAACGAGTTTCTGAAGTGCTGCAGGCAGTCGATGCAAGACGATTCACAGGCACTTGGGCATTCCTCCACTATCGCACGCGCCGCGCTCACCACTTTCGGCCAGTGATCAACAAGCTGCTCAAGCAGCCCCGAGCCACCAGGCATTGGATCATAGAGCACAGCATCAACCAGATCGGTGTCTGCTTTAGCGATGACCTGAACCTGAAGATCTGATATCTCCATATCGAGTACTTCCGCAGTTCCTTGCCGAATCGATTCCATCAAACTGTAAGCAGCCTCTTTGGAGGCGCAATCCGGCAAAGTCAGAGCATCGGCAACCACTTCAGCGTAAAAACTGATCATCTGTATCGGTCGGCCACACCGCTCTGTGTGTTGCTCGCTGAAAGTATCAATCTCTTTCTGGGTGCTCATGGGCGAGCGGCTGGCGCCGCATACCAGACAGATAGGATAACCTACCCGCTCACCACTTCGAACCTGAGCAGAGGCACCCACATTCACGAGTCGCATGTGCATACCGTGTTTTTGATGCAGAACGGTAGTACCCCACTCATACGCTGACCCGCCCGAGTGCCGGCGCTGATCCTGTGCAAATACTGCGACGGGCATCTGAAACCGATACTCTTCATCATCGGAGATGTAGGAGTTATGTGGGGCGTCTACATCACAAACAGAGACGCCCAGTATATGAGTTGCACCCATAGATTCTGGCTGGGCCTCGCGTTTATCCTTAACCCCACCGGTTTCGTAGACAGACTCCGTTTCAGTATCCACCGAAAATACCAACGGCTCTTCCGGCACCAGCTGAAAGGTACGGGGCACAAACTTGTGGCCATTGGCATAGATCAGGTTACCCGGCACATATTCCCTAACGGCCAACGCACTGTTGCGCCGGATCTCCCAATCACTGATATCCGAACCAAATCTAGGGGCAACGTGAGTCAACGTAACGGATCCCGTGTCCAGACCATAGCCGGGCAAGAACCCTTCAGCGGCGAGTACGCCATAGGTATTGGTATCATCTATACCTTCGGCCTTACTTGACGAACGGCGCATATCGCCTTTCAGCTTTTTCACCATTCGCTCACAGCGACCGCGCAGGGCCTCGTCATCAGCATCGAGCGACCCCTGATTCGCAGCCACTAGCCTCAAACGATCCAGTTGCTTCAACGCCCACTGCAACCGCCGATACAAACGAAATACCACTTCTTGCAACTCACCAGCGAGATGGTCGACTACTTCCTCTAAACGGTCTTGCTCAACCACCTCAAGATCCGCACGAGGCCAACCCTGACTGAAAGAGGCTCTCACTGCCTCCAAAATCGCATCGCGATGCTTGGCAACTTGCTGACCCAGAGGGTTGACTGATAATGGTTCAGAGCGAACAGCGTTCTCAGCGGTAAACAGGTAGGGTTTGATTTGTGAAGGCAAGCAGTTTGAAAGCGCCGTGCTCAGCTCCTCGTGGTCACCAGCGGGCAACTGCCGCTCTCTCAGCAACTTGAACAAGGTTGTTAGCACCGTCGCATGGACGTGCTTGGCAACCATTACAGGATTTCGAAGGTTAAAGCTCGGCGGCTCTAACTGGCCTTCCAGCAGCTTCAAGGGTTCATTGAAGTAGGCCCGGTCATGGCTGGCGGATCGGGCATAGGTGATGTCCAGCGCCATGCGGAATTGACGACCGGCGCGGCCCGCTCGCTGCCAATAATTAGCGGGCAACGGCGGCACGTTCCGCATGAGTACCGCGTCCAGTGCACCAATATTCACCCCCATTTCCAGAGTGGGAGTACAAACCAGCGTATTGATTCGCTCATTATCGCCTTTGAAGGCGTTTTCAATGCGTTCACGCTCTGGGCCGGGAATTTGTGCGGAATGCTCATTGGCCCGCAACATTGCAAATTCCTGGTCAAGTAACAGCAGGTCGTAGTTGTCTTTGTTCTCTGCCTCGTGAGCCAACTTTCCGCTGCAACGCCATGCCATACAGGTCATTGAGGGATTTGGCCGAGTATGAAGCCGCCGGCACGTCTGGCACCGATACATACCCTCTGAAGGTGTCAGCATCAACTGGTTCACATGAACCTGCACGCTGCCGTGGCAGCTCGGAAGGTTTTTGCCCCGGGCGCCTTTGAGCTGAACATCCACCAGCAGTTCCAGCTTATCGGTAACCAGATTCCAGACTTCCTGCAGAAAATCCTCTACTTCATCCGCTGGCACGCCCCAGGCAATCGCTGCCTGCTGCGGCACACTGCCATAATTGCTAAACCATTGCTTGATGCGGCCTTTGTGGTGCTGACCATCTCGCTGGAATACCAGTGCCTCTGGCACGCCCTTCATTGATGGGAGGTATCCCCGGAGAACCTCTTTTTCACCGTCCAGCCAGAACTTTGAGTAGGCGTTGGTGACCGGATCGAACAGCATTCTTCGAGCCCGCGCGTTATCAAGGAGAGAGGCAACGCCGTCGACCATGGCCTCAGCCGAGCACCCCAATCGATTGGCCCACTTGAGAATAAGCGGCAAATCCGGTTCCAAGCCACGATAGCGGATTTTCATGCGTCCCAACGGCTCCAGACCAGTGCTTTGGCGGGAGCCCATCGTGAGTTCGCGCATAATCTGAACACGTAAGAACCACTTACGCTCCTCGCCATGGGCGATACCGGTCTGGGACTTGGGCTCAACCCGCCACACTTCCGGAATCAATGCGCGTGACAGCTCGTCGTCTTCATCCAGATGCTGATCCAGCCACAGGGTCAGATCACTGAGTGAGATAGGTGCCTGGCGCAGCTTTTGATAGATCAGCTCACGCAAACGGTAACGGCGGGAACGATCCTGCATCCAGCCAGCCTGGAACGCGGCATCCTGACGGTTATCAGCAAACACCAACAGGCGTCGGCGCTCAGCGCGATGGATCATGCTTTGCGCCAGTACATGGACATCCGCCACAGTCGTGGCACGAACCGGTCGCGCAGGTTCGCGATAAGTGCCCACAAACCGCCGGCCGTGTGCGCCGCAGGAAACACAGCGGGTCAACTTGCCAGGATTCTCTTCTTTCTGCTGCACAAAATACAAAGGCTTGAACTTTTTATTGCGGCCACAGCCAATACATTCAGCAAGTTGCTGGTCATGAGTGGTACCGCAATACCGGCAGACATGCAGTGTTTCTGTGCGTGCCGGTTCTTCATCGCCTTCGCTGCCCACCTGATGATCAAGAGAGAGTGCCCGGACACCACCCTGGGTGAAATCCATGGCCCGCCATACCTTGGCTTTTCCCTCTGCAGTACCGCCGCCCGGTGCCGTTCCAGTGAAGTTGAAATCTTCCAGCCCGTGCTCATAGTAGTGCTGACCGCAGGTTGTGCAGCTGGACAAAGGAAATCGATGCATTTCATCACTTTCGTCAAGCGCGTCTTCAGCAGAGAGCCACAACTTTGCGTCACTGGAATGTTCAGGAAACGTCACAACGGCGCCGCCAACACCGCGTACAAAGCCGTGAACCACAGGACGCAATAGTGGCCGGGAGCCGTGCCGAGAGGCTGCGCCCAATGCCAGCCAGATCAACATCTCCTCTTCCGAAATCTGACGCCCCAGAGTATCGCTCAAGGACTCAAGCAGGTCGGAAAGGCGCTTGGGCCGTTGAAGCGCCTGGGCAATCTGGTAAACCACTTCGTTGTGGCTGAGCCATTGGTAAAGAGCCTCTCGCCAATTACCGGCTTCCAGTCGGCTACCGGTAACGGACTGGAACCAAATTCTCAGCGCCTGGATATCGGTTTCAGCTGCATCCTCTCTGTCAGCGCGGCCCAATACCTCTAGCAAGTTCTGCAGCTGAACCGCCTGATCCCCCACCAGGGGCGCACTCGCTGATCTTGGCTCACCCCATAGATCACTTTCATAGGCTTCGCCCACCAGTTCAACACTGGCCCCGTCCACACCAAAGAAACGGCTGGCAAACTCACGGCCGGCTTCCAGGCCATTAATGGGGTCGGCGATGGTTGCTGATGTGGCAATACAGGTGGTGCTGTCTTCATCTTTGCCGCAATAGGCTCTAAGGCGGCGGATCAAGCAAGCGGTTTCAGCGCCGTTGGCGCCCGTAAAGGTGTGGGCCTCATCGAACACCATGAATTCCAGCGGCGCCTTATCAAACAGCTCAAGATCCTGCTGACGGGTCAACAGCAACTCCAACTGCTTGACGTTGGTCAGAAGAATGCGAGGCTGCTCACCCGCCGTGCGCATGCTTTCACGGCTCACACGTTCCTCGGGCGGATGAACAGCTATGTCCTGCTTTTTCTTCTGCACTTCAGCAAGTTTGTTGCGATAATCCAGCGCCGAACTGCCCGGTGGCAGGCGAATACCAGTGATATCTGAATCTTTTTTAGGGGTTTTACCCACGTACATGCCAAAAGTCACGCCGGTGCCGGCCAGCAACTCTCGCATACGCTGCAGCTGATCTTCCGCCAACGCGTTCATGGGGTACACTATGACGGCAGTAATACCGGCTGGAGCACTGTCATCTCGCTGTTGCAGGCAACGACTGACAATCGGCATAAGAAAAGCTTCCGTTTTCCCGGAGCCTGTGCCGGTGGCCACCAAAGTTGTCTTGCCTGCGTGGATGGAGCGAAAAGCCTTATCCTGATGCAGATAAGCCGTCGGGTATGGAGAAAGTTGCTTGATATGAGGATGGAGCACGCCCTCATTAACCAACTGTTCCAGGCTTGAACCCTGCTGAAATGTGCGGGATAGGGAGATATAAGGCCCTTTCAAGAGGGGTGTATTGCGGGTGTGCTCCAGGTTCAGCAGCTCACGCATCTGCCGATACAATTTGTCGTCCGCAAAAGCATAGGTACTGAGCTGGTATCGCAGGAAGTCACTAACCACCTGCTCTGTATAGGTGATGGGGTTCAGCATCAGAATAAAGCTCCTTGCGGGTTTGCCACGGCATACTCAGCAGCGGGTTCAGCGACTTCATTGTTATCTTCTGGCAGCGGGACGATCTGGCGAATGAGTTCCGCGTGGGCAGCACACTCCGCCCAAGAACGCTCGACATCTTCGTTCAACTGCCAGTCGTAGAACCGGGGCCCGAGACGTGAGGCCACGGGCTGATGTTCGCAGGCTCGGTCATCATGTCCCAAACCGTAATCGGCGAGGCGGAGGGTTTCTGGAATTAGCCATCCTTCACCTTCATTTTGTGAGATAAAGAATTCTAATCCTTTCTCTATGAGGTCGTTATAAGCAACTTGCGCTAGCACCGTATGCCTCAGTTCAGGATCCCGCTTCTTATCAATTCGCCAAAATCTTTTCTGATCTAACTTATTAGTAAACGACTTTTTAGAGACGGAGGCCAACGGAAGGTCACAATCTTTCAACAACCACGAAAACTCATCACTACTTATGTCGTTCAAATACGCCATTATAGCGTCAACTATTACTCGTATTCGCAAACGTTCATGCTGCGTCAAAGCCCATTGCTTGCGCCAGGAGAGGTTTACATTAACGTGGCTGCGATGCCACAAATCAGAAAAAATCTCCGATATACCAGAAAGACGGACTGCCATTTCAGTTAAGAATTTCTTCGTATGGGCCATATTTTCACGTCGAACGAGCGGGCATTCTTCGATAATGAAATAATTCAAATGCAGATAACCAATCTTGAACTTAGCAACATAATCAAAAACAAATGAACCTAGAATTATTTGCAATAAGACATCATCATCCCTATTTCTGCAGGCCAATACTGGTGAGGCATTAACGGCAGGGAAATCTGGCACTAACGCTGACATCATGGTTCTTTTATGAATAGAAGTAGAAATGTCTTTAAACAACAGCTTTGGAGCTCCTAGCACTTTTGCCGATTCAATGTAGTCGTTAAAAGACATCAGATATTCCGGTTTGACGACTTTTGGAAAGTCAATACTTTCCCACTTTGCACCTCGACCTTTTCCTGACAACCATCCCGCACTGCAGAAATCCCAAAGATCAAAATTTTTGGCGTTGTAGACAGGTAAAGCTCTGTTCTCGATCGAATTAATCTTGATCGCCTGAGCCCCATCTCTCGAAAGCACTAAACCTGGCTCCCTCTCCAAAATGTTCTGCGGGCCGCTATAGTCTCTCCATGCACCCTTCAGCCAGTGGCCATACTCGTCCGGGCGGTATCCTTTCGTTTCCCACTTTGGCCGTTCCGGAAATAGTTTGGAGTCATTTGTCATATCAAACTCACGAGCGTACGTTATGCCCCACCCGTCTTCACTTTGATCTCCCAATAAAACCCCATTGGCATAGATCTTCTTTAGAACCTCAAGGTCTTTGTTGCTTCTGATCTCCAGGATCGATTTCGAATAGGGAGAAAACTCGATAACGCGCTCCCGCGGATAGGCCAGGACAAACCTCTCAGCCTGCTCCCAGTCGTCCACATTGCGGTGCATAAAGGCGGCGCGAATGGCGCCTGTCTCTCCACCCTTTTCTACAATCAAAGGACAGAACTTGAATGAACGGTGGATATCAAAAATTCCCTCCCTGTTTTCAAAACCAAAAAGCCACTGCCAGTCGCACTGTTCAAGGAACAATGCTCTAAGGTCGGTGGTTCCTTTATCGGTGTAAAGTCCACTCGGTACAATCATGCCCATTCGGCCAGCCTGCCCCAGTATCGCGTGGCTCTGCTCCAGGAACATTTTGTAGGTATTAAGATCTGCCGACCCTTGATGCACAAAAGGATGGGCTGCATCAGCAAATCCTTTGTGTTTTTTACGTCGTTTCAGCCAACGCCTATGCATATCCTGCGAGTTGGCAAAGCTGTTCCGTCCACCGCCACCCAGAGCCAAGTCGTGCTTTTTTTTGCCTTTATTATCCTCGGTTACGCGATCACCGAATGGCTGTCCAACATATTTTGCCCAAGTCGACATGGCCTTGAAGCTGGCGTTGTATTCAATCCAGCTGTGCTCAAGCTCTGCATTGTTGTGAAAGTACTCCAGCTGCTTGGCAAGTGCCTCTTGCTTGCCGTACGCCCGATAGAGAGGGTCGTGGTTGGAAAAAAACTCTTTAGAATTGGGCTTGTGTATTTCCCAAGGAGGGTTCCCCAACACAGCATCGAAGCCCGACTGGTTTGCCGTGAACACATCCGGGTATTCGAGCTCCCAGTGAAAGAAGCGGTTTTGCTGTGATACGTGCTTGGCAATTTCCAGCGCTTCGACGGCGGGAGCCCGAAATTCCTGGGGTAACGGAGCCAGATCAATCGACTCCCCTGGCCAGAACCAGAGCGCACACCACAGGTCCATTCTTGCTTTGAGTTCGTGATAGTGCGGGTTATTAAGAATCTTGTCCCGATAGAGTTCAGCACGCTTGTCGCTTTCGTAGACCGGTAGACGATGGAGCTTGCGAAAAACTTTGAAGAGTTCGTCATGCACATCAGCGGCAGGAAGTTTTTCATCCATGTCGGCCTGACCACTGATCATAGCGATCAGTTGATCCGGAACCGCTTTGCTACGTTCCTTGATGGCGTTGTTGAACACGTCGCCTTTGGTTTCCTGCTGGCCCTTCTTTTTGCCAGTCGTATGGGTTTTGACGTAGTAATGGTTAATCAGGTTATCGGGATTGTTTTTCTGGTAATCCTTATCGCCACCCTCGCGCTGCCAGGCCATGGCCGGATATTCCCGGTAGGTGTCGAACCAGGCGCCAACCAGGGCGTTACCTACTTTCAGTTTGTGATCGAGAAAGCCAAATGGCAGATCGCGATCCATAGTTTCCACCCAGAGTGCCATACGCCCCAGCTCGACCGCCAGCGGATCCAGATCCACCCCATACAAACAGCGCTCAACGATATGCCGCTTGAGTTGCGCCCTGAGGGTTTCTTCAAAGCCTTCATGGCCGGGTTTCAGTTTAAGCAGCTCATCACTCAGCAGATTGGAAATCTTTTCCTCATCCAGCGTCGCCTCGCCGGTTTCACCTGCAGGCCGAATGTACTCATGATGGAATAAGGATTCCACCAGTGCATCGGTAAGATAACGCAGGGCGCCTACCAAAAAGGAGCCAGAACCCATGGCCGGGTCACAGACCTTAAGAGATAGTATCTGCTCCGGATCTTTGGGAGCCCACTGCGTCACCTCCTCTAATCCGGTACGACTGTCAGTTTCTGTCTGAACCGCGTCATAGGCCAATGGTTGCAGGGTGCGCCGGACAGTGGGTGCCGCCAGCTGTGGTCGGGTATAGAAAGTACCTGCCCCTTTTCGGGTACCGCCCCAACGCACCAGGTAGAACTGACCAGGCGCAATCATTTTCGCGCACAGTTGTTTGGCCGCTTTTCGCAGCTCATCCGGATCAACCCCCTCGTTCGCAGCCCGGCCGCGTGGCTTTTTCACCAAACCAGCCATAACGGCCGCTCTTTCCAGCCAGTCCTGTGCTCGGGCCAGGTGATCCTCTGTCAGCGCGGGCTCGGCCTGTTCGTCATCTTCGGGTGCTTCTTCCTCTTCGAGAGGTTCCTCAGCGTCACCATCAATATCCTCACTGCCTTCATCTTGTAGTTCTTCATCCGCTTCAGTAGGTGCCTCTTCTGCATCACCCTCATCGGCACCGGATTTTTCTTTCTTTTTTAATGCTTCAAACAATTGCTTGATGGTTTTGTCGTCCATTTCTTCCAACTGCGAGAGGGCCAGCGCCGGTTGATTGCCTACTCCGAGGAAGATGACTGGATCGTCTGAAGCGGCTTGCTTGAGCTCAAAGTCCAACAAGCCTTCATAGAGAATTCCGATGTACTCTGAAGACAAGGCAGAGAAGTCGACCGGCCCGTCGACCCAGGTGTTGCGTCTACCCTGGCGAATTTTCAGGCGGGTGCGTGTTAACAACCGCAGCATGTTCAGCACCTGCTGGTCGCTGATGAGGTTGTTCGGGCTTTCCAGAATGGCCAATGCTCGGGTAATTGGATCGTCACTTTCGGTGTCGCCGGGCTCAAACAGTGCCCCACCATAGTGAGGCACTGGGATGGCTTGGTGGGCTGAGCCATGGTAGATGAGGTTAAACAGGCCGATGAGCCTTGGCCAGGCGCTGCGTCCATGGCTCAAACGATCACTGCCCCGGCCACCGGAGCGGCGATCCAGTTGTTGGCGTAGTCCCTCAAGGCTGTATGCTTGCTGATAGACAGGATTGTCCACCGGCAATAGCCCACGTGCTTCGGCAAACAATGTGATAATGCAGCGCATCACAATACGTGAACCGGCCACATAGAGGTCGTTGTAATTAAGCCTGTCCTGTCCAGCCTGTGCCTGCTCAATAGTGGCTTGGGATGCCGTAATCAATTGCTCTACTGCCTGACGAACCCGCTCCCCCAATACCGAGGACAGCTCGGCTTGACCCTTGCGGGATTCGCTGATCGCTTTCATCAGCAGACTGCTCTGCCCATTAGGGCTGAGCAAGACATCGCGGTTGATCAGCGCCCGCCATGCCAAAGTCTGGGCGGCCGGCTCGCCTTCCTGAAACCAGAGCTCAATATCCCATTCACACCAGGATTCGTAATCAGGGCCAGCATGAATCAGCCGCCATTGGCGTCCGTTCGTAACCAGTGCCAGAGGCTTCTTCTGCCGCCGTAACCACTCTGTCACACGGCTTAATAATTGCCGGGAGCGACCGACGCCCAAACGTCCGCTGAATTGGCGGGAAGCCCCTTCTTCCGGCACGAAGACCGGCAGAACCTCGCCATTAGGTCCTTGCCAGATACGCCGTGGCTTAACATTGACGCCGGTAAAACTCCGCAGGCTCCAGCGGCTTTCAACCGCTTGAGCTTTCTGCCACTCGATTTCGGGAATTCCGCTGAAATCCTGAAGAACGTAATCCAGCAGTGGCGTGAGGCCGCTGTTGGTGCCATCGAAAGCCGTTACTGCCCGGCGGAGCTGTTCTGCTTGCCAGTAGTTCAGATCAGGCAGTGTTTCGGGGAAGTATTCGGACAGTTTTCCGGCGGAAATCAGAAGGCCCCCGTGGTTCAGGGACGACCAGCCTTCGTTATGCAGATTCATGCCTTTACCTCCGGCAGACGGATTTCAATGGTTACCGGGAATACCTGTGCTTCTCCATGGAGACTGAAACGATGGGGGATCACTTGCTCGATAATCCGTTGTTTCTCCGACTTGAGGCGTTCAAGTAAGTCTCCAAAGTGGCCCTGGCGCCGTTTGAGTTCGTCTTCCAGATCCCGCAATTCTCGTTCGGCGCGCTCGTCGGCATCCTCCAGCAGGTCAAACTGCCGGGCAGACGCACGTTTCTCCTCGATCTCCCGTCGAAGTTTTTCGAGACTCTGGTTGCGCTGAAGCGCCGCTATTTCGTTGATACGGCGCTCAAATGCTTCCTTCTCCCGTTGATGCGCTTCCGACTGGGCTTCCGCCAGCTCCCGGGTCAGTGTTTGGGTGATTGTTTGTCGAAATTCACCGATAAAGTCTCTAACTTCATCTTCAATTTCATCCCAGATTTCGCGCGCTTCCTCCAGACAATCCATGCTCACCACACCTGGCTCCGAGGCATGATGAGGGCCGCAGTAAGGCAGGGGCTGCTCAATTGAGTCACTGAACACTGGCAGTGCAAGGGTTCGAGTCCAGTGATGAAAGGTTTCCCGCAAGTCGTTAATCGCCATTTCTTCGACAGTAAGCAATATCAGCGCCTGGGCACCGTCAGGTACTTGCCCCTGGGTCACCACCCACCGGCCGGGCGGCCGAGTGTCCGTCTGGCTTCCCGGAAAACGCAGTCGAGCAAAGGCGTTCAGGGTATGCCGTAACAGCGGATGCCCGAGGTGGAGCAACACGGTATCCGGTGACGGCCGGAATACTGGTCTTCCGTCGACGGTGTCAATGAAATACTGATTATCGAAGACCAGCCAGGGCATTGAACCCGCAATGCCCTTACCACCCGGCAATCGCAGATTATCGTCCACAATGGCTTGCCAACGAGCTGGCAAAGGCGGCTTGAGCCGCACCCGACCTTTGGCATCTGGACCATCAAGAACATCTCTACTGGCACCCAGGCCCATAGCAATTTCCAGCGTTGACTTGAGCGTATCTGGTGTCAGGTCGAGATCTGACATCAGTTCTTGCAGCTGCCGCTTTTCCTCAATGCCACGATCTTCGGTGACAACTTGAGCGTCATCCGTTGCCCCTTTGCGACCGGCGATTTGACGGTCGAGATCTGCCAACACGTCGGTATCTTCGTTGAGCTCCATCATTCGACGTTGGAAAGCTGCGTCAAAAATCTCACCCACCGAGCCCAAATCCTCCCGGATATCGTTCACCTTGGCGATAACTCTAGCGACGAAGTTAAGATCCGAGTCATCGTCACTGGCAAAGTGGTAAATGGTGACATCCCTCGCCTGGCCATGCCGGTCTATGCGGCCGTTTCGTTGCTCCAGCCGGGACGGGTTCCAGGGGATTTCGTAGTGCATCAGCAACCGTGCGGTGTGCTGCAAGTTTAAACCTTCCGATGCCGCATCGGTTGCAACCAGAATGCGTGCCGGTGCAGCGGGATCGTTGAACGCCAGCTTCACCTTCTCACGCTCGTCGTCGTTCATGCCACCGTAAAGCTCAATGACGACCCCCTCGTCTGAGCAATATTCGCCTCTGAGGCGATTGACCAGGTAATCCAGGGTCGTCTTGTACTCGGTGAAAATGATTAACCGCTCGTCGTCTTTCCATTGATCGGCGTTCCGAAGTTCTTTGTTGATCAACTCAATTAGCCGATCAATTCGTGCATCGGATACAGGCGTTGCTGAGACAACGGGCTGTTGATTGAGTCCAAGCGCGTCCAGCGCCTGATCCACTGCTTCAATTTCGGTGCTCAATGCGTCTACAAACGGGTGCATCCAACCGCCGACAACGTGAACGGCGTGCCGACCACGGCTTTCCCGTTCCTGATCGTCGTCAATATCTTCTTCGCTGGCTCGCCTGGCTGCCAAAACTTCCGCAGCCTTGAGCTCTTCTGTTTCGGCCAGACCTTCTTTGAATCTTAACCAGCTGTCGGCAAATGTAACCGGGCTGGACAGCAAGCGCTTCCGCAAAATTTCAATCGCGAAGTTCAGTACCGTCCTCGCTTCTGGCGTTGTTCGGATCATCCCTTTCAGTCCGTTGCAGAAACGCCTGACAGCCTGAGCCAGGTCCTTTTCCGCACGAAGCATATATAACGGCAAGGGCTCCAGGTGTCGCTTCGCAAAGCGAGGGACATTGCCAGATTCCTTATCTTGCTCGTTGATCTCGCTTTTAAGCCGGCGAATGAGGACCTGGTTGATCATCTGCCGCTCTTTTTCCGTAAAGTTCGGCGTTTGGGTAAAACGAACAGGGTCAAGCTGCTCCAGCAGACCCGAGAAACAGCGAGTATGGCCGTTATGGGGCGTTGCAGTCAGGAATAGTCGATGTTCAAACCATGGAGAAATCAGGCTCAGCATGTTTGCCAGGTCGCTATTTTCACCGAAATTGGAAGGCATCAGGTTGTGGGCTTCATCCACAATGAGCAAGTCCCAGGGAAGCTGGGCGCCACCTCCACGCTCCTGGGCGGAGCGACAGTTGGCAATGAACTGTTCCAAAACATCGGGCTGACGGAGGTAATGATAGGAGGTGATAATTCGGGGAAGCACTCGCCAGGGGTTTGTATCCAAACCCCTTTCTTTTTGGAGTTTATGCGTTGCTGCCTTATCGACAATATCGAAACCGAGTGAGAACTTTTCTTCCATTTCCTGCTGCCACTGAGTTCTCAGCGATGCAGGTGTAATGACCAACACTCGGCGAATTCGACGCTTCCGGATAAGTTCCGCCAGTATCAGGCCTGCCTCAATCGTCTTACCCAGACCGACATCATCTGCTAATAGCAATGAGACACGCGGCATGCGCATGGCTCGGGCAAGAGGTACAAGCTGGAAGTCATCTGCGCTGACTGCACCATATACAGGCGCAGTCGGGACAGGATCAGAACGTTTCTCAAAGTTCTTTGCCGATAGGAAAGGTGTTAATGCACTCCAACGGGTCGAACGCTGAAGCGCCAAAAACTCATCCATTTTCATCGGTGAATCTACATCGATTCGAGGTAAAGCGTTGGGCTCAAGGACGACCGGACCTTGCTCTCGCTCCCAGAGAATGGACTCTTCAGCATCACCGTCGGAATCACTGAACTCTACGTTTACAAGATGAAGCAGTCTTGAGGTACCGGGTTCTTCATGAGGTTCGGTAATCTCCCCATTTTAAGAGGGCATCAAAAGTAGAGTTCAGGC
>TARA_R110002095_G_scaffold112812_2_pt1 | contig 22601 bp, 20 predicted proteins | sample TARA_R110002095 | Tara Oceans TARA_R110002095 (sample SAMEA4397255) | marine metagenome | biome: Polar Biome; feature: [SRF] surface water layer (ENVO:00010504); material: water (ENVO:00002006), including particulate matter (ENVO:01000060) such as... | depth 5 m | reverse complement strand
GTTGAACAAGCCACAATCGACCTGATTGTCGACCTGTACGACACGGCCGACGCAACCCAGCGTCGTCATATCAGTGAGCGCCTGCAGGACATGAGGCGCGATCTTGGCTCTCTGGACTGCTTACCGGCAACGGCTGACTGACTAGCCGTCGCCGGCACGAAGAAGTGCTAACGGCGTCGACTTGCCAGCAGCAGTCCGACCAAGCCCGCGGCGGCAATGCCACCCGCCAATAACAAACCACGCTGACTTTTCTCGTCGCTGCGCCAGCCACCATCGATGCGTCGCTCACCCAGCGCGGGATGGTAGAGATTGCCGGCCGACGGCGCGACACGCTCGGCACGCCCCAACGCCGCGCCTGTGAGCAGCCCCGACAACCGATCGAAACCTGGCATGATGAAGTGCGCAAAACGAAGCAGCGTAGCAGTCAGCCCCACCGATGTTGTGTGCCGCGGGTGCAGGGCGAGACTGACCATCGCCTCGGCCACCTGGCGCGGATCACAAAGCGGTGGCGGCGGTTGCAGCGAGCGGCCTGCAAAGTTGCCACCGTCCCGAAAACCGGGGGTATCCACCATCGAGGGGTACACATCGCAGACGTGGATTCCCGGCCACCGCGCCAGCTCGCCCCGCAGCGCATGGGAAAAGCCGCGCAGTCCGAACTTGCTTGCCGAATAGGCCACTGCGTACGGCTGCGGCACCCAACTGCCCACCGACTGCGTGTTGATCAGCACGCCGCCGTTCTGTTGTTTGAAATACGGTAGAACGACATGAGCACCGCGCAGATAGCCGATCAGATCCGTCTGCACGACCTGTTCGTGGGCATCCAGCGGCGTCTCGTCGAAAGCACCGACTGCACCAACCCCGGCGTTGTTGATCCAGATATCGATACGGCCTCGACCGAACTCGGCCGCCGCACTGGCGAGCTGTTCGACCGAATCGCTGCGCGTCACGTCCGTCGGCACCACCAGTGCCTCGGCGCCCAGGGCTCGGCATTCATTAGCCACTTCGTGCAACGCCTCCTCGTCACGCGCCGCCAGGACGACTCGGGCCTGCTCCCGCGCAAAGGCTTGCGCTGTGGCACGGCCAATACCGCTGGAGGCGCCAGTGATGACCACCACCACGCCGTCGAGTCTGGATTCGCTCATGTTCGCTTCTCCGGTTTGCTGTCAGTCATAAGCTGACACCCGCGGCGAGGCAAACATTCCCCCGCGCCACGCGCGACGCTAAGTTTCAGACCATCTGCAAAGGCTGGGATCGGGAGGGCGGCGGGAAAGCCTTGTCGAGAAGCGCCAGGTCGTCGGCGCTCAATGTCAGCTCCGCTGCGCTGGCGTTAAGTCGCACATGAGCTGGGTTTGATGACTTGGGAATCACCAGCACCTCCGGCTGGCGCAGCGACCATGCCAGCGCAATCTGGGCAGGTTCCGCACCATGCCGCCGGGCAATGTCGAGTATGGCCTGATGACGCAATAGACCTCCGCCCTGCCCCAGCGGACAGTAAGCCATGACCGGAATGCCCTGCGCCTGGCACCAGGGCAACAGATCAAACTCGATGCCACGCTCCTGAGGGTTATAGAGCACCTGATTGACCGCACAGTCCGGCGCATCCAGCTCGCGCATGTCATCCAGGTCCAGGTTCGATACGCCCCAACGGCGAATCTTTCCGGCCTCTTTCAAACGCTCGAACGCCTCAACCGTTTCCGCCAGCGGGTATTGGCCGCGCCAGTGCAACAGGTAGAGATCGAGGCAGTCTGTACCGAGACGACGCAGGCTGCGCTCGCAGGCCTCAGGAACACCCTTGCGGCTGGCGTTATGGGGGTAGACCTTGCTGACCAGAAACACCTGGTCGCGGCAGCTGCGGATCGCCTCGCCGACCACCTCTTCGGCACCGCCTTCAGCGTACATCTCCGCGGTATCGATCAGAGTCATGCCCAGCTCGATACCCAGCCGCAACGCAGCGATCTCATTGCCACGCTCTGGGGGATTCTCGCCCATGTGCCAGGTGCCCTGCCCAACCAAGGGAACGCTGGCGCCATCGGCTAGCTTGAGGCTACGCATCAGCAGTCTCCTTGCGGGGCGTTTTGCTCGGCGACCGGCTCGGCCCACGGATCATAGGTGCCGAAGTTCCACAAATGGCCCTCAAGGTCGCGACAACTGAAACCACGCCCGCCGTAATCCTGGTCTTTGAGCTCGATGACGATCTCGGCGCCGGCCGCCTTGGCCTTGGTATAAAGGGCGTCGGCACTGTTGACGATCACATAGATGCTCTGAGTAGAGAGGCCTCCCACCTCATCCGGCTGTTTCACTTGGCGGCCGTATTCCGAATCCGCTACCGGCCCGACCATCAACATGCCGCTGCCGAAACTGAGCTGGGCATGAATGACGCCGACCTGCGCATCTTCGATCACACGCTGCTGCTCGAAATCGAAGACCTGGCAAAGCCATTTCAGCGCCGCGGGCACATCCCGATAGCGCAGACAGGGAATCAGATTGGACGTGGTGTTCTTGCTGTACCGAGACATGAGCACTCCTTTCGGTTGCTGCGGCTGCGTCTACGAAAAGCGCACCGCATACCCTTCAGACCGAAACAGGCGCTGACGTTCCCATGCATGGGCCTGTTGCTTACACCCGTTCAGCCAATCCGAGACGGATACCCAGTCCGATCAACACCGAGCCGAGTACACGGTCGAGCCAAAGACTCAAACGACGGTTACTGCGCAGTGCCGAACTTGCCCGAGCCGCCAAGAACACCATGGCGCATTCCACGACGACCGCCACTAGCACCACCAGCACACCCAATATCAACAATTGCAGCGCCACAGCACCATGGTCGGGTCGAACGAACTGTGGCAGAAATGCCATGAAGAAAATGGCCGCTTTCGGGTTGAGGACATCCACGAGGATGCCTTGCCGATAAGCCTGCCAAACGCTGACTTTCGGCGCCGCTTCGAGGTGGAACGATGCGGTGGCTCCGGCAGAGCGCAACGCCTGAACACCGAGGTAAAGCAGATAAGCTGCCCCCACGTACTTGACCACAGCAAAGGCCAACGCCGAGGTGGCCATGATGGCCGAGATCCCCAGAGCAGCGGCCGCGACGTGCACCAACGCTCCGCTACAGACGCCACATACCGAGGCCACCCCGACCCGCCTGCCGCCGGACAGCGTGCGCGACAGAACGAACAGCAAGTCGGGGCCAGGCGACACATTCAGCGCCAGCGCAGCCGAAAAGAACACTAACCAAAACGTCGGCTCTGGCATTTACCTGCTCTGCTCGATTTGAAAAAAGGAGATTAAATCTAGTTCAGTCTGTTCTCGAAAGCCAATCGGCCACACGCGTTTATCAAATGCGGCTCGTCGGAAAACAGGCACCACTTCTCGTTTACGACTTTTTTTTGTCACGTCTCTGAACTACCTTTCTTCACACAATGTCAAAGCGCCAGTCCCGCGAGGATCACGGGCGCTCCTAGATAGATCTCATTGCAAAGGATATGCGTATGTTCGATGAAGCCACTGCGGTGCTCGTCGCCTCCTCCACTCGTCTTGCCCTGCTGTCCGACAGCGAGGAACTGGACGCCCTGCTCCATCAGCATTTACAGGGCTGCCCACAGGCTCGCCTCACTCGCAGCAACATGTTCCGTTCAGGGATTACCGACGCTGATCTGGTTCTGCTCGATGTCTGCAGCTTTGCACACGAGGAATGCCTGCGCCTGCTTCGCCAATTGCGGGATACGCCGACGGCGCTGGTCAACGCCCCGGTCGATCAGGCCCGTCGTTTGCTGGTTCAGCACCCATGGATCAAAGGTGTGTTCTACCCGAACGCCAGTCGCACCAACTTCAGCCGCGGAGTCGGCGTCATTCTTGAGGGCGGCGACTGGCTACCCCGAGCATTGATGGAAAAGCTATTGGGCCGCTACCGTCAGCTGACCCACGCTTCGCGCGCCATCGACGACCTGTCGGTACGGGAGAAGCAAATTCTCGCGCTGGCCGGGAAAGGCCTTTCGAACTCTGAAATCGCCGAGTCCCTTCATCTGAGCACCCATACCATCAAGAGTCATATCCATAACGCCTTGGGCAAGCTGGGCGCGTCCAACCGCGCGCAGGGCGCGTCGCTCGTGCTGGGGCACGTCGGCGAGTCCGGTATATGAGGGCGGCGTGCCTAGGCCTGCTGCTGCTTTTCAGCATCCAGGCCTGTGCCGATGAAGCCGAACTCAAGGGATTCATCACCAACAACACGGTTTCCCGATCCGGACAGGAGTTCTACCGCAAATTCTGTGAACGTCTGAACGACACCAGCGCGCTGGATTTCAACCTGGCCGTCAAGGAACGCCCCTCGGCGCGCTGGGGAATTCTCGTCTGGGTGGAGCAGAACAATCAGCCGCTGTATCGCCGCTTTTTGCAACCGAACGTCGGTGACATGGAGCAAACCGCCTATGAAGCGGCGGATTTCGTGCTGCAAGAGATAAATCGTAGGAAAGTCGAAGCACTATTCGAAGACACCATTGACCTCGCGAAGGATGAGTTATGAACCGGCCACAACAAAAAATCACCGGCGTGTTCCTGGCCGGATTGCTGCTTAGCTCCGGCCTCAGTGCCACCGAACTGGTCTATACCCCCGTCAATCCATCGTTTGGCGGCAGCCCCCTCAACGGTGCGTGGCTGCTGGGCAGTGCCCAGGCGCAGAACGACAAGAAGGATCCGGATGCGGTCGACCGCTCCATTTATGAGCGGCCTTCAGATCTGGAGCGCCTTACCAGTCAGCTGGAATCAAGCCTGCTGAGTGAGCTGCTTAGGGATGCGCAAGCAGGCGAAACCGGTTCGCTCACAACCACGGACTTCTTCGTTCGGGCCTACAACGGCGATGCTGGCTTACTGATCGTCGAAATTACCGATCGAGTGACCGGTGAAATCTCAGAAATCATCATTGGACAATAACCAGGGAGAGAAAGGCCATGAGAAGCCTATTTGTAGCCATCGGGATGATGGCTGTTCTACAAGGCTGCGCCGTACGCGAGCCAATGTCGGCAGACCAGGAAACCCCAACACTCACGCCGCGTACCTCGACCTACCAGGATCTACTTGAGCTGCCCCGCCCGCGAGGCCCACTCGTGGCAGCGGTCTACGGATTTCGCGATCAGACCGGTCAGTACAAGCCCAGCCCGGCCTCCTCCTTTTCCACAGCGGTAACCCAGGGTGCAGCGAGCATGCTGGTCGATGCCATGCAGGCCAGCGGCTGGTTTATCGTGCTTGAGCGTGAGGGCCTGCAGAACGTGCTGACCGAGCGCAAGATCATTCGGGCTTCGCAAGCCAAACCGGACGTGGCGCCAAATATTCAATCCGAACTGCCATCGCTGCTGGCCGCCAACATCATTATGGAAGGCGCCATCGTCGCCTACGAAACCAACGTGCGCAGTGGCGGGCAAGGTGCTCGCTATCTGGGTATTGGGGTATCGCAGGAATACCGGGTCGATCAAGTCACAGTCAATCTGCGCGCCATCGACGTACGCAGCGGCCAGGTGCTATCCAACGTGATGACCACCAAAACCATCTACTCCATCGGACGCAGCGCCAACGTCTACAAGTTCATCGAATTCAAGGAACTGCTCGAAGCCGAGGCCGGCTACACCACCAACGAACCGGCGCAGCTCTGCGTGCTGTCAGCCATCGAGGCGGCCGTCGCCCACCTCATCGCTCAGGGTGTCGACCGTCGTCTGTGGCAAACCGCCGACAGCACGCCGGCAGTCGACGCTCAGTTGGCCAAGTACCTCAGCACGCCGGCCAACCCCTAGCAAACGAAGCGGTTTCAGCCGTTAGATGGATTTGTTAAATCGCGGTTTAGATCAGGATGACTTACCGCGACTTAACCAAGGATGACTGATGTTCGACGCGCAAAGGATTGCTCGCAAAGCGCTGGTGCCGCTGATGCTGACAGCGCTTAACTGCTCTGCCCTCCAGGCATCCAATCTCTCGACCTCGGCCGACCTAGCGCCTGACGAAATCGCCGCCAGCCGATCTCAAGTGATCTCACTGACACAAACCAAAACCGATATCCCCGCCCGCAACCTGGCGCTCGTCGCTCAGGCTGGCGAAAGCCTGAACGGGGACATCACACAGACTGGCAACGCACTGGAAGCCTTCATCCTCCAGAGCGGCTATGCGCTCGATGCATCCATCGAGCAGCAAGGCAGTCACAACCTCGGATTGATTGTTCAAACGGGCAGCTACAACGAGGCCCGCATCGAACAGTACGGCGCATACAACAACGCGTTGATCGAACAGACCGGCACTGGGCATAGCAGCAGCGTCACGCAGCATGGCCAGGGTCTGAGCGTGCTGGTCCGCCAGTACCGCTGAAAAAAGCACCACCAGGAAGTACCGCTGAAAACATTCCATGGAGATACAACAATGTTCAAGATCAAACCCCTTGTAGCTGCCCTGCTGACCGTTGCCGCCGCTCAGGCTATGGCCGCCGATCACACGTCCGAACAGCGCCAGAACGGTGTAAACAATGTTGCCGAGGTAGCCCAAAGCTTCGGCAGTTCCAGCATGGCCAAACAGGTGCAGAGCGGCTGGGGCAACGACGCAATGGTCGAGCAGACCGGCTCTTCGTCCTCCTCCGCACTGCAGACCCAGACCGCCAATTTTAATGAGGCGGACGTCAACCAGACCCTGGCCTTCAACAGCCGCTCCGTGCAGTGGCAGTACGGACACGCGAATCAAGCCAGCGTCAGCCAGAGCGGCACCTTGGGCAGCAGCGCTGAACAGCGCCAGCGCGGCCAGGGCAACACTGCCAAGACTGAGCAGGGCGTTAGCTATGGCGCCGAAGCGTTCACCAAGCAGGACGGCACCGACAACTCAGCGACCAGCTACCAGTTCGCAGTCAATGGCAGCAAGAGTTCGCTGTATCAGGACGGCAACCTCAACGAGGCTACCCTTAGCCAGACTTTAAGCTCCGGTGATCGCGCCTTGGTCGATCAGCTGGGCGATCGGAACATGGCTGAGGTGGTGCAGACCTGGAGCAGTGGCTCGGTAGCCGAAGTTGAGCAAATTGGCACGGCGAACAACGCCGATGTGTATCAAGCCGGACGCAATCAAGAGGCCTACGCCTACTCGAGCGGCAAATACAACACAGTCAACGTCGACCAACGCGGCAGCAATCAGAACGGCTTCGTGTATCAGCAGGGCAACCTGAACAAGGCAACCCTGGATCAGCGCGGCAATGGCAACACAGCTACCGCCAACCAAACTGGCCTCGATAACGCGGCCGCGATCGACCAGAACGGACGCGAACAGATCGCCAAGGTCGACCAGCGCGGCGGCTACAATCAAGCCGAAGTCGAGCAGCAGGGCAAATACAACGAGCTGAACTTCTCCCAGTCGGACGTCGGCAACATCCTGGCGGCGCATCAGGACGGTGACAGCAACCGCATCACCGGGTCTAGCACGGGTGTCAATAACAACGTCGACATCGACCAGGACGGCGACCTCAACGTGGCCAGCGTCAGCCAGAACGGTTTCTTCAACGAGGCAGACCTGGTTCAGAACGGCCAGAGCCACACCGCTACGGTTATGCAGAGCGGCAGCAACCACACCGCAGACGTTATGCAGAGCGGTATCGGCAACACCGCGTTGATCAGCCAGGCAGGTCTCAACAACATGGCGATTGTTAGCCAACACTGACGTCGCAGCAGCCAAAACTGCCGGCCGTGTGCCGGCAGTTTCGTTTCCATCCCACGTCGACTAATCCGGCTATATGCGCCACCGGCGCTATTCGCCAAACCATACGCCAGCGCCAGGGCATGTCTGTTGGCGTTGCTTCAGCCCTAGACTCGGATCGCTGTGCCTATAACGAGCGACGGGTGAAAACCAATGCCTTGAGACCACTGTCGGGGTTGATATCGGGAAACTCCGGCGGGTTCTCCAGCCGCTCGTGAAACACCAGTTTTGGCGCTTCGGTCGCCATGCCTTGAACGAGAAATTCAGGGCCGGTGTCCGGATCATTAATGCAGGCCAGCACCGTCCCGCTTTCGGTGAGCAGCTCGGGCAGACGCCTGAGGATCTTCTGATAATCGCGGCTCAGCGCAAAGCTGCCCTTCTGGAAAGACGGCGGGTCGATGATCACCAGGTCGTAGGGGCCGGTCTTTTTCACTTTGCCCCAGGATTTAAACAGCTCATGGCCAAGGAAACTGACCCGACTCAGGTCATGGTCGTTGAGCCGATGGTTGTCCCGCCCGCGACTCAACGCGGCGCGTGCCATGTCGAGGTTGACCACATGCTCAGCGCCACCCGCGATCGCAGCGACGGAAAAGCCACAGGTGTAGGCGAACAGATTGAGCACGCGCTTGCCGGCGGCATGCTGCTGAACCCAGCGCCTGCCGTAACGCATGTCGAGAAACAGCCCGTTGTTTTGCTTGATGCCCAGGTCAAGCTTGTAGCGCAGGCCGTTCTCGCTGATCAGCCATTCCTCGATAGGCTCGCCCAGCAGCTGCTGCATGTGGCTATCCGGCAGATAGCGGTGTTGCAGCAAAAGCGTATGCGCCCCGCTCGCCTTCCAGGCTGGTCCTCTCGTCAGGACAGAAAGCATCTCGACCAGTGCATCCAATTCCGATGCGGCCGGCTCGCGGAACAGCGAGATCAATACCACCCCTTGCAGCCAGTCCGCCGTGACGTGCTCAAGCCCGGCCCAGCAGCGCCCTCGCCCGTGAAATATCCGGCGGGTTTCGTCGGGCACCTGGGTCAGGGCTTGGGTGAGGTGCTGCTGGAGGGTAGCGAGGGCGTCGGGCTGCATGATCGGTCGTCTCAAAAAAGGCGCGCGCATTCTAATCGCGAACCGCTGGCGCTGCTGAGCCGATAGCAGTCGAACCGAACAATGTCGATGAACACTGTCACGCGAGACGACAGTAAGACCGCGGGTTTAGACTGCTTGGCTCGGTGCGATAAGCGCACCATGGCGCGAGCAAAAGGACAGCATTGCATGGAAGCCACCGCACACCGCCCCTTCGACGCCTTGCGCCGGGTCGCGCCGGCTGCGTTGGCGATCATCCCGGTAAGCCTGTTGTTCGGCGTGCTGGCCGGACGCTCAGACTGGAGCCCGCTCGACGTCGCCCTGATCGGCCTGCTGGGTTTTACCGGAAGCGGACAGTTTGCCGTTTTACCACTGGCTGATTCCGGCGCCGGGTTCCTCACGATGTTGCTGCTCACCGCCTCGATCAACAGTCGCTATCTGCCGATTGCCTACGTCTCGGCAACGCGCCTGCCCAGGAGCCGGGCACCACGCGCGCTGCTGGCTCACATGCTCGGCGACGAGGCTTATGCCAGCGAGCGCGAACAGGACTCCTGGGCTCAGCTGGCGATGATCCGCGGCAGCCTTTTCCTGACCTGGGTGATCGCCGGAGTGGCGGGCGCCTTGATGGGTCGCCTGATCCCTTCAGCCTGGCTCGACGTCGACCTGAACCTCGGGTTTCCAGCAAGCGTGGTGTTGATGTATCTCTCGATCAGCCAGTTGCGTGCTCGGCTGCCACAGTTTGATGCAGGCAAAGCGCGCCTTTTGTTGGCAGTGTTGCTCTGTGCAGCACTCGCCGTGCTGCTGATCCTGCTACTAGGTCCGCTGTATTTCTGGATCCCCAGCGTGCTGCTCGCCACTTTTGTGCTTTCGAAGGTGCGCGCATGACGACTTCCATACTGCTGGCTATCGCGGCCTTATTCGCCACCAGCTGCCTGGTACGCATCCTGCCGGTATTCGTCAGCATCGACCTGACCGACACAACCCGGCGGCTACTCGAACGCGTACTACCAACCGCCGTGTTCATCAATTTCGCCGCATACATCCTCTATAGCGAGGCCACCAAGGCGCCATTGGCTGCCGGGGTTGCGTTGACGCTGGTCGCGGGCATCGCCGTGGCAACACGGCTGGGCCTGATCATGACAGCCGTGCTGGGTAGCGGCTGTTATTACCTGCTGCAGTCTCTAACTGGAAGCTAAACGAGCCTCACGCCGGGCTCGGTGATCTGGCCGCCCGGCCCTTGCGCGGCGCCGTTTTGCGTCCAGCACCCTTGCGCTTTTTCCAGGGCGCGCCGCGACCGCCAGGCATGGCCGGGCCAGTGATATTCAAGCGAACGCCCTTGCACCGCTCCACCTGCTTGCTCATCCACGCCGATTGTTTGCTGACAAACTCTTCCAGGCTCATCTCACCGTTCTGCACCATGTCCAGGGCCTGTTCCCAGATCGCCGTGGTGCCAGGATCGGCGATGGCGCGCGGCACAGCGTCAATCAGGCTAAACGCCGCTGGCGTTGCCGCCAGCGCCTTGCCCTGCTTGGTCAGATAGCCACGGTCGAGCAGGCCCTGGATGATTCCCGCGCGGGTCGCCTCGGTGCCAATACCAGTGGTGTCCTTGAGCTTTTGTTTCAGCTTGGGATCATCCACCAGCTTCGCAACGTTCTTCATTGCCTTGATCAGGTCGCCTTCGGTGAAGGGTTTGGGCGGTTGGGTCCAGAGGTCCTTGAGCACGACATCGGCCACCGGATACACCTGCCCCTGTTGCAACACCGGCAAGCTTTGCGCGGACGCATTCGCCGCATCTACGTGTCGCCCACGGCTGGCCGCAAGCGCTTCGGGCAAGGCGCGTTTCCAGCCCGGTTCGACAACTTGCTTGCCCACCGCTCGCAGCGCCTCGCCGGCGCAATCGAAGTCAGCCTGCGTACGGTCGTATTCGTGGCTCGGCAGAAACTGCGCCAGGTAACGAGCGCGAATTAGCGTGTAGACAGCACGCGGCTTGCCCGTCAGCCGCTCCAGCGAGCGCGCCGCGGCGGTAGGAATGATGCCGTGGTGCGCGCCTACCTTGGCGTCATTCCAGGCGCGCGACTTGCGCCGCGGATCCAGATGCGGCTTGAGCGCGACCAGTGTCGAGTCAGCCCCGGCCAGCGCTGCAAGAATCGCGGGCGCCTCGCTATGCTGGCTCAACGGCAGATAGCCGCAATCGCTGCGCGGGTAGGTGATCAGCTTGTAGGTTTCGTAAAGTGACTGGGCGATATCAAGGGTTTCCTGAGCGCCCAGCCCGAGCTTTTTCGAACAGATTTCCTGCAGCGTCCCGAGATCGAACGGCAGTGGTGGCGCTTCTCGCATACGCTCGGTCTTGAGTTTCTGCAGCCTCGCCTCCCCCGCCTGACGCATGGCCTCTGCTGCCCGCTGCGCAAGGTGCTGGTCGAGGCAGCGGCCCTGATCATCGCAGCGATCGTCCGCTGCTCGCCATTGCGCGGTGAACGGCACGCCATCACCCAGCAGCTGCACCTCGATGGCCCAGAATGGCAGCGGCACGAAGCCGGCAATGCTGCGATCGCGATCGACCACCAGCCGCAGCGTTGGTGTCTGCACGCGGCCCACGGGCAGCACACCCTGATAGCCGGACTGCTGTCCGAGCAAGGTGAACAACCGGCTCATGTTCATGCCGATCAGCCAGTCCGCCCGCGAACGGCCCAGCGCCGACTGATACAGATTGAAGGTGTCCGCGCCCGCGCGCAGTGAACCGAGTGCCTTGCGGATTGAGGCATCGTCCAGTGCCGACAGCCACAGACGCTGAATCGGCCCGCGATACCGGCAATGCTCGACCAGCTCCCGCGCGATCATTTCGCCTTCGCGGTCGGCATCAGTGGCAATGACTAGCTCGCTCGCTTCGCCCAGCAGCCGCTTGACCGCCTTGTACTGGCTCGCGGTCTTGGGCTTGACCTGCATCTTCCAGCGCTCGGGCACGATGGGCAGATCCGCCAGCACCCAGCGTTTGTAGCGCGCGTCGTAGCTGTCTGGCGGCGCGGTTTCCAGCAAGTGGCCGATGCACCATGTGACGGTAACGCTCGCACCCACCCAGCAGCCATCGCCACGCCGGGTAGCACCAAGCACCTGGGCAATGTCCTTGGCCTGGGAAGGTTTTTCGCAGAGAAACAGCCGCATCGGGTCATCACTAGATCATTCGTGGATGACGCACAGCATGCGCAGCGGTGATGCCTGAAGCAAGATTTATCTGTATGGATATACAGCCAATAGTGACTCCACTATGCGAAGACGCAGCGCCGTGACTCAATCTAGAGGGTTACAGAGCACCGCCTAATTCAAACGGTTACTTGATCAGCCAACGTCTGGACGCTGGACATCACAACGGGCTCTGCTTGGCACACGCGATTGCGCCCGCTTTTCTTGGCGTCGTACAGCGCCCTGTCGGCGCGCCCCAGCGCGGTTTCAATACTCTCTTGCTCGATATTGATCTCCGCGACGCCAATGCTTGCAGTTACCTGAATGTTCTCGCCTATGCTGACAGCGACTTCCAGCGCCTGCACTGCAAGACGGATACGCTCAGCACACTGACTGGCTTCCAACAGGTTGGCACCTGGTAGCAGGACAACAAACTCTTCGCCGCCCAAACGTGCAACAAGGTCAACAGTGCGACTTTCCTCTTTCAGTGTTTTCGCCAGATACATGATGACCTTGTCACCACAGGCATGGCCGTGGGAGTCGTTGATGCGCTTGAAGTGGTCTATATCCAGGGTCACGATCGACATCGGAGTGCGGGTCTGTCTGGCCAACTCCAGCAAATAGTCTGATTCTGGGAAAAAGAACCGTCGGTTATACAACTTGGTTAGCGGATCGGTGGCGGCCTGCTTCTTCAGGTCCTCCTGGGAGGCACGCATGTCTTCAAGCAGCTTGATACGGTGAGAGATGATGAATGCCAGGGTCAGCGCTTCGAGCACGATACCGATACCCACCCCGTGGCTGCTTACGTAACTCGGCGAAAGTAGCCCCTTATAGGTGAGCACGGCGAGGATGTTGAACAGTACGAAGAAGCTATGACCGACCAAGAAATACTTTGCGAGCGGATGGCCCTTACGGTACAGCGAGATGCTGACCGAAAAGGTGACCAGCATCATAAGCGCCGCCAAGCTGCTTGCCGGTTTGAGCGCAGCGGAAATATCGAATACGGACCAGACAAGGGTCGCTGTTAGGAGTGCAATCAATCCCTGTAAAAAACGGTGCTCGGCCGGGTAGAACAATTTGGTTTCGAAGATAGCCATCATGAATAGCAGCAGGAAGATCGGCATTGTGATCAGTGACATGTTCAGCTGGAAAACGGCGTCACCATATCCGTTGAACACACTGGCGATCAGGCCGTAGGACAGTGCAATCCAAGTCAGTCCGGAAATCAGATACAGCGAGTAGTAGATATTTTCCCGGTTACTGGTAGCGAAATATAGCAACGCGTTGTAAAGCACTAGCGCGAGTAGCATTCCGACCATCAGGGCTATATCGGTGTTTATACTTACCAGTGCTAGACGCGAGGCTTGTTCATCAAAAATTTCGACTGCAAACCACTGATGCGAATAAGAGAAGCTGCGCACGTAGAGCGTGGTGGACTGTTGCACCGCCAGCGTCAGAGGGAAAACTACAGTCCCGCGATACATCAAATCGGAACCGGCCGTTTGGTTCAGATCTAGCACTTCGTGCCGCAGCAGCTCGCCGTCTCGCTCCTGATAAATACTGACTGAGCGTAGATGGTAGGCGTGTGGCAGATGGACAAACAGCTTCTGATCCGCGCTCGATGCATTCTTCAGAGCCAGCCGGTACCAGGCGACTCGCGCATCAGTGCCCAAGGAGGTCCGGTTGCTGGTTTCCTTGAACGGCTGGGTTCTGGCCTGTTCAAAAGTTAGGGTACGCGAGGGATCGACGAGGTAGCCCATATTAAAGTCGGTCAGTTCGACTGGGCCCTGGTCAATTACCAACTGTGATGCGGCACATGTCTGTTCCACTGCCAGCAGAAACATAAGTGCGAACAACACCTGCTTGTATAGATCCATCTGCCAAAGCCTGTCTTATGTTCGCGTGTGCCGGGGTTTATCTGTGCGCTGCGGTTCCCTCGAAGCGAATATACTCAAATCCGACCGCCAATCCCATGTTGACCTTTGTATACATAGTATTTTCCTGATATATGCGCGGGTCTTGGATCAGGCGGATGGTAGCTGCATAATTTGCCTTCGCTGGCTGCCTCGGCATATGTCCCGTGGCGCTCAACGGTAGCGCTGGCTTCTTGCAGATTCTTGAGCCCTGCACGCAAGATGTTCCGCGAAGTTAAGTCGTCACGCTCCTGCTTGAAATTTGGCGCTGCTAATGTGGTGGTGGTGCAGGATGATTTGCCTGCTTTGACCTAAAGCAGCCGCCCGCCCATCAGACCCGAGCAGACATATATCTGTCTTCAGCAGAACGGCAGCCCCTTCCCGGCTCGCCCCGACAAGCAGTGATTACCACGGCAACCCCTCTCCGCTATATGCATAAAACCCACCGCTGGCCTCCGGCCCCAGCCCGTCGATGACGCGCAGCAGGTCATCGGCCGCCTCGCTGGCCGGCCGGCCTATTTCGCTGCCGCGGAAAGGCTGTGACAGGCGGGAGCTCACCGTACCCGGATGTAGAGCCAGCAACACGGCATTCGGCTGGCTGCGCTTGACCTCGATGGCAGCCGTCTTGATCAGCATGTTCAGCGCGGCCTTGGAAGCGCGGTAGCTGTACCAGCCGCCGAGGCGGTTGTCGCCGATGCTGCCGACCTTGGCTGAGAGCATGGCCAATACACCGCGCTGGCGGTCGAGCAGCGGACAGAAGTGTCGCAGCAACAGCGCGGGACCGAAGGTGTTCACCTGGAAGGTGTCGAGCAGCTGCTGGTGATCGAGGTCGGCGAGGCGCTTTTCCGGCATGAAAGCGTCGCTGTGCAGCACACCCGCCGCATTGATGATGAGGTGGAACGGGCCCTGCCCGGCTACCTCCGCCGCGGCTTGTCCGATGCTGGTGGGGTCGGTTAGGTCCAGCGGCGGTATGGTGGAGCGCGCAAGTTCAGTTACCGAGGCGCAACGCGGGTCCGCCCGTAACGTTTCGACCAGCGCAGCACCGATGCCGCCAGAGGCACCGATGACCAGTGCGCGATATCCCTCGGGAAAAGAATCCATCTGCATTCTGTTTGCCTCTGGCCGCGATCAGGCCTGATTGGAATGGTCGGGTCCGACTTTAGGGTTGAGCGCTTAGCCTGGTTTGTCGGGCAAACCGGTGCGCCATTGCTCGATGTGCTTCGCCAGCAGGTCGGCCACCGGCAGACAGGCGCCGAGCCGGTAGAGGTTCCAGTAATGCCCTTCCAGCGTTCGATTGACCAGTAGCGTACCGGACGCCGGCTGCAGACTGCCGAGTGCGGACATCAGCAAAGGCGAGAGCTCGACCAGCTGCTGATGCAGGGACGCGCCGCGGAAATCCCATTCCGCGCCCGGTTGCAGCAGCGGATGCAGCAGCAAATGGATGCGTCGATACAGGCTATGCGGCGGCGCGCTGCCGGGCTGGCGCCCTCCGAGTGCCTGGAAGCCCGCCTCCAGCGCCTCGCTGGAGGGACCGCGCAGGGCGTCGAAGATCTGTACATAAGCACGCAGCAAGCGCTCCGGCAGCGGCACGACGCTGCCGAAGTCGTAGACCACCAGTTCCCCGGTCTCGGTCCAGGCGAGATTGCCTGGGTGCGGGTCCGCGTGCAGCAGTCCCAGGCCGAACGCCTGCTCGGCAAGCCAGTCGCACAGAGCTTCGGCCAGCTGTTGCCGAATTTTGAGGGCCGCCTGGTCGACCTCGTTCATTGAGCGCCCCGGCACTTCCTCCAGCACCAGCACACCCGGAAGGCACAACGCCGGGACGGCATACGGAATGCGCAGGCCAGGCCAGCCGCTGAAATGCTGGCGAAAGCGCTCGAGGTTGTTGCGCTCGGCCTCGTAGTCGAGCTCCTGGTCGATGGCGCGCTGCAGCTCACGGTAGACGGATTCGAGCCGCGCCGAGGGCGTGCCGAACAGCCGCCCCAGCGGCATCAAGCGACGCAACTGTCGGAGGTCAGCGTCGCAGATGCCGCGAATGCCTGGATACTGGACCTTCATGATCAGAGCCCGCCCCTGCCGATCACGTGCGCGGTGTACCTGCCCCAGTGACGCCGCCGCAGCGGGTTGGGGTTCGATGGTTTCGAACAGCTCGTACAGCTGCCCGTCGTAGAGACGTTGCAGGTAGGACTCAAGCGAGGCGAACGGCAGCGAAGGAACCTGGTTCTGTAGACGAGACAGCGCCGCGCTTATCGGCTGGGGCAACACGTCCTGCCATTGCGAAGCCTGTTGGCCGAGCTTGAGTACCGGGCCCTTCATCTGCCCTAGCGTCTCGCCGAGCGATGAGCCGACCGGCTCCCAGTCGATACGCGCCTTGCCAGGTGTGATGCGCTGCACCAGCAGATTGCCTGCTATCCGGGCGCCAGTGCCACCAAGGTTGAGGAAGCGCCCCAGCGCTGACGTCGATGGGCGAGAGAAACGAGACATGCAGGCTACCTGTCACAGGCAAAGGATGATCATGGAGCAGCCGCCCAGGTGAACCAAGGGGCAATGGTTGCAACCTGTTACATCATCAACACGTCAGTAGCCCGTTCGGAGCAACTGGCGAAACGCCAGCGACCGGTGACGTGGCAGGCCATTACCCGCATGAAAAGCCCTCCTGAGCGCAGCTGACAAAGAGCCTGACACGGAACGGGCCGCGGAAAAGCGAGTCGGATTAGCTGACTACGCCCCTCGGCTATCGTCCGCCGAACACCTGTAATAAGCTCGCTCGGCACGCCTCTGACGATCGTTCGAGAGGGTTTTTGCCCGACCCGCCTACCAGGCATTTTATGGGCGTGTTCCGCATGGCCTTGCCTGGATTAAGGACTTGGCCGGCAGGAACAACCAACGCGGCTTCCTTTGAAATAGAAGCCTGCGTAAGGAGTACGGAATGACCGACTCAAGTGATCTTTCCTTCAACGCGGACGACGAACTCCCACGTATTTCCACCGGCAGCGAAGGCCTGGACGACATCCTCGGCGGCGGCCTCGATGCCAATCGCATGTACCTTTATGAAGGCAGCCCGGGCGCTGGCAAAACCACCATCGCCATGCAGTTTCTGCTCGAAGGCGTCCGCCAGGGTGAGCGCGTACTCTACGTCACCCTGTCGGAGACCAAGCAGGAGCTGGAGTTGGTCGCCAAGCGTCACGGCTGGTCGCTCGAGGGTGTCGACGTATTCGAGCTCGTCACCCCGGAAGACAGCCTCGACCCAGAGCTCGAGCTGACGGTGCTGCACCCGGCAGAGATGGAGCTGAGCGAAACCACTCAACAAGTCTTCGACCGTGTGACCCAAACCAATCCGACCCGAGTGATCTTCGACAGCCTCTCGGAAATGCGCCTGCTGGCGCAGAGCCCGCTGCGCTATCGGCGCCAGGTATTGGCGCTCAAGCACTTCTTCACCACGCGCCGTTGCACCGTGATTCTGCTGGATGACCAGACCTCCGAACTGGGCGACCTGCAGCTGCACTCGATTTCACACGGCGTGGTCATGCTGGAACAGTTGGCCATCGACTATGGCGCGGAGCGGCGGCGTCTGCGCGTCGTGAAGATGCGCGGTATCCAGTTCCGCGGTGGCTATCACGACTTCGTCATACGCAAGGGCGGGTTGCAAATCTTCCCTCGGCTGATCGCCTCAGAGCATCATTCGAATTACATCGGCGAAGCGGCTTCCTGCGGGAATGCAGCGCTGGACACCATGCTCGGCGGCGGACTGGAGCGGGGCACCAATGCCCTGTTCGTGGGTGCTGCCGGTGTTGGAAAGTCTTCATTGGCATTGAGCTTTGCGGTCGCAGCGTGCAAGCGCGGTGAGCAGGTGTCCTTTTTCGTCTTTGACGAAAATATCGGCACCTTAATGGCACGTGGACGCTCGTTGGGTCTCGACGTCGAGCCGTGGGTCGAACAGGGCCTGCTGCATTTGCAACAGGTCGACCCGGCCGAGCTGTCGCCCGGCGAATTCACCGCAGCCGTGAGGCGCGGTGTGGAAGAGCAAGGCTCGCGGCTGGTGATTCTGGACAGCCTCAACGGCTACCTGCATGCGATGCCGGACGGCCGTTTTCTGATCCTGCAAATGCACGAGCTGCTGAGCTACCTGGGGCAGAAAGGTGTGATCAGCATCATGGTGCTGGCCCAGCATGGCCTGGTGGGCCCGATGGATACGCCCATCGATATCAGCTACTTAAGCGATGCGGTTATCATGCTGCGCTACTTCGAGCACGCCGGTATCGTTCGCAGGGCCTTGTCTGTTGTCAAAAAGCGCAGCGGGCGGCATGAGAACACCGTTCGCGAGTACCGCCTCAGCGCCAGCAGCGTTCAGGTCGGGCCACCGTTGAGTCACTTCAGCGGCATTCTATCGGGCACACCGGAATACACCGGTGATGCGACTCAGCTACTGACAGACGAGCATGACAACGCCCACTAAATCAGAGCATCCGCGGATCGTTGTCTATGCCCCCATTGGCCGGGATGGCCCGGCCACAGCCGAGCTGCTACGCCGCAGCGGCATGGATGCGATGGTCTGTCACGGCGTTGATGAAGTGCTGCAACGCGCCGAAACCGACGCGTCTGCCGTGTTCATCGCTGAGGAAGGCCTGTTCGGCCATGACCTTCAAGCGCTATCGAACTGGGTCGATCGACAACCGCCCTGGTCGGATTTTCCTTTCGTGGTCCTCACCAGCAAGCACCAGCAACCCGCTGTTGCCGCCTGGCGGCAACGCATGGTCGCGGCGCTGCGCAATGTTTCGCTGCTCGAACGTCCGGTGCAGAGCATCACCCTGACCAGTGCCGTGCAGGCCGCGGTACGCGGGCGGCTGCGCCAGTACGAAGTGCGCGCCCTGATCGAGGCTCGCGAACGGGCATCCCAGGAGCTCGAAGCACTGGTGGTCGAACGCACCAGCGAGCTGGAACGTACCAACCTCGAATTGCGCACGCAGATGGCCGAGCGCGCGCACATCGAAGAAACCCTGCGGCAAACGCAGAAGATCGAAGCCATCGGCCAGCTTACCGGCGGCATCGCACATGACTTCAACAACCTGTTGATGGTCATCTCCGGCGGGCTCGACATGCTCGACCGCCGCGACGACATGGAGCGCCGCAAGCGCCTCATGGACGGCATGCGCCAAGCCGCCCAGCGTGGCGCCGCGCTGACCCGCCAATTGCTGGCCTTTTCCCGCCGTCAATCCCTGGCGCCCGAGGCTGTCGACCTGGCTCAGCGGATCAGCCAGATGCGCGAGCTGCTCGACCGTAGCCTGCGCGGCGACGTACACGTCAAGGAAGAATTCGCGCCCGATCTCTGGCCGGTGGAAGTCGACCCAGGGGAGCTGGAGCTGGTCATCCTCAACCTCGCCGTCAATGCGCGTGATGCCATGCCTGAGGGCGGCTCGATTCTTCTGCAGGCTTGCAACGCGCCCGATCAGCAAGTGCTCGGTCGCAGGGGCGATTTCGTTCGCCTGGCGGTCATCGATTCGGGCGTCGGCATACCTGATGACGTTCGCAACCGGGTCTTCGACCCGTTTTTCACCACCAAGGAAATTGGCAAGGGTTCGGGCCTTGGATTGGCGCAGGTCTATGGTTTCGCACGTCAATCCGGCGGCACGGTGTGGATCGATTCCGAATGCGGCCAGGGCACCAGCGTCGTGATGCTGCTGCCGCGCTCGGTGAACCTGCCGAACCCCACCAAGGATCAGCCACCGGTGGACGAACCGGCCCGGCGTTCGGCCGGCAACGTACTGCTGGTGGATGACGATGAAGAGGTAGCGGCGCTGGTCGGCGAGATGCTCGAACACCTTGGCTACGAAGTGACCTACGCAGCCAGCGCGGCGGCAGCGCTGGGTGCGCTCGCCAACGAGCGCGAGGTCGATGTGGTGTTCTCCGACGTGATGATGCCCGGCGGCATGAACGGCCTGGACCTGGCCCGCGAAATCCGTGCGCGTCAATTCGGCGTGCCCGTACTGCTCACCAGTGGTTACGCCGAAGCGATCAAACAATCGGCCGAAGCCGAAGGTGTGCAGGTGTTGGCAAAACCCTATCGGCTGGAAGAGCTGGCTGCGGCGCTCAAGAGCGCAGTCGAAGTCATCGAGGCCTGATCGTTCTGCCTTGGCGCATGCCGTGGACGAACGCCGTTGCCCGGACGACGGCAGCATGCCTGGTGTAGGAGCGAGCTTGCTCGCGAATCGTGTTACTGGTCCTCTCCGAACGCGCACTCCGGTCATCGACCGGCTTGTCGCTTCGAAAGCCTGTTGATCCGCGCTGCCCCACTGCTCGCGACGTGTATCGCCTTGATGGCTTGCACATCCCTCCAGAACTAAGCGCCTCCCAGGTCGTCAAACGCCAGCCCTGCCTTTACGGTACGCCGCAAGCTCCCGTACCCCCCTTGCATCGCGCTCGTTTGCGCTTCAATCACAAGGACCCGATCGATGCCCTTTGCTTCCAACCAGTCCCGCCGAGCCATTCTGCTCCCTGGAAATCCGATCATTTATGCTGCTTTCACTAGCCTTTTGCTTTCAGGCGCCCCACTGTTAGCCCATGCCGATGAACCGGCCATCGCCGCGCGCGATGCGCAGAACAAGCGCTGGAGCCAGGAAATGATCGAGCAGCCCAAGCATCAGCCGCCGGTTCTCGATGCGAAGTACAACCACGTCATCACTTTCGGTCAGTCGCTGGCATCGGCTGCCGAGGGCTGGCCTGCGCTATCCAAGCAGCCGGGCTATGACAACCTCATGCTGGGAGATTCGACGCGCTCGGCCACCTTTAGCGGCGATCGCTTCGTCCCTGTCGGCGGCGCCGCGTTCAAGCCGCTCCAGGCGGTGGTGCAACTCAAACGCGACCCGAAGGTTCTGCTCGATGCCGACGCCGTTGCGCAGCTGGAAGAAAAGGCCCAGGAAGAAGGCGAGTCGGTGGAAGTCGGCGCATTGAACATGGCCCGGCGGCTCTATTTCGATAGCAAAGGCATCGAGGCCGACCCGGAGCATTTGCTCGTCGCCAGTAACGCTGCGACCTCCGGCCGCTCCATTGCTCAGCTGTCCAAGGTCGGCGGCACCCACGAATACAAGCGCGTGCTTCAAGCGGTGGATCAGGCCCGGCAGGTCGCGCAGGCCGATGACGCCAGCTACAACCTCAGCGCCCTGTTCTGGCTGCAAGGCGAATACGACTATGCCGAGGTACAGGGCGGGGTCAACGACAAGGCCACCTACAAGAAGATGCTGCGTCAATTGCGCAACGACCTGAACGAGGACACGGCCAAGGCCATCGGCCAGGAGCGGATGCCCGCGTTCATCAGCTACCAGACCGACGCCAAGACATCGGTCGTCGATGGCAGCCTGGACATCGGCCTTGCGCAGTGGGAGCTGGCGAAGGAAGAGCCCAACTGGTACCTGGCCGGCCCCGTCTATCCCTACGTCGACAAAGGCACGCATCTGTCGGCCAATGGCTACCGCTGGTTCGGCCAGATGCTCGGCAAAGTATTCCACCAGGTGGTGGTCGAGCAGCGCGGCTGGCAACCGTTATCACCTCTGCACGCGACGGTCGAAGGCCGTGAAATCCTGATGGACTTCCACGTGCCTCATCCGCCGCTGGCCTTCAGCGAGCCCTATCTGGGGCACAAGGCGCAAATGATCGAGAACTACGGTTTCGTCATCACCGATGACAAGGGCAAGGTACCGGTGGAAAACATCGAAGCCGCCGCTGATACCGTGTTGCGCCTGGTGGTTGGCCGCGATCTGGTGGGCATCCCGACGATTCGCTATGCCAGCCATGCGACAGGCGGCGCCGGTGAACTGCATGACAGTGCCCCCACCGTCGCGGACGCCAATTACGAATATCTGCCCGATGAAGGCATGCCGGACGAAGCCAATATTGAAGCGCTGGTGGATAAACCCTACCCGCTCTACAACTGGTCGATTGCCTTCGAGGTCAAGCCCAGCAGAGGACACGACTCGGCGCGTTGAGATCAGGCGCTGTTGCGCAGGCGGGCCAGATCCTTGACCGGGGAGGCACCGAACAGCCGGCTGTATTCGCGGCTGAATTGGGATGGGCTCTCGTAGCCGACCCGGTACCCTGCAGCCGACACTTCCAACCCTTCGACCACCAACAACCGGCGGGCTTCCTGCAGGCGAAGCTGCTTCTGATACTGCAACGGGCTCATGGCCGTCAGTGCCTTGAATCGATGATGCAGGCTGGAGCTGCTGAGATTGACCCGTCGCGCCAGCTCCTCGATGCGCAGCGGCTCGACATAGTTGTGATTGAGCCATTCGATAGCATCGTTGACCCGGTGCGACTGACTCCCCTGCAGCGCCACCGCCTGCAGATGATGCCCCTGCGGGCCGCAGAGCAGGCGGTAGAAAATCTCGCGCAAGGCCAGGGGCGCCAGGACCGGAATGTCATTCGGATTGCTCAGCAGGCGCACCAGCCGAAGCGTGGCATCTAGCAGCGGCGCGTCGATACGGTCCAGATAGAGGCCGCGCCCTGCAGTGTCTTTCGGCGTTGGTGGCAGGCTGGCCTCAGCGACCAGCCCGGCAATCAGCGACGGATCGATGTCCAGCCGAATGCAGATGTAAGGCTCATCGCTGGACGCCCGAATGACGCAGCCGGCGACCGGCAACGTCACCGACACCACCAGATAGTGCAACGGGTCGTAGCGATACAGCTCGTCGGCCAGGCGCACTTCCTTGCCGCCCTGCACGATGACGCACAACGCGGGCTTGTGC
>TARA_R110002095_G_scaffold193178_2_pt1 | contig 22840 bp, 13 predicted proteins | sample TARA_R110002095 | Tara Oceans TARA_R110002095 (sample SAMEA4397255) | marine metagenome | biome: Polar Biome; feature: [SRF] surface water layer (ENVO:00010504); material: water (ENVO:00002006), including particulate matter (ENVO:01000060) such as... | depth 5 m | reverse complement strand
TTAGCTTGAATGTTACTTAAGTTGACGAAGAATGATTCGATGCCTTCAACGATATCGAGATCATTGATGAGAGGGACCATGATCGTTTTTGATTGCTCGCCCGGGTTAAAAGTCAGCGTACCAGACATTGTGGAGTAATCAGTTGTATTGAGTGCGGTGAGATCGGCAGTGGTGTAGTCCACGGTGACCGTAGTGGCGACCGGCTGGTCCAGCGAGACTGTCAGTATGGCCATTCCGCTTATATCATCTTCGTTGACGGTGATATTATCGATTGAGATGGTGGCTGTTTCGTCATCGAGAATCGTGACTGTAGCCTGATTATCTCCGATGGTGACTGCGGCCCCATTGGGGACAAGGTTGATCAAATTGATCAGAAATGTTTCATCGCCTTCGACAATGTCGAGATCATCGGTAAGCGGGATAGTAATCGTTTTTGTCTGTTCGCCCGGATTGAAAGTGAATGTATCCGATTGAGAGGTGAAGTCGTCCGGGTCGAGAGCAGAGTCAGGTGTTGTAAAGTAGTCTACACTAATAGTGGTGTCGACCGGTTTATCCAGAGAGACGGTGACCGAAACGGTTCCCTCCATTTCATTCACGGTCGTGTCTTGGATCGAGAGACTGGCCTCGTCATTATCTTGGATTAGAATTGTTCCCTGACTGTCGGCAAATGTGACATTCGCACCATTTTGAATATTGCTCAAGAGGACGAGTAATGATTCATCGTCTTCCACAAGATCGTCATCAAGAATATCAATGGTGATGGGTTTCATTAGATCGCCCGAGAAGAACTCCAGTGTCTGGGTTTTAGCGGTATAGTCGTCAGGACTGCCTGCTGTCAGATTGAATGTGGTGACGTCCACACTGATGTCCGTGTCAACAACCAGGTTGAGGGAAACAGTGAGTGTGGCAGTGCCCGCGTCTTCATTCACAATCATGTCATCAATGGAGAAACTGGCCTGTTCGTTATCCAGAATCGTGACTTCCGCTTGATTATCTGCGAAAATAACATTTGTCCCATTAGACAGAATGTCGGAGAGGTTGATGAGAAATGTTTCATCACCTTCGACAATCATATTATCGATAATGGGCACCATGATCTGATGCGATTGTTCGCCTGCGAAGAAAGTTAGCATGCCCGTCGTAGCAGTGTAGTCGGATAGGTCGAATGCTGTCTGATCTGCCGTCGCATATTCCACGGTTACTGTTTCTTCGACTGGTTTGTCTAATGTGACATCGATCAGAGCGATTACTCCATCTTCACTAATGGATATATCATTGATCGAGATGGTGGCCTGATCGTCATCCAGAATGGTGACAGTCGCTTGGCCTACGCCCATGGAAACATCGTAACCATCGTTTTGCAGGTTGCTCAGGCTCACCTGAAATGTTCTGTCACCTTCCACAAGCTCATTATCGATCAGGGTGATGATGATGGTTTGTGTTTGTACTTCGGGATTGAAGGTCAGAGTGCCCATCTGGGCGGTGTAATCGGTTGGAGCGATCGCCGACAGATCTGCTGTGGCGAAGTCAACAGTGACAGTGGTGGCAACCGGCTGGTCTAATGAAACGGTAAGGGTAGCAGTCCCACTGTTTTCATCTTCCGAAATATTAGTGATTGAAATGGTAGCTTGATCATTATTGAGAATGGTGACTGTTGCCTGGTTGTCTCCAATAATGACATCAGCGCCATTTGCCTGAAGGCTAGTCAGGGTAATGAGAAATGTTTCATCCAGCTCCACAATATTATTATCTGTGATGGGAACCGTAATCATTAGTAACTGCACTCCCGCTACGAAAGTTAGAGTGCCAGAGGATACGCTGTAGTCGTCTACACTAGTTGCGGTCTGGTCGGAAGTGGCGTAGTCCACACTGATTGCCGTGTCGACAGCTTTGTCCAAAGAGACGCTGATCGTTGCGGAACTCTCCTCTTCATCAATAGAAACATTGTCGATCGAGAAACTGGCCTGATCGTTATCCTCAATGCTGACGTCAGCCTGGTTATCCAGAAATGTGAGATTGGCGCCATTGGCTTGAATATTCGACAAACTGACGGAAAAATGTTCAACCACTTCTACCAGATCCATATCATTAGTAATGGGAATAGTGATCGTACTGGTTTGCTGGTCAGGTGCAAAAGAGAGTGTGCCTGACATCGCGGTATAATCGACTGAACTGAATGCTGTCAGATCGGCGGTAGTATAATCGACATTCACAGTTGTTTTGACAGGTTTGTCTATTGAAACGGTGAGAGTAACTGTTCCGTCACCTTCATTGACGGTCTCATCGGAGATGGAGATGGTCGCACTCTCGTTATCATGAATCGTGACGGTTCCCTGATTGTTTCCCATGATGACATTGAGCCCATTGGCTTGCAGGTCCGTCAGGTTGACGACGAACGATTCATCGCCTTCAACGGTATCCAGGTCATCAGTGATGTCGATGATAATTGTTTGTGTTTGTACTCCGGAGGCGAATGTCAGTGTCCCCGTTTGCGCAGTATAGTCGTCGAGATCGAAGGCTGACAGATCGTCGGTGGAGAAGTCGACAGTGACGGTAGTGGCGACGGGTTGGTCCAGCGAGACAGTCAGAGTGGCTGTTCCGCCGTTTTCGTTGACTGTAAAGTCATTGATCGAGATCGTGGCCTGATCATCATTCAGGATTGTGACGGTTCCCTGATTGTCTCCGATATTGACATCAGCTCCGTTTGCTTGAAGATTTGTCAGATTGACGAAAAATGATTCATCATCTTCCACTAGATCATCAATCATGACAGGGACAGTAATGGTTTTTGAAAATTCATCATCCGCGAAGGTCAGGGTACCAGAGGTTGAAGTATAGTCTTCCGGATCGAGTGCCAAATCATTGCTGGTGGCGTAGTCGACACTGACAGCTCTGTCGACCAGTTTGTTTCGAGAGACGGTAATGGTCGTTGTCCCCAGATCTTCATTTATGGATACATCGTCGATTGAAATACTGGATGCATCATTATCCTGAATTGTGATCTCACCCTCTGCATCAGTAAATGTAATATTTGCTCCATTAGCGAGAATGTTGGTCAGATTGGCCAGAAGTGTTTCGGTACCTTCTACCAAGTTATCATCAATGATGAGAACGTTAATCTGCAGTAATTGCTGTCCTGCAGTAAAGGAGAACGTGTTTGTTAGAGTCGTGTAGTCGCCGGGATTGAGGGCCGTCTGATCGCTGGTTGCAAATTCAAAGCTGACATCTGTCTGGACCGGTTGGTCTAAGGTGACGGTGAGGGTGGCAGTCCCTTCATGTTCTTCGACAGAGACATCATTGATTGAGATGGTGGCTGTCTCGTTATCGTGAATCGTGACTTCACCCTGATCGTTGTTAAATGAAATGTTTGCCCCATTCGCTTGGATGCCGGTCAGATTGACGAGAAACGATTCATCGCCTTCGACGATATCGATGTCATTACTGATGTTGATGACGATCGATTGTGTTTGTGCTCCCGGGGTGAAAGTCAGGGTGCCCGATTGCGCGGTGTAGTCATCCCCATCGAGGGCCAACTGATCTGCTGTGGCAAAGTCTACGGTGACGGTGGTGGCAACAGGTTGGTCTAAGGAGACGGTGAGGGTGGCCGTCCCGTTATTTTCATTAACAGACACATTATCAATGGAGATCGTGGCTGCTTCGTCATCGAGAATCGTGACTTCCCCCTGATCATCGGCAAAGCTGATGTTAGCACCGTTAGCGAGGATGTTACTCAAGTTCACAAAGAATGATTCATCGCCTTCGACGATATCCATGTCGTCAATTATAGGAATCATGATGGTTTGAGTTGTGATACCAGGGGCGAACGTCAGGGTGTCAGTTTTTGCAGTATAGTCCTCTGAATCAATGGATGTATTATCTGCTGTGGCATAATCTATCGTAACAGTGGTGGCGAGGGCCTGGCTCAAAGAAACGGTCAGTACAGCCATACCACTCGAGTCATTCTCGTCGATAGAGATGTCGTCGATCGAGACCGTGGCAGTTTCGTCATCGAGAATGGTGACTGCCCCCAGATTGTCCGCAAAGGTAATGTTGGCGCCATTGGCCAGAATGCCAGTCAAGTTCACCAAGAATGATTCAACACCTTCGACGATGTCAATATCGTCTATGATGGGAATCATGATGGTTTGTGTTTGGACTCCCACACTGAAGGAGAGTGCCCCTGTTTGTGCCGTATAGTCATCGAGGTCAAAGGCTGAGTTGTCGGCCGTAGCGTAATCCACGGTGACGATGGTGGTGACCGGCTGATCCAGAGAGACGGTCAGTACAGCCATACCACTAGGGGCATTTTCATCAATAGAAATGTCATCAATTGAGATTGTGGCCTGTTCGTCATCGAGAATGGTAACCGTGGCCTGGTTCGCAGTAATCATGACGTTGGCGCCATTGGCTTGCAGGTTCATCAAATCGACAACAAATGATTCCTCACCTTCTACCAGATTGCTGTCGTTGATCAGGGAGACCATGATCGTTTTTGACTGCTCACCTGCGGCGAAGATCAGGGTACCAGACATAGTGGTATAGTCGGCTGTATTGAATGCGGTCAGATCGTTGGTGGTATAGTCAATGCTGATCGTTGTGTCGACAGGTCTATCCAGCGAGACAGTCAGTATGGCTATTCCGCTCATATCGTCTTCGGTCACCGTAATATTGTCGATTGTCAGATGTGACTGCTGATCATCCTGGATCGTGATTTCTGCCTGGATGTTTGCAAAAACCACATCGCGACCATTGGCCTGAATATTGGTCAGATCGACTAGAAATGATTCATCGAGCTCGACCAACTCCGAATCGACAAGAGAAACAGGGATCTCGATGGATTGCATTCCAGGGGTAAATGTCAGAGTACCAGAAGTCGCGAGATAGTCGGTGATATCTTCAGCTGAACTATCGTTGGTGGCAAAGTTAAAGCTGACATCGGCATCAACGGGATGATCCAGAGAGACGATCAACACCGCTGTTGACATGTTTTCGTTTACAATGATATCACTGATTGAAATCTGGGCCTGTTCATCGTTTTGGATCGTGACCGTTGCCTGATCATCCCCGATAATGACATCAGCATCATTTGCCCGGAGATTAAACAGGTTGATCAGAAATGTTTCATCCAGCTCCACGATATTATTATCTGCGATGGGAACTGTAATCATTTGTGATAGCACTTCCGCGCTGAAGGTCAGGATGCCAGAGGTTGCGCTATAATCGTCTGCACTGGTTGCGGTCTGGTCGGCAGTTAAGAAGTCCACACTGATTTCCGTGTCGACAGGTTTGTCCAGAGAGACGATAATTGTTGCTGACACGCCATCTTCATCTAGGGAGACATCATCAATTGAGAGGCTGGCTTGATCGTCGTCCAGAATTCGGACTTTGGCCAGTGTGTCTGGAGTTAGTAGACTGGAACTGGTGGTCTGGATATTAGAAAGAAGCACCAGGAATGTTTCCGTACTTTCTACCAGATCGGAATCGACGATGTTAATCGTGATGGATATTTCCTGTTCGCCGGGAGCAAATGAGAGACTGCCGGAATTGGAAATATAGTCTGTCGAATCATTCGCAGTTTCATCAAATACAGAAAAGTCAAAACTGACCGCAGCATCAAGTGGGTGATCAAGTGAAACCATTACGGATGCGGTTCCATCTGCTTCATTGACAGTGATGTCATTGATCGAGAGGGTAGACTGGTCATCATTGAGGATCGTAACCGTTGCGGAATCGTCTCCGAGCGTTGTATTCAAGCTGTTGTTGCTTAACTGGATGCCAAATGTTTCATCTTCTTCAGTGATCAGATCGCTGTTTACCTGAATTGTGATGGTTTGAGTTTGTGTTAATGCGGATGCCTCTTCCAAAAAACTGATGGTATCTGTTTGTGTGACATAATCGGAATCGGCTGATGTGGCTGTGCCATCGATCGTATTGAAATCAACCATGACAACACTGTTCAGATCGCCTGCGACTGTTCCCGTTCGCGTGACTGTGATCATGACATCAGTCGTTCCGGCGTCCCCTTCTACAATAGACACATCATCGATGTTGAGTATCGAAGTCAGCATCGTACGATCCTCGAGCTGTTCGATTGAATTGACATGGTGGCTTCGAATTGCTTGATATCGATTCAAAACGCGAGAATGTCGGGAACGAGAAGTTCGAGAGCGAGATGGTCGGCACTGAGTGGCAATCGACCTTAACCAGTTTGTCAACAACATGGGGGCAGGTTCTTTCTGGCGTATCTGAACTTTAGAAAACCAATACGATTCGTTTGATCATCTAACATGAAGTGGATGGTCGTTAAGGTAAGCGGGCTATTAAGCATGGGTACAATATGTACCTTCTGGCATATCCAGCATATACGGAATATTCATATTTATATACAAGAGTACCAATGCACTTTTCCTCAATCCAGCACAATTGTTTAGAATTGTCTATCTAATCACATAAATTCAGATTAGTGAGTGAGAGTTATGATAGGGGGCATTGGCTGAGTATGAGCCGGGAGATCGATGTTAGAATTACCAGGGAATGGATTTGAAAGAGAGACATTCAGTTCTGATATGAAAGACTTTACAGCGGATTTCCATCTTGATGCTGGATCAGATTGCGCAAAGTCTGAGCCGGAAGATCTGATGTAATATTGCGAACGGAGCCATCTGCCGCAGCGGATAAAAATGAGCCATTGGGAGACTGTCCCAAGGCGCTGAACGGGTTGCCAGAATTAAAGGGCAGATCAACCGGTTTCGTCCACGGTATGGCTTTGTCCGGACCAGCTTTCACACAGAGAAGCGTATTCGAGGAGCCGTCTGTAATATCGCGTAACCGTATACCACGGCCGCCTGGGAAGGGGGTGCCTTCTCCCGAAAATGTCATGATCGATGTATAGCCAGGTTTGTTCACTCCCGTGCATTGGAATACAGCGGGCATCTTCTCCAACAGAGCACTGTTCTGGGGGCTATCCCATGGTTCTTGCAGGTTGAACTGTTTGTAAATCTCTGCCTGACCAAGAAATGGAAGCAAATGAACACGCCAGCTCAGGAGAGGTTTACCATCAACAAGGTGGGCATCTGCAGGGGGGAAACGCGTAAATGAATCGTGATAGTCATGAAATGCACGCCCGATTTTCTTCATATTGTCGAGTTCAGAAGCCTTGACCTTCTGCGAGCCGGAACCGCCTTGTGAGTTAATTATCTCATCAGCTTTATCGGTGATCGATTTGACGAGACCGCTTCCCGGTTTCCCAGCAAAGAACATGAAGTATCCGCCACCTCCAATGGCCAGTATAGCTACGATTCCGCCTATGATCAGAAGATTCTGATTCAAGCCGGAACTCGATTTATTCTTACGCTTTGGTTTGGGCTTACTTTTCGAAGCACTTCGGGCACGTCGTCGAGGTAGGGGTGTCTCTTCGGCTTCTTCCTCCCAGTCGTCGGTGAAGTCGTCAACTTCAGCTTCAGGGATACGAACAGGTGCGGAGCACTGCCGGCACTTGATTTTTTTGCCAGCTTTATCATCGCTGACTTTGTAGTTCTTGCCACATTTTTTGCATTGGAAGCTAATGGTCATAGTTGTTTCCAGGATGAATTTCTATTGAAGTTCGATGCTATCCCAGTCAATCCGCGTTGAATCTTGTGGGCCAATAATTTCTTTCCAATTTGATTCATTAATGTTCCGTTTGACACGTCTGGAGCTGCCGTCCCCCGGCAAAACGGGAATACCAGCAGCTGATGCCCCAAATTCCTCTTTCGAATGATCAAAGTTTAATCCTCCGGGCTTCGTCCATTCCACTGTTTTATCAGGGCCCACTGCGACAACCAGGATTGTATTGGATGTTCCGTCTGTTGTGTCTCGAATTCGAGTGGGTGTTCCGAGTGGAAACATCGTGCTAGTGGATTTATCGCCTTTTTGTTCCCACTTTCCTTCAAAGACACGGAAGCGGGGCAGATTCAAGTAGGCTGGGGTATCTGGAGAGCGAAAGCCATCAGGCATATTTTTAGCAAGCAGTGGATTGTGCGGACTACTCCAGGCTTCATCCAGTTTGAATTTTTCGTGTAGAGGCATTTGATTCAATAAGTGCAGCAAGTGCACTCGCCAACTGACTTTGAACCGACCATTTTTATTATAATTTTCTGGGTGTTGTTCCGGGGTTGGCAAGAAGTGTCGGTTTTCTTCATGTAAATTGTGAAATGCCAACCCAAGTTGTTTCAGCTTTACTTTAACCACCTTGAAACGTTCTGCCATCATTGGCTTGCCCGGTTTAATGGTCATTGCGGGGACGATAGTTTCGTTTTGCGGGACGGAAGGTGTCTTACTGTTTGCAGTCTCAGAAGGACTGCTTTCGTTCGGTTTCTTTTCAGTAGCTGCCTGTGGCGTTTGGGGACCAGCTTGCTGATTCTTCTGGCGACTAGACGCCAGGGACATGAAACTAAAGGCACTTGCCAACAGAAGAACCGGTAACCAGAGGGGACGATTGGGTTTCATCTTTGTATTGTAAAGGGCTTGGTTCAACATTGCCGGTATCTCCTGTTGCGTGATTCAAATTGAAAGCGGTCCAATTGTTGAGTGTGGTGGTATTACTCAAATCTGTGGAGACGTCATTTCAATGATGCTTCTGAGTCACTTCGATCTTCGTCTAGAAACGATTTGGAGAACTGAATAAAGCAGACAAATAAGTCTATCCATCTGTCCTGTTGTTGGCAAGGAGTTCACAATAGAAATATTTTGATGTATAGAAAACGGCCGTTGTAATGTTGTAATAATTAGAAAAACGGGAAAATGTTTTAGTGTGAGGTTTGAAGGTTGGAGTTAAAAGAAAAAGCCCGCATGGAAATTATGATGAGAGCTTTTGTTATTGAATGTTTTAAAATACTGGATGCGACTTGAGCCCCACAAGTTAAGCTCTCACTCGATTTTCAATCTAAGTGAAATCAATTAAATGGAAGTTGTTTTCAGGTTGTAGATATGCTGAATATTACCTTCTGGATTCGGCTGAATGGGGGACGTCAATTTCTGAAGAAAATCGCCGTTGTATAGGACTTGTAAGGACAACGAACAAGCACTGGTCTGGGTGGAGAATCAATTCGAGTACACATCCCATAACGTAATATAAAGAACCTGATGAATAGGGGCGCGGAACTTCCAAAGGCGTCGAGGCTAATCTGATCGCGCGACGTGAAGAAACGGAGGCGATTCGTGGATAGGCTAACTCAGCCAAACGACTACAGGATTGTCGAGTTCATATTTATAGGCATGAGCTGGAAGCTTTGGAGAAGATCGTCTTGGGCGAGAATGATTTAGAGGACAAAGTGGTTAATCTGCTATGATCACTTGAGGTGGTTCCACCTACCCCTGTTCGAAATTCATCGGGGTTGGGGCATTTTACTGATTAGACATTTTAACCAATCGAGCTTGACAATAAATGTAGCTTATAGAGTTGCGCAATTAAGCTTGCATTAGTTCTTCTCAGTCCGCTATACTTCCGATTCATTAAGTCTTTTTGATTAACTCATTTACCAGTTGGGTATATTCTTTCTATTTCCAAAACTTATTTAGCAGGATAAACAAGTTTCAGGATGAAAATACTTGTTATTTTTGGGACGAGACCAGAGGCGATCAAGATGTCTTCTCTCGTCAGGGAACTGATAGCACAGCCTAAGGTGGAGACCAGGGTCTGTGTCACTGCGCAGCACCGTGAAATGCTGGACCAGGTATTGGACTTATTTGAAATCAAGCCAGACTATGATCTGGATATCATGTCTCCCAATCAGTCATTGACGACGATTACTTCCCGGATCCTGACAGGCTTGGAGCCTATTCTAAACGACTTTCAGCCTGATACTGTTCTTGTCCACGGAGATACCAGCACTACCTTTGCAGCAAGTCTTGCCGCTTATTACCAACAGATTAAGATTGGTCATGTGGAAGCTGGTCTGAGAACCAATAATATTTACTCCCCCTGGCCTGAAGAGGCGAACAGAAAACTGACAAGTGTATTGACAGATTATCATTTTGCTCCAACGACAGCAGCCAGGGAAAATCTACTGCGGGAAAACGTACCTGCAGAGAAGATTCAGGTCACGGGTAATACTGTTATTGATGCTTTGTTGCATGTTCTAGAAAAAATCAAATCGGATAGTTCACTAACTCAGAAAATACAGCACTTGCTTCCTGAAATAGATGCCAGTAAGCGATTGATTCTTGTGACTGGGCATCGTCGCGAAAATTTCGGCAGTGGTTTTGAAGGAATCTGTAAGGCACTCGCTGAATTGGCATCAAAATACCCGGATGTGCAAATCATTTACCCGGTTCACCTCAATCCCAATGTGCAAGAACCTGTCAATCGGTTACTTAGCAATCATGCAAACATTTTGTTAATCAAGCCTCTTGATTATCTACCATTTGTTTATTTGATGAACCAATCTTATTTGATTCTGACTGATTCAGGAGGCATTCAGGAAGAAGCGCCCTCGCTGGGTAAACCAGTTCTGGTCATGCGAGAAACAACAGAGAGACCGGAAGCTGTTAAAGCGAAAACGGTGAAGCTGGTCGGAACCAACTTTGAAAAAATTGTCTGTGAAGCTTCAGCGTTACTCGACTCTGACTCTTATTATCAATCAATGTCGCAAGCCCACAATCCCTATGGCGATGGCCTAGCGAGTAAACGGATTGCTGGCTTTTTAAGTTCAATAAAATAGCTCCAGATGAAAAATCGAAGCCTGCTTGCATTAAATGATTTCATCGACGTATTCAAATCTTTCCAGTTATGTTTCTTCCTGGCATGGTTTGATATTCGGATTCGATATCGAAGATCAAAAATTGGCCCCTTCTGGATCACGATCAGTATGGCAATATTTATTGTTGCGCTGGGGGTCGTCTATTCCAAACTGTTTAAGATGGATGCCGCAGAATATATGCCGAATTTGGCTGCCGGCTATTTATTCTGGACTATGATTGCAACTGCACTGGGTGAATCTCCGGTGATCTTCATTGAAAATGCGGCTTACCTTAAAGACATGAAAATCAACCTTCTGGTTCTGGTTATTCGAACGCTCACCAGAAACATGATTATCTTTTTACATAATGCGGTCTTCATTGCTGGAGTCTGTCTGTATTATGGGATTTGGCCACAATGGCAGACGGCATTAGTTATTCCAGGGTTATTTTTGGTATTTGTTAACCTCTTCTGGATCACTCTTGTATTTGGCATCTTAGGGGCAAGATATCGTGACCTAGCTCCCATTATACAGAGTATGGTTCAGGTCCTGTTTTTTATCTCGCCCATTACCTGGCTTCCCAAACTGGTTGGCGTAGATAGCTGGGTCATTAAATTGAACCCGATCGCTTATTTTCTCGACCTCACACGCTCTCCGATTTTAAATCAAACTCCAGAGCTGAGCTCCTGGCTTATCACTTTAGGGATCAGCATATTGGGATTAGCAATAGCTTTTATACTTTATGCATATAAACGCGAACGAATTGTTTTTTGGATCTAAAATGGCTTACATCAGTGCAGATAACGTTGGCTTGCGTTTTCCGATTATCGGTACAGGGGACCGGTCTGTTAAAAAATCAATTTTGAATATCGCGACGGGAGGCAAGATCACTAAGGGGAGTGGCACACTACTGATTACCGGATTGGAAAATGTCACTTTTGAACTTCACGACGGTGACCGCCTGGGGTTGATCGGACACAACGGTGCCGGGAAATCAACATTACTAAAAGTACTTGCAGGAATATATTATCCTACTGATGGAAAAGTCAGTGTTGAGGGACGCATAGTATCCACACTTAATATCACTCTAGGATTTGAAGAGGAAGCGACTGGTTTTGAAAATATATTTCTGCGGGGGCGCCTGTTAGGACTAAAGACTGATGAAATTAATTCGAAGGTAGATGAAATCGCAGAGTTTACTGAGTTGGGGCGATATTTAGATTTACCGGTCCGTGTGTATTCGTCAGGGATGTTGATTCGATTGGCATTTGCGGTTATGACCTCGCTCGAATCAGATATATTACTCATGGATGAAGTAATCGGAACAGGAGATGCACGCTTCATTCATAAGGCAGAAGAGAGACTCAATGAATTTATAAACAAAGCCAAGATTATGGTAATAGCTTCGCATTCCGACTCTGTAATTCAGGAATTCTGTAATCAAGCGCTACTCTTGAAAAATGGAACTGTTTATGCAATGGGAGGCGTTGATGAAGTTCTTGAGATTTATCAATCTGCAGATTACCAGGATTAGTCTTCAGGGACATGCTTGAAGTATTGATAAATACTAAAACGAATCTAAGATTGTAGGACTAAGCTTCAAGCATGAAGTACCTGCTCTTAATCTGCCAAAATTAGCCCCTCTCCTGAAAGGACTTGTAATTAGAATGAGAAGCTTAGAACTGGATCTAACCAAATACAATAGCGATAAAATTGCAAATGGGTATCTGAAATTTTACGATCCCATTTTCTCCCCTTTAGCAAACGATAACATCAAAATGCTTGAATTAGGCATCTTTAATGGAGGCTCTTTGCACCTTTGGAAAGACTACTTTCCAAACGGAAAAATCTCTGGGATAGATTTGAAAATTCCTGATGGGTTTGAAAATGATGATCGAATGACAGCCTATAAAGGCAGTCAAGTCGACTTCACTTTTTTAAAAGATGTAGCTGAGAAAGAAGCACCGAGCGGATTTGATATTATTATTGATGACGCATCTCATATTGGAGAATTGAGTCGGCAATCTTTCTGGTATCTATTTGACAATCATCTAAAACCTGGTGGTTTGTATGTCATTGAAGATTGGGGAACTGGATATTGGGAAGATTGGCCGGATGGCAAGAGTGTGTCGGCACCAGAAGCCCCGGTGCCTTCCAGTTCAGGGTTTTTGTCTAAATTATTTTCCAGAACAAAGAACGCAACCCTCACACCGCCTAAAGTTCCGCTGCATAACCATAGCTACGGGATGGTCGGCTTTATCAAACAACTGGTCGATGAGCAGGGGGCAAATGACATGACACGAAAGACTCTGGCAGGGACACCTGAACGTGGTTCGAAATTTATAAGCGTCACCATCCTGCCATCAGTCGTCTTTGTAAAAAAAGGAAAACAGCAAATTCAACACTCATAATTTCTACTTTGAAATTCGTCAATAAGCCAAATTAGAATAGAACACTACCAAACGACTCTAATCCTGATTTCGGGCAAACTAGAAAGAATAGTTTATGCTCCGGAAGAAACACTGTTGGTAGTAAAGATAATTGGTCCTATGAACATACTAATAACAGGAGCAACCGGCTATATCGGAAAACATCTTGTTCAAGAGGCCTTAAAAGAGGGGCACCAATTAGTCCTCGCATCACGGAAGAAGACAAAGCAAAACTCTGCTGAATGGGTACCATTTAATATAAAATCAGCAGAAGCCCTCAAACTTTCGACTCCGATCGACGTCATTATCCATTTGGCAGCGAACACCAACATGGATGAAGAGATAGACAGTAATGACGAAATCAGAGCAGCACAAATGCTGTTATCGGTTGCCAGCCAGAATTCTGCGAAATTCATTTTCATTTCAAGCCAGACAGCCAGCCAATCTGCGCCAACAGAATATGGCAAAACAAAATGGCAAATCGAACAAGATGTTCTAGCAGCAAATGAGGCAGTCATTCGACCTGGTCAGGTTTATGGTGGAAAGCCTTCTGGTCTATTTAGCGAATTGATAAATGTTGTCAAAAAATATCCGATCCTTCCTGCATTTATTCCTGTACCCAAAATTCAACCAGTTCATATTGATGATCTTGTGATTGGGATTCTTCGAATAGCAGAGATCAGGCAGAAGGCAAGGGGACTGTATTGTCTCGCTGCTGCCAAACCAATTCGATTTTCTACATTCCTTTTTGCTATCGCAAAATATAAGCTTCGTGTTCGGCGATTATTTATTCCCTTCCCGACATTTTTTATCACCATGCTCTTAAGAATTGTGGGGGGAAGGACAAATATTGCACCGAAGCTTGAACGCTTACTTTCATTGTTCCAACTTCCTGAAATGAAAACGTCCACATCATTGAATGCAATTGGGCTTCACCTTCGACCATTACATGCTGGAATGCATCCGTCGGGAAACGATAATCGAAGACAGTTACTACTTGAGGGACAGGCACTCTTAATTTATGTTCTGAATGAGAAACCACAAGTCAGTTTGGTTCGTCGATATGTACGCTCCATAGAACAATTGCGACTTGGTACGCCATTGGGCCTGCGGAACTATCTCTTAAAATCTCCGAGACTAATTGCAGTATTTGATGAAAGCTCATTCAAAAAAAAGCCGGATTATCAAGAGTTCTTCTGGCGAATCGATGCGGTAACGATCTTAGCAGAAGCAACGCCTCGAGGCGCATTCCATTTTCTTGCTTTAGGGAGAAAGGCCGGGCTGTTTTTTAGTGCATTATGGATCGGTATAACCGTATTGTCAGAACTTGGCTGGAGAGTGATTAGCCTTCTGTTTCGTTTCATTCCAAATAGTCACCGCGTTTGTTTTCAGAAGGAAGAGGCGTGACTTTAGACTTTGACATCATTATCGTCGGAAGTGGTCCTTCAGGAGTCTCTGCGGCATTTCCTCTGGTGGATTCCGGATTGAAAGTATTAATGCTGGATGGAGGCAAACAAGCCAGGGTTGAGCCGCCCGCTCAGGAATTTCTGACGGCAAGAACTGGAGATACTCAGCAGTGGAAGTGGATGGTAGGTCAAGATTTTCATGCACTTAAAATGAAAGAGACAGTTTCTCCTAAACTACGGGTACCCACTCACAACTATGTGTTTGAAGAATTTTCTGATCTGAATCAGATCCAGTCTAAAGAGTTTGTAGCTATTGGATCTTTGGCTAAAGGAGGGCTCTCAAATACCTGGGGTTGTGGTGTTGCAAAACTATCGGACTCAAAATTGGATACTTTGCCATTTTCCAGAGCGGAAATGAATCTATCGTATGAGTCTGTTGCCAGGCGAATGGGGATCAGTGGCGCCTCGGATGATGATTTAGCAGGCTATTTCGGTTTGGATGAATGGGCACAACCCCCGGTGGAAATGGACCCTGTGCATCGTTGGGTCTTTGCTCGCTATTCGAAGCAAAAGCAAAAAATGTCCTCATTGAAATTTCAGCTGGGGAGATCACGAGTAGCGGCGATCAGCGAAAATTATGCGGGGAGAGAAGCTTGCAATCTTTCTGGAACTTGTCTCTGGGGATGTTCTCGTCGCTCCTTGTATTCCTCTGCCGATCAATTGCCTCTCCTTCGAAAGTATTCAAATTTCCACGAAATCAGCGGAGTGATCGTGGGTGAAATTAGTAGTACTAATAATCTGGTTCGTGTTAATGGATTTGATTCTAACCAAGGCAAAAACGTCTCGTTCTCTTCCCGCAAATTAATTCTTGCAGCAGGCAGTTTGGCATCTACCAGGTTAGTATTGCAGGCACTGCAGCATAGATCTGCGGTTGAAATTCTTTCTGCTCCTACTGCGGCATTCTTGCTGTGGTTTCCTCTGTTCCTGGGTCTGAAACGAATGCCCACCTTTGGGTTAGGCCAGCTTTCATTTAATATGACCTTAAAGGAAGGCCAGTCTGTGTTCGGCTCTACTTTTTCCACACAAGGAATTCCAGTTTCAGAATTTGTCACTCATCTTCCCATGCGACGAAGAAATGGGATACAGCTACTAAGCAGACTTTTGAGCTCATGTCTGGTAGGGAATCTGTTCCTCTCCGAGGAGTTATACTCCAGCAAAGCAACGCTGCAAAATGATGGATCGTTATTCATTACTGGTGATTACAATATGAGTGCTGTCTCAGATGTCATGCAAGAGGCCGCGAGGAAGCTACGCAAAGCCTACTCCAAATTAGGCGGAGTAATTTTGCCTGGAAGCTTTACAGTAGGGAAACCCGGTGGTGATATTCACTACGCAGGCGCTTTACCTATGCGAGAGCAGCCTGCCATTGGAGAAACTTCAGCCGATGGTGAAGTATTTGGGCTGAATGGAGTCCACGTGGTTGATGGTGCATCGTTCCCGCTCCTCACTGAAAAATCGCCTACGTTGACCTTGATGGCTAACGCCGACCGGATTGCCCGTAGAGTGGCAGTCAGTATTGCAGCGAAGAGTATCAGCGAACCCTGAGGATCATGCAGTATGAGCCGCAAGGGGGACTGTTGGGACAATGCGGTGATGGAAAGTTTCTTTGCGACACTTAAGAAAGAACTTATTCATAGCCAGAAATACGAAACACGGGCATCAGCCCGGCACAGCATCTTCGAGTACATCGAAGTGTTTTACAATCGTGAGAGGCTGCACTCATCTCTGGGCTATCAGAGTCCCGCAATGTTTGAGCAAGCAGTATAACTTGAACCCAGCGCCCACTATTTCTGGGGAACTTCAGTATGCAATCATCAAGAGTTGTCAAGTTTCTTTTGGATGACAACAATATGGTGTAAAGAAAGAAAACGGTTCAGTGGCGAGATTACCCATTCCATAAAACTTACAAGTGGTATCAAAATATCCGGGCATAGCTGTCGAAAATTAAGGCCTCCCGAGAGTAGATACTTTAAATAATTAGACATTACCTCTTCATGCACAATTGAAAGTGAGGGGTGTTTACGCTCAAATTCTTTGCGATCTCGCACAAACACCAGGTAACTCAGGGCTTGATTCGCGCCATTCATTGGACCTGAGCTTGGTGTTTCCCAAGAAGGAAACGATTTATCGAATCCTTCGGTTTTAAATAATCGTTTGTAGAGAAACGCGGCAAACGGCCCATAGTATGGTTCAAGGATAATTGCTCCACCGCCTGGAACTAAGGTCCGATCCAATTCCTCAAAAAAACGATCTGGATGCGGGAAATGGTGAAAACAGTTTTGCCCGTAGAAGACACGGACGGACTCGTTTTCTAGGTCCATTGCTTCAGCATCAAGTACTTTATCTGTGTTTGCGTTGCCTACGATATCAGTCGCCAAGACCTGAGGATAGCTATCTTTCATCGGAGCGATTCCTGCCCCAATCTCTATTTCGAGGCCCTCTCCACTTAAATATCGTTGATTGATTCGATTAAAAATGTAATGAAATTCTTTAAAAACAACTCTCAACATTTTTTTTTGTTCGAACATTTTTCGATGAATTGATATTCTCTCATCACCATCAATATCTACTTGTTCTAGAGAAGGGGAACGTAATATATTGATAAGAGCTTTCACTTTGATTCATCCTCGATAATGCAACTCCAACCACTCAGTTTTTTGTGAATAGATTGACTTGGAACTCTCGAAATATCATAACCGAGAAAAGCGAGAATGAATTGAAGCCCCATCAATATTGGTAATGCAGCAAGCATTACAGTACCTGCCGATGTGGTTGTACCCAACGCCAAGCTATCCAACCAACTATATATTCCAAAACAAAAACCAAATGTAAACAAACAGCATCCTAAAACTAATTCGAAGGAAGCTAAAGACAAGTCACGCAAGTAATAATTATAGAATATACGTTTAATAATATTACGAAGATGTTTATAGAAAAACTCAGTTATGACTGTCGAAATTTTAAGGTTACTCTCTTCGTCTTCATAGCGTGCATGCATTGGAATATCAACAACGACAGCACGCGAAGTATTTAACCTGAATAGCATATCAGTCTCAAAAAAGTATCGTTTGCTAATCTTTCTGAAAGGTAAATATCTGGCAACTTCGGCATGGATTGCTGTATAGCCATTTGTGGGATCAAATAAGTTCCAGTACCCAGTTGATACTTTTGACATAAAGGACAATATCGAATTACCCCAGAGTCGAATTTTCGGCATGGCCCTGATTTCTTCAAGTAAATAAAACCGATTTCCTTTCGTGTAATCAGCTTCTCCACTCAGGATTGGTTCAACAAATGATGGGATCAAACGAGGATCCATTTGACCATCTCCATCTACCTTGACGATAATGTCCGCTCCATTAGCAATAGCCGCACGATAGCCAGAAATGACAGCCCCTCCCACTCCCTCATTTTCTGCATGATAAATGACATGAACTCGCTCGTCTGTCACGGTCGATTCTACTAATTTTCCGGTATGTTCAGGGCAGCAATCATCCACAACATAAATTAGAGAGCATTCTGAACCAATTTTAGATATGACATCCAGAATCTGTTGATGGACTTTGTAACATGGAATTACAACAGCGATACAATCATTCGCTGCTTTATCCTTAATTTGAGTTGTAATTACTTGATGGTTCATTCTAGCAACGAATTCTTTTTAAATTGAATAGGTATCTTTGTATGTCCCGAAGCATAAACAAGTGCTGAACTCGCATTTGCTGGAGCAAAGACTTTCATCGAATATGTATTCCATGAATCCGTGCACTCAACAGGACGAATATCTGACGAAATATATTTTCCATTCTTATCAAGCCAGTTGATTTGCATTCGAGCCTGACCTTCATTTGAAAGACAACGTACTGTAACCGTATTTAAATACTTTTTGTTCGGCGTGACCTCAATCGTCTGGTAGGCAGGATCTGCTACACTCACTGAAATATAACGCTCCGATGCATCGTATATTGCATTATTGTCTAGTGTCCACGCTGAAATCTGTTCAAAATCTGAACCCTGTATTAATTCTTTTGAAAATAGATACTTTTCGCTTAAACGCCGGACACTTACATCACCAATTTCAGCTAATTCATCTGAAACTTTCAGGATTAAATTTCTCTTTTCTTCAGTTCCCCATGTTGAATAGAGGATAATATAATTCACTCTCTCTTGAGAGAGATTAGCAGCAATAGACTTCTCATTTTTAGCAGAATCGATCAAGTGCTCAAATCGAAAATTGTACCAAGATGAATGAAGTGCTTCAGCAGAAAGTCCAGCTACCAAAGGTTGAGCTAAAATAGCGACAGGAGTTTTCTCTGGATTAAGCTGGTTGACTAATTCAACTGCATTACGTATGGGCATTCGACGGTTTAGATCTTTTGTTCTGTGCGATTCACTTAAAAATGATTTCAATGGAAAATCACCGTAAAATGCAGCCGAGCTAAAAAAGATTAAATTCAATCCGAGTGTCATAATTCCTAAGGAGACAATGGTTTTATGAAAACTTGACTGTCGAATGATTTTGTTAAACAAGGTGCAGCAAATGACAACGGTCAGCATCAACCATTCCGGAAAGACATATCGGACATAACTAACAGACTGAAATGTTAAAAAAAGTGATAACCCCGCTACGGCTAACAGAATAAGGACTCTTTTGTTTCTATTGATTAAAAGTATGCCTAGTGCGGGCAACAATAAAAGAAGCCATTGAAATCCTGAACCGCCTACATAACTTTCCATAAATTCGCCTGTATGAAAAACGACGCGGTAGGGAAAATCCCAAGAAAGTCCTTTGCCAAAAACTGTTGAACTGTCGAAATTTACAGCTGGGTAAAATTCAGATTTAAAGTATTGATTGAAAAAAGGAAAAACAGGGTTCCCTGTTTTGTAAAGTGCTGTGAGATAAGGAACAGCACCAGGTACCAAGAAAAGGATCAGGCCTGTTGCGGTAGAAGGATAGCATGTCTTGTTGAACCAGAATTTCCAACGCCACATAAGTACTAAAAATAATGCTGGAAGAAACATAAGAGCAATTGCTTTAGATGCGATCGCAAATCCCAATAACATTCCCGCCAAAGGAATATTGCTTTTTACATTTTCAGGACTCGAGAAGGTTCTGAGAATGACTAACGTTCCTGCAACAATCAATGCTGTCCAAATCGATTCGACAAATAAACTACTACCAACTGTGAATGTAAGCGGAGTCGATAGGAAGATGAGGTTTGTCCAGCGGCATGTTTCATTATCTCCTCCAGCCCAGAAGACCAGTTCTCGAATTAGTCTAGTTAAGGCAAACAAAAAGCTAATATTAATAAATCGAGAAGCAGTTTCTCCCCCTAAGACATAGCCAATCGAATAGATCCAGTCACCAAGCATAGGCATTACAGCCCAAACGTAAGTCCCAGCATCAAACCCCCAAAGGTGCTGGTGAGACATATGCGCAGATACGAACAGATGCATTGCTAATGCATCATGCCCGAGTTCTGGCATCAATGCGACTACAAAGTAAACTAATGCTATTACTGTCAGAAAGGCGTCTAACCAGTGGAACGAATATTCTTCATGTTCTTTAGTACAAAGCAGCCAGTCTTTGAGTTGAGCTGTGTATTTAATTGTCATTTGCTTATTAAATGCAAATGGTAGAAGCAGAAGGAGTCCATATAAGGCTGGGTAATTAATGGGGAAATGTGCTAATAAAGCTACTAAAGATCCATAGGCTCCAGCACCGGTCAGAAACCTAAGAACACCCTGGCTATCTTTCGGTGTGATACCAATCAAAGAGTGTATGTGTTGTCCTACAATGAAGGATGCAAAAATAAACCAGAGAGACGTAATCAAAGGCCACCAGGCACCAGCAGTCAGAGTGAATCCAAGTGCTAAAACCATGCCTATAAATCGAGGAGGCTTGTGCGTAAACTTAGAACCAGCGACAACACCTACCAGGCACAGTACTAGAAAATATGCGAAATGATAACGCCCAGAATGAGACCAACCAATAGAGTTCTTCAGGTTTACTAAACCATATAATGTTAAGGCTGCTCCCAGAAACATCAGCGCCGTTATTATAGTATTCCCTTTTTTACTCATCAATATTGGTACCCGAAACAAGATTTATTTTGTGTTTCATTCAGTGAGAGCGATTTGTTAGAACCAGATTGCTTTTCCATCGCTCTTTGGTATTCTTTTTATCCTTCGATCAATAGAATTCTAAAACTTTCTTTGATGGAATAGACCATTTCCGCGTTGTCGTAATCCCCAATATTTATGAATGTTCTGATGTAATAAGCTAGAGTCGAGCTGGGGCAGATGATTTCGTCAGCAGGTTCTCAGGTTAGGACTGTATTGACAAGGCCAATCTCGAATAATCACCAAGCTTGTGCTCTGCTTTTCTACAAACCGTTAAAATGAACTTGAAGATTTTTCAATCAAGAACGATAAGCGTGTGGGATCCAGGTTCCCCATTTTTCTTCATAAATCGCTTTGTTTTTGTCGAATAGTTCTTTTCTTGTTTCTTCTTTTAATTGACTGAAGGAAGCAGAAAGGTGATGGTGTATGTAGACATCATCTGCAATTGCGATCTTAAAGCCTGCATTTTTAGCACGTTGGCAGTAATCATCATCTTCGAAGAATCCACAACCAAAGGCTTCATCCAATACTCCAATTTCCTCAATGACTTGTCGACGAATTACTGCACAAAAGAAAGCAATCGTATTGTTGTAAAGAAGTTGACGGCTATGTTCAGAAGTGTATTTCCTGGATAGAACAGCCATCTCTTCCATGTTATTGTAATGGATGTCTATTTTTGCTTCATTGCCAATATTGTTTGTAACTGGTCCTAGCAGTCCCAGTGTATTGTCTTTTAGAAAATATCGAATCAAGCCCCACAACCATCCTCTGGTTACAAAGGTGTCATTATTTAGAAGTACAAAATATTCACCGGTAGAATTCTTAATGCCAATATTATTCCCTGCCGCGAAACCAACATTCTCTTCATTGAGTATTAATTTTACATTGTCTTTTCCCTCTGCAAACTTTTGCAGGAAATCAGGGGAACGATCAGTCGATGCGTTGTCAACAATCACCAGTTCCCAATTCGGGTAATTAGTAAATTCCATCAAGCTATTTAAGCAGGCACGGGTAAGCTCCAGGTTGTTGTAGGTAAGTACAATAATACTTACTGCCGGATGAATTGACTTAATCGTCTCTTCAAGTTTTTCTGCTCTGTTTGACCATTGGTTTTTTAACGCAAATTCTTTACGCGATTGAATACCAGTAGGCTCGTCCTTAGATTCCAAAGCCTGTTTGATTTTGCTGATAAAGGACTCTGTGTCTTCTCCGATATAGACAAGCTCTTTTAGGAGCAGAAGCTCCGGCATTGCTGTTGCTACAACAGGCTTCCCAGAAGCGAGGTATTCATAAATTTTTACTGGATTGGTGTAGTGGATTAATTCAACTAGCTTAAAAGGAATCAAACAGACATCAAAAGCATAAAGGTATTCTTTTAATTGGGAGTAAGGGATCTCTCCGATAAAATGAATGTTCTTATTTGTTTTGGCCGCCTTAGTATCACACAAATAAGTGGACCCAATGAGCACAAAATCGTACTCTGGATATGCTTGAGCTGCTTTCACGACTAGCTCAATGTCAAACCATTCTGAGATGGCTCCAAAGTAGCCTATTACTGGCTTGTCAGAATGAAATGAGACAACATCTGGTGGTTGTGAAAACCATTTTGAATCAGCAGCATTTCGTATGAGGGTGTTTTCTCGTTGCTGGGCGATCTTTTCAGAAAGAGTAGCAGATGAGGTGATGATTAAGTCGGCATTTTGAAGCAGATGCGTTTCTTCATGCAGGATTTCATTGGATGTGTTGTGGAAGCCGCTATGATAATCCATACAATCATAGACAACCAGAGAAGCAGGCAGGGTCAAGGCGATAGGGGTCCAAAATGGATGATCAACAATCGCGATATTTTCTTCAATTTTACATCCCCTGACAAACTTGTCCAACGCATCGGTATATAGTCTTTCCTGAGTTTTGGTCGGAACCTCTTCGTAAATTGATTGATTGGGATAGGGGATATTAAACTGGCAAATAAAAACGCGTTCTTCTATTTGCTCAATTAATGTGATTTCTGGATCACCAGATATAAAAGTAGTGGTGAAGTAAAAAACACGATGCCCATTTTGTGCCAGCTGAGTGGCCAGGTGCTGTGGGCGCTGAATTCGAA
>TARA_R110002095_G_scaffold108645_1_pt1 | contig 22942 bp, 17 predicted proteins | sample TARA_R110002095 | Tara Oceans TARA_R110002095 (sample SAMEA4397255) | marine metagenome | biome: Polar Biome; feature: [SRF] surface water layer (ENVO:00010504); material: water (ENVO:00002006), including particulate matter (ENVO:01000060) such as... | depth 5 m | reverse complement strand
GTGGTGCCGCCACCAGGAATCGAACCCGGGACCTGATGATTACAAATAATATGATTATGATCAAAGAGGATAGGACAGGAGCGAGAGAGATAGAGAAAACAAGGGGTTTCTTGGAATCGAATGCCTCTGGTACTCGTGGTTTATCCCCCTTTTTTGTTGGCAGTTGTGCCAAATTTGTGCCACGGATATTACTGATCCGCTTTATAGTTCATAATCGACCGAATTCTAGAGCTATTCAAACCGCCGCATAATTTCATAACAAGATGAGCTAAAGTCCCTCCTAAATCATACCATGATCCATTTCAAATACCCTAAACATGAAAAGTAGCCTTTATTTGATGAATTGCAATGAAGTTACATCATGGTAATGGAAGGCAGAATAGCCACTCAACCTTCCAGTATATAGTGCTAAGTAAATTCCAAGAGTGCAGCTCCCCTAATACCGAGATTTCTTGCTATTCGCTTGAGAAGACCCTCTGCTTTCCGGTTCCAATAATATATTCGGACTAATTTGGTCCCGTTAAGCTGTTCAAACTGCTCCGCCTCTTTCTCGCCCATGAGGAAATCTGAGACGTCATGAACACGCGCAGATTCAATTTGCTTAAGTTCCGCCTTGCGAACGAAAAGCTCTGCCTGCTGTTGATGTGCTGTTCCTGATTGCGGAATAAGGAACAAAACTATTTCCTTCGTAGAATTACCGAACAACCATCGCCAAAGGAAAAAGGACGATTCTGCTGGATACATAATTGGGATTGTTAAACGCTGCAGCAAATTGAAAGTCTCTTTTTGCAGGCGAACCTCACAGTCACCCATCTCGCCATAATCATCTCGCCCCAACAGTCTAGTTGGTGTATTGCGAAAGTCATTTGACCGAATTCCACCGGCAAATGCCCAAACTAGGCAGACAAGCTCAATCATAAAAGTTAACAGCAACGTTGGAGTTGTTGCTTCGAAAGTATGGGCATCCACGTCAGATTTATTTATTTTTCCAAAAGTTAAGGCACGGCCAATAATGCCTTTAACAACTTTAACCGAAATCTGAATCGAATCAGTTAGAACAGGCTCACTGGAGCCATCAGGTGGAGTAGGCAATTCATGTTTTTTGCCAACCGCGGCAATTGCTTTTTCAACGGAAGATTTCATTTCCGGGTCACCACATACTAGCTTTTTGGACGGGTCATCAGGATGTGGGAAGCCAATTTCAAAACCTTCTTTTAGAATCCCCAGTTTGATAGCAACTTGCTGCAATCTTGGGTCGTCAAGTAAAGCCACAGAGCGTGCATACAAGGACTGTTGAGCTGCGGCCTCACGAGCCGACGTGAGCTCAGACCGCAATGCCACTGCATCTGCCATCACGTATTGCGTCGTAGCAGCTAATTGGTTCAAAGTTGAAGCCATTTCTTGCCTGAGTGTCATCCGTGGGCCGGGACCTTCTTTTGATGGATTGCCGATACATGTCCCCCCCCTTTCTTCCTCTTCAATTGCACGTCTTGATGAAATGTTTTCTGCAGCTGTAACTTGATCCCGAGCTTCTCGAATAGCCGCGTAAACGGTGACAACTGCAGTATCCACACCCGCCATTGACCTCTTGATATTGTTTTCAAACAACAGAGCATTGTTAAATAGGAGATTGTTCGTCGCGCTTGCAAATAATCCAGATAGGCCATTGAAGATAAGCCCGCCACAAAAGAAGAAAACCATTAGCGTGTATTTTCCTCGAGTATAGAATTTTCCCGCCTGATGGTGTAGAGACGATAGTGCCGCGACTATAGCAACGCTAACAAAAGTTGGAAGGATTAGATTGATAACTGGCCAGTCTTCAAGCAAGGAAATTTCATTTAGGAAGGGAATATCATTAAAAGCGCCCCATAGTCCAAATGCCGTCGTCGCGATTGACCAAATGATAATCATATAGACAAATACTAAAGTCATCGCGAGCCTCCATTTCTAATTAGGGCTTTAAAACTAGGCCATGCCAAACGGATAAGATTGTTGGTGCTAATGCCGCCCAACGGAATTTTGACGTCCGGTGAACCGATCATCGCAAAAACAACAAAAGTTCTGTCGCCACATTTTGTAGAAAAAGCAATTAGTTTGTCGCGCCATTTTTTCTCGGCGACAGAGTCTGACGTCCCGGTTTTACCAATCGATCCCACACATCCTGCCGTCTTCAATTTTTTGCCAAGATTATTTGCCGTTCCAATAGAGCTTAATGAGCCAGAAAGCCAATTTCTTGCAGTGTTAATTGAGTCGGGCTTAATAAGGCCCGACATTGAAAGAATGTTACCGCGCCGCCCTTCAATGATTGTTGGAACGGGCGCCTGACCGTTTGTTGTAATCGCTACAAAGGCTTGAATAAATTTAAGCGGAGACAGAACAACGCTGTTTCCAAGAGTAAGCCCCCGCTTCAACTGACTAGCGCTGGCGTTATGGTTAAACTGGAAGCCCGCGGTTGATAGATAGTTAATCAGTTGCTGCTTCGGTACGATAGTAAGAGCGTTTGCAAAGCCCAAATTTGATGAGGTCGCATATATATTCAACATCGTCCGAGTATTATTATGGCAATCTTCATTGCCAGTGAATCCATTGGAATCCTGAAGATTATATATTGGATGCAAACAAACTTTCTTGACTCCCAATTCTGCGAGTAAAGGTGCAATAATGGATTTGTCCAAAGAGCCAAGTGACCTATGCACTGCGCCTGTTTTCGGGCCACTTAAGAGCCGATGGCGGGTCTCATAATGTACCCGTGTCAACAGCTGGTTTTCGTGTAGTTCTCCCATGAAAACAGCGTAATCTAATTTCCGTTCATCATGGCATTGCACCCCAAAACACAATTGGTCATCGGCCGCAAGCAATAAACTGCTAACCCTCGCTTCGAAAGTTTCTGAAAGTTTACGTTGAGCAGGCCCGTCTATGGATGTCTTGAGAACGCGTTTTGACTTTGACAATCCAGCTTCGCCAATTTGCAACACCTTAAGGCCAGGAGACATTTTCTTGAGCACTGTATCAGGATTATAGTACCCAGCCGGCTTCGGCAGTGGTGGCTGCATCTGATCAATTTCTGCGAAGGCAATGGCGGCGATTTCTGTCGATATTACGTTTTTCTTTTCAAGCCTCTGAACACAAACTTTTGCCCTATGAACTGTTTTCCCCCATGCTGCAGTTTGCGATACAATTTGTTCTGCCAACCTACCCTCAGTAGCGTCATTGAGGCCTAGAAATTGAATGGGGTATCTTGCAGCTGCTGCGATCACACAGCCCTCACCTACCGTTGGGTCGCCAAGTGATGCGCGCCCAAAAATCATCCCACAAAAATTACCTGCCAGAACGCCGCCAAGCCCTGATCCTGATAGCCCCGTCATGCAAGGGGTATGTTCTGCAACAAACCGATCACGTTGTCGCTCAGTCGGTGCAATGTGTCCTGCAGTTACAGGAAGTAAGAAAATACTTTTCAGTTTGTCGATCGTATTGAGGCTGCCACCTAAGCCATTGGCATTCTTCTGAGCAGTTTCCAAGGGTGTTGAGCCTCCCTGCGTAAAACCAGAAAAAACCACCCTCACTGGTGTGAGAAGGTCAAAGCCCAATATTGTCCCGGCACCAAAATACTCTCCCTCCAAAACTTTGTAACCACGCGTTATTTCTTGGATCGCCTTTTCGCTGAGAGAAGAAGTCCGGTGGGATGGCATGTGAAGTTTGCATGCTTGAGAGTCCGTCATATTGTACCCAAGAAGATTATCGTCTTTATCAACTACTGTTATGCGTAGTGCGCAATTTATACCATGGCGGGTTTTATTCGCTATGGAGCTAGGTATTAATGTTTGAGCAATTTCGGTTGCAACCGCTTCTGTGGCGGCGGGAATATAATAGGAGGCAGCGAGTGCTGTCATATAAGGGGTGGCGCATATACATAGCAGTATGGACAAAAGCTTGAAAAGCTTGGGAACAGTGTTGTCCTGCGCTCCAATATCGTTAAGCTTAAGAGAGTTATTTTCATTGATAGGTCTGTGGAAACTAAATTTTGTTAGTTGGGTAGGACTACTTGTTCCAATCTCGTATTTGAATCTTTCAATATACTGAGCGTACCCGTGAATTCCTGGATTTTTGAGGCGATTTAATTTATTTTTATCTTGCTCAGCATGTCGTATGGCTAATGCGTCGATTTCGTCGAGCGTTTTCATTGCGGCGCTCCCATAGAAAAATATCGATATTCCCAAGCTCGACATTAATGGTTGGCGATGCGTACGCTCAATTCCCACTATGGAAAAATTTTTAGAAAATTCTATACAAACTATTTGTTAACTATGTAAATTAAGCATACTTTTCTCTTGCTTTTTTATATTAAAAGTAAAACTTATGACAAAGTGTTGCTTTTTCTCTAAAGTGTGCCCAAAGTGATGTAATGCGCGTTAAAGTGATGCAATGCACGTCGATGGGAGAATGTTATCAGAAAAAATGTAAGCACAGACTATTATACCCTGCCAGCAGACTATTGGAGGGACAACGAAGATAACCGTAAAGCTCTGTTTGTTTTTATAATTCAGATTTGCAATACAAAAAATCTCAATATTTCTTATGGCAGTTTTTATAGTGACTGCCAAAAAGTCGTGGAATCGGCTGATGATCCCATTGGTCCACCAAAAAGGTTGCCTACCAAGCAAAGGTTTCAAGCCTACTTTAAGGCAATTGAAAGAAAATTGGCCAAAAAAAGTGAAATAGAGTTTACCAACTATGGAACGATTAATTTTAATGAGGAATGTATTGAAAATGTAAGGTTCAAATTCAATCCAAACAGTGGACGTGAGGGAAGTGAACGGGTAGATATTGAAGAACGGATTTACAATGCGATGGCACAAGTAGCCATGTCTAAACAATCTGTTCAAAATTTGCCTCAGGATGAAATAACACGCGGTGTATTCGAAAAGTTTGAAAAATATGCCAAAGAGAACAGAACGGAGGTAGGGCGGGAGAACAGTCTAGACACAATCCTAAAAACCCTATTCGGGAGTTTTCACAATCTGGCAAGCGGTCCAGTTGAAAAAGCAACTGAACGTTTTTTTGGAAGTGCCGTATTAATTGGTACACAGTCCGAAAATGCTGAAGAGCTGTTTTTTGAAACTTACCGATTTTCGTCGACACCGGGCATAATAGCCAAAAGCTTTACTGTCATCAGTCCTCCAAACCAAAAAAGTAGGATGACGATTTTTTTGAATTTTTTTAAAACTGATGATGACAAAAACCCCATACGGAAAACTATTGGGATGGCCCTAGGCCTTGAAAGTGGAACATATATTTTTGGCCCAAGTATGGATGGCAAAGCTTTTAAAACACTGGTTTTAAATTCGGTTGAAACAAACAAACCCAGTATATCGGGTGGCGTGATAACGACTGATGGAGACGATACTCCTGTTATGGGGAAGATGCTGCTTGAAAGAATTAATAATGTTACAGATAGTCGACAATTAGGGAACAAAGGGCGTTTAGAAATTGGAAACTACGGCTATGAGGAAATAAAGGAAGAGCTAGGCGCCAAAAAACTTAATCAACTCAGAAATATACTTGATATGACTCTCGAGGGACAGCTCATGGAAGTAAGTTCAGATGGCAGCGATCCTAAGAAAATAAACCAAGCAACGATGGTAGAAAGAACTCAAGAGATTCTTAACCAAGGATTGGGTGAAAAGGACCGTTTTTTAGTTAGCGAAGGTGAAGGAAAAACATCCAAACCTTTTAATCCTGCTAGCACCGAACATTATACATTTAACTCCTCTATCAAAATTTAGCGCTTCAAGCATTTTGCGTTGAACGCTAGGTTGAATCAGATGGAGTAAAATAAGTGCTCGGAACTGACGATCTTTATTAAAGGTTGCCTTCAGTCAATATCCCTTCTTCAATCGGTCAGGCAATTCCGAAATGACCTTCATTGTATTTAAAGCTACTTTCTCCATCTAATTATATCTTTCTCACAAGGTATTCGCCCATATCGGGACCTTCTATGCACCAGAAGCCCTATCGCCACGTTTTATACGTGATCATGTTTTTTTGCTAAGACCATTTTTGATATAAATAACAGAAAGTTAGAGAAAATAGACGTCTATTCTGATCCAAAAGTGGCGGAGGGTCGGGGAGAAACCGCCGCGTTTTTCTAACGTAATTATATCAAGGGGTTAGAGCTGCACTGCCTCCTTGCAATACTTAATCCTGTACCAGTTTTCTGTACCAGTCCAGTGGATTTGCAATTGATTGCAATATCATTTCGATTTGCGTCGCTGTTCCGAGTATAAATCAAAGTTGTTCTTTTACTATACAAACCAAAATCATTTCTTATGAATTCCGCTACCTTCCTGCCGTCGCAGCAAGCCGTCAACGAACACGCTACTCGGCGGCATAGTTCGGTGTACCGGCGGCGGCATGATCCCCGGCCTCGTCCAATAGCCATGCGCGAAAGGCACTAATCAGCGGGTCGTTGCGACGGTTGGCCTGAGTCGCGATAGCGTAAATGGTGAATGGAATCGTTGTCGTTTCAAACAGGCGCACAAGGCGGCCCTCGTTCACTGTGGCAGCTACGACCGCGTCATATGCTAGCGAAACACCCAATCCAGCCTCAGCAGCGGTACATGCATATTCGCAGTTGGGATAGACCTGATCATCCTCATCCAATTTCACCTCAACACCAGCGGCGCGGAACCATTCAGGCCATTTGTCATCAACTTCATCCCGAAAGAGGGTCAGGCGGAGAAGGTCCCTTGGGTGTTTAATTCCTTCGCGCTCATAAAGCGCTGGAGACACGACGGGATAACGCGACGAATGCAGGAGGGGCACGACATCGACACCTTCTTCGGCACCATCGCGCCATTTGATCACGACATCCGCATCATTGGTCGAAAAATCGGTGGAAGGAGCCCCTTCGGCGATCCTCAACCGGATTGCCTGCGCTTGCTTAAAGCTCGCCATACGTGGCACCAGCCAGCGGGCCGCAAACCCCGGTGTCGACAGAACACGCAGAGTTTGGTCCCGGGGGCCAAACTGGGCTGCGCGGGTGCTGTCATCCAGATGATCTAGCAGTTGTGTCAATCGTCCAGCGTAGCCGCGCCCGGTGCCCGTCAAACTGATCCTGTTACCCTCGCGACGGAAAAGTGCCGTTGCTAGATACTCCTCAAGTGCACGAATCTGATGCGAAATTGCTGAGGGGCTCAAGCAGAGTTCATCTGCCGCATCCTTAAAACTCAGATGTCGGGCCGCTGCCTCGAATGCCCTAACGGCCGAGAATGGAGGTAGCCGTCGTTTCCTCACGGGTGAATTTCCCTCATTTGGAGATGAAAAACCGTCTTTTGCCGTCAATAATAGCTATTGGCTAGGATTTTGGCAAATCTACACAGCCAATGGAGGAGACAATGCTTCCCGTTAAAACTGTCACACTTGCAGCAGTCGCCCTTCTTTTCTCTACCTTTTTGAAAGCTGCCGCAGCAGAATCCCTCCACATCCCAACCGGATTGATTCAAGAATTGCATCAATGGATCGGGATAAAAACAGAACTCCCGGAGCCAAACAAGCCTGCCACCATTGTGTTTGCGGATGCTCAGGACGTTGCAAAACCAAGCGAGATGGCATCAATTATCGGCCGCACACCCCGCGGTCTTTATGACCCTGACACGGGCACGATCACTCTTGTACGGCCATGGAGCACCGATAACCAGCAAGACGTCGCTGTGTTGCTGCACGAACTCGTCCATCATCGTCAGAGTGACACGCACTTCTATTGTGAAGCCGCCAAAGAACGCGCTGCCTATAACATCCAGAAGGATTGGCTGGCAGAACGTGGCCTTTCGCTCAACGTCAACTGGATCGCAGTGGTTGTTGCTTCAAGCTGTGCCGCGCGGGATATCCACCCATCACGGAAACCTTGAACTGTATTACGTGTGTAAAGCCCCCTTGTTGTGTACCGCTATTTGTTCAATCGCAATCTCTGACAAATATGGTCCTAAGCAACAAAGTAGACGGTCGGGGAGAAACCGCCGCGTTTTTCCGGTGTAATTATATCAAGAGGTTAGAGCTGCACTGCCTCCTTGCATCGGTTAATCCTGTACCAGTTTTCTGTACCAGTCCAGTGGATTTGCAATTGATTGCAAATTATCGATGTAGTGTATTTTGCAAATTAATAGTTTCGTGTGGCGAACACAATTTCACAGCTCGACTTTGATGCCTGAGGATGAATAAATCCCATATTAAAGTCTTTGATTGTGCGTGTTGTCCCCGCTCGAAACACTTCATAGATCGTCCTTGTATTCATATCTATCTCAGTTCCGCTTGGCGAAGAATGATTACACGTTATCTCGGCATCTTTGATATTAAATGTTGCGTTGTTCTTGATGGTAAAAGTAGCCATCATAATATTGTCGAATCCGTCCTTGTGCCAGCTCCACTTGACGATTTGCAGTGCAGTCTCCGGTTTAGAAAGCCAACGCTTTCGTTGATCAATCAGTGTCTCATAATGTTGGAGCTTGCTTTTGAACAATGAACTGGAAGGGTCTAGTTCTACCAATCGTTCATAGCGATTTCTATTTTCCTGTAATTCCGACGCGGGAATTCCCTTAAGTTCGTTTACGAGTTTTTCTATTTCTACTTTTCTTACCTTCTCTTTGCGCTCATATTCTGCAAGTTCTGCTTCTTTCTCTTCCTTTTTACGTTGCTCTGCAGCAGCCTGTTCCTCTGCAAAAGCCTTGGGGTCTAATTGCTCCAACTCTTCCAGCCATTCCTTTTGCTTTCCCATACTTTTGAGTTTTGCTAAGTAAGCAGCCGGATCAGTCTCCCTAAGTGCAGCTATTTCCGCTTGTCTGTCTACTTTGATATGCACCGCCAATACCCCCAAGCCAAGAATGCAAATCATAACACCTGACTTCCACCTTGCCCTTCCAAAAGGAATGGGGAGCGGCTTCCATAGGCAAAACACATAAAGAAGCATCCCCAGCCCGGCAATAATCGCCGGAACATAGCCATTATTTCCAGCTATCATAAATAGAAGGGATGGTATTGCACCCAACAGGATGACAAGCACTAGAATAGGGCCAGTTGTTGACCGCTTCTCTGGTATAGGGATGCCGCCCTGTTCCGAATTAACTTGGGTTTCAACTACTTCTGCGCTGCTTCTAGCTACCGTCAAGCCAAGGCTCACAAATTCCTCTGCATCTCTTCCTTTTGCCAATAAAACTACGTGCTTCCCATCCTTGAGACTAACATTCAGAATAATGCGGTTGTCGATATGCGCTTCCTGTTTAACGGAAACGATATTCTTAGGAACATACATTTGCCCCTTCATAAACCCGGTTGGTAGGGAAAATGCCTCAATCTTGCCCTTTCTCTTAATTAATTTAACGATCCCGTTTTTTTTAAAGTTTCCGCCAATTATCTTAATCATGATCTTTCCCCCATTTTACGATTTCGAAAGTTTGATTACTGGCTAAGCACTGACGTAAATACAGGAACGAAGTGCTGTCCGCTAGCGAAGCCCCTACCGACATGGGAAGAGACTGAGTTTACTTATGTACTAAAGAGCCTGTAACACTCCATGAGACAACATTAAGTTGTTTTCGATGGAATAGGTAAGGAAAAATATTTGAGCACCATAACAAACTTTATGGCGGGCTGTATTTTCCTTAGTCAGAATACGTCTAGGCTCTAGCATTTACTTATACCATTCCTCACTGAACCAAGGGTTTTTAGACGCCCTCCCGACTACTGACCTATTATGAATAAGTAACCTGTATTCTTCCCAGCCGGTGTAGGCGCCGAAACCATTCTTGGCATTCACCTTTGTGTAGACCATGTAGCCATAAAATACGGGTTCACCGCCCATTATCGGGGCTTTGCGCAGGAACGCCTTAAAGGGTTTCTGAAAACGGTACTGGGCCGAGAAGGGGTCTTTCAGCGTTTTCTCAAAATAGCTTTTGATAGTGGCTTCGTAATTATCCGGATAACTGCCGTAATCGGCAGACGCCAGAACGTCCGGGTCTACCGGTTTTATGCTGGCGCATCCCCCCAATGCGAGCACAACAACGCACGCACCCGCGATCAATAGATGTTTCATGGATATTCCCCTCGATACCGACACAAGCAGCGCGCCCGCTGTTGCTTGGTATTCCTGAACCTTGGTGATCGGGGAGTTAGTAAACCGGCAATAGTCGGTCCCCATGGTCTTTAGCCGAGGGCCTGTTGTATACACCACAGGCTCCCCGACCATAAAGATCAAGGATGGCGGCATCATTATTGGTTAATGCCAACCACTATTGCTAGGGGTTACTACGCCCCAGAACCATGCGTCTTGGTTCCATCTATACGATAGAGGGTATAGCGCTGAAATAGAAGGGAAAAGTGCCACTAATAACCGTAATTTAAAAGAGATAGGCGAGGGCTTGTATGCACACACGAATAAAGAGTACAATTTTCCAATCTATTTCCTTTATAGAGAGCTAAATCCTTGACTTCTTCTATATCACCTAAACATTCTAGTGAATTGACGCTCCCTGATCAGGTTCACATAGATCAGTTGCGAGAGGCGCTTTGGTCAAGCGATATACACGGCCGTGCTGCTGTCATGATCGGCTCCGGGTTTAGTCGCAATGCGAAACCTGTCGGCCCTAAAACCCCGACATTCCCGCTTTGGGCCGAATTAATGAAAAAGATTATTCGTGAGCTAATGCCTCTTGGTGATGCAGCTCAGGAGCATTATCAATACCTGAAAGAGCTTAGTCAATCTACAAGCGGCGCATTGAGATTAGCGCAAGAATATGAGGCGTTGCATGGAAGATCAAAACTGGAGCGGCTTCTAAAAAAGGCAATTCCTGACAACCACTACTCGCCAGACAAAATACATCATATGCTACTGCAGCTGCCATGGGCCGATGTATTTACGACGAATTGGGACACTTTATTAGATCGTGCTGCAGATAGCCTTTATGAAAGACGGTATGACAGAGTGCTTAGAAAAGAAGACATACCTTTCACCATGCGTCCAAGGCTGGTAAAACTGCATGGCAGTTTCCCTTCAATTACTCCGTTTATCCTCACGGAGGATGATTTCAGAACTTACCCGCTAAAGTTCTCTCCGTTCGTAAACCTTGTCCAACAATCGATGATGGAAAACCTTTTTTGTCTTATCGGATTTTCAGGTGATGATCCTAACTTTCTTGCATGGTCTGGTTGGATTCGTGACAATCTAGGAAACAACAGACCAAATATCTATCTGTGTGGGTTGCTAAATCTCCGTGAGGGTGAACGAAGATTACTCGAAGAGCGTAAAATCATTCCAATTGATTTATCTCCGCTGTTCTTTTCGCAGGCTGATAAAAATCTAGCCAATCGCCACAATTTATCTATTGAGTGGTTCCTAAAAAATTTGATGAAGGGGGAGCCTCCAAAGGCGATAAATTGGCCAACTACCCAACAATCAGACGTTAATGACATAGACGATCTTTTAAAAATTCCCGGTTTTTCAGGACCTGTTCCAATAGAGGAAAAAATACTTCCGCCTCAAAGAGGAGCGGAAAAAAGATGACAAAAGAGACTGCTGCGACAGACGTATTGGAGGCATTCAGGAACCAGTTCTTAGCCTGGCGGCACAACAGAAACCTCTACCCAGGGTGGCTAATTGCGCCATATCAAACTCGAGCTTCTGTATGGGCGCGAACAAGATATTGGATTGAGCGCATTCCAGAACTACGTGAAGAATGGAGAGAACATGAAATTTTACTAATGCTTAATGAGGTTTGTTGGAGAAGTAATCTGTGTCTTCAAATTTTACCCGACAGTTTTTTAGATTTTACATCTGACATTTTGCTGCAGCTAATTGAGGATGTTCAAAAACCGAAGTACGAGAAATATCCAACAGACATGATATATCAGGGAGTTAAACTAACCATAGAGTCCGCTGAGTTGACCGAAGCTTGGATATACTGCGCCTTAGACATCATAAGACATGCGAGAGTTAAAGGCCAACGGGACATTTTCAAAAGCTGGGTATCTCACGTAGAAGCAGTGGCCGGGCTATCTGACGATGTGCGATCTGCAATTCTGTATGAGAAGTGTCTTTTCGATTTGGCGGAAGCTAAAATTGAAGGCGCCCACTTACTAGTCGAGGACTGGCCCAACAATCCAAAGGATATTTATTGGTTTGTTAGAAAGGCGGGAATCCTTCTAGAATTGGGGGAAATTTCATCTGCAAAATCGCTGATTGAGCAAACATTAATTGAATTACGTGCTATTGAAGCGACAGAAGAAGGGGGCATTACAAAATATTGGGTTTATTCTCGAGAAGGCTGGTGCGTTAACTTTCTTCAAAATATCGAATATTCGAGTGGCTATAAATTTAGTAGAATTCATAGTGATAGAGAGAAGGAACTTGAAGCTTATAGATGTTCTCCTTCCGTTGAAATAGATCGCATAAGGACTAATCTTGAAGGCCGTCCTGCACCTCTTAAACAAAAAAGAATTTCACAAAATTCACCTGATTTTGATGATGGGTACAGACAGGAAATACGTCACTACGGATCTGATGAAAGCAATACCAGGCTATCTGCAGCCATTTCGACAATAAAACTAATAGAACATTCTGGAATGCCGCCCGTCATTGAAAACCTTGGTACTAGTAGACTTGATATTTTTATAGATACCTTTCAGCAAAGCTTAGAGTGGATCGTCAATGACTTTTCTGACCTTTGGGCAAGCTTAGTTATGAGATTTAAAGGCATCGGTCTGGGGAAAGAAAATATATCTCGCACAACGCTTGAAGCGCTGTCTCAAGCTCAGGTTGAGAATTTATTCTCCACGATAAGTGTAAAAATCGACGAAGAACTAGGCACTAGTACCGATAAAGAGAATCAAAAACAAAAAGAGTTGCCCAAATATTGGTTGGAGTTTGCCTCCCGACTTTCCCTTCGCCTCACAAATAAACAACGCCTTTGGATGCTTGAAACTGCAATCAGAATTGCCGAATTAGAGCGCAAAATTTTCATACCGAATGGACGGGAGATTCGGCAAAATCTCCTGAATAGATCAATTCCATATCTAACGGCCAAAGAGATTCAGGAAGAACTATCTTCTCTACTCAATTTTCCCTTGCAGGGAGAATTGAGCCATGATCACTCTAATTTCTTTTTTGAAGATCCCTTCAACCAAATACCAGATAGGATTATTAAGCAGCTGAACAGGCCAAAAGAAAAAGAATTTTCAAAATTGATTTCAAAAACGCTCGAAAAAGCTAAATCAACGAATAAAACCCTGCGATCTTATGGGATAATTCGGCTTTGTCGACTTTGGTCTACTGGTTTAATGCGTGAAAAAGAGCGCGAAAAATTTGCAAAGGCTATCTGGAGCAAAGTGGATGAGTTTGGTTTGCCAGTACTCACCGACGATATATTCAAATCAATTCTATTAGAACTACCTGAAGTCGAAATAGGTCAATCGAAAACGGCATTATTGAAGTGGATAAAAAAAGCCTCCATTCCCAGCCGCTTTTCTAATAAGCCAATGTCAGGTTCGAATTCTTCTGAAAATCGGCTCCATCTAGACGGTAGGGATGATGATTTACTCCTATCAACTATTATTAATATCGCGGCGCAAAATGAGAGGCTTGATGAGTCAAAATCTTTAAATTTTTCAGTAAGTACTAAACTGCTACTTATACGGAAGATACTTGATTGGTGGCAACATGACCGGCAAGCCTACGCCGACTGGTTAAAAAAACCGCATTTTTGGCATGCGCCATTTGATCGAACAGACAAAGTATTCAAAGCCCTAATTATGTTTTTAGTTGATAGAGAATCATTAGATAAAAAAATCGTAGATGAACTGTCTTTTATGATAGCAGAGATAGAAACTGTCGGGGTGCGGATGGACCTTTCTATTCCATTGCAAGCATCCTTTAATCCAGATCAAACCGAGAGATTGTTGGCACAGTTGTCCCAAGGACTTCTTTCTTTGGATGCGAGCCAAGCGCACAGATATGCGATAAGCACGTGGTATTGGCAAAGACGTCACCGTCAACTAAGTATTCAGCCGCTTTCTGGAGAAATCAGAATCACTATTTTTAATCTGGTTGGTGGCCTTTCCCTGCCTGCTGCCAAGACACTCCTTTTTGTGATTTCCGATCTTTTAAGAACGCAACAACTTATTTTAAATGAGCCAGAAAAGTTATTGTTAAAAAACTCCGTTGAGGCAGCTTCAACAATTCTATCATACGAGTATGAAGAATTCGCGGCGGCGTCTGACATAATAGACCGTGACGAAGTACCTCATTATAGAAAAAATTTGGCGAAATTAATAAGTAGCATGAGTATAGCGGGCCTTCCATTGGGGCAAATTGCGCGAAGTTGGCTTGACGATGTTAAATTGGATCCCTGTGTCGATGTTCGATATGCAGCTAAAATAAATGACATTTAGAAAAGGCCCCATCGACATTGCATTTTAAAACTAAGAAAGTCCATCATCTCAAAAAATCAACCGACAGAGTGCTAAGATTTTTGTGAAGGGCAAATTCTGAATATTTCATAGTATATATCTCATCGCGTTCCCTTTAAACAACTCCCCCTCTCGAACATATCGATTGAGCATGGCATCCGACCTATGCCCCGTCTGCTTGCGAATAGCGAGGGTACTCACACCAGCCTGAGCGGCACTTGTCGCAAGACCCGCCCGAAGGCTGTGACCGGAGTAGTAGGCAGGGTCGAGCCCGATAGCTTCCGTATAGTGTTTGACAATCCGCGAAACAGCTTCCTTCGACAGCCTTGTGTCTTTGATCTCCCCATGCCGGGTGACGGGGCGGAAGAGGGACCCTTCTGTGATACCAGCCTGTTTGAGCCAGCTTTCCAACGCCAGCACCGGGCAGTAAGAGTAAGCTCCACGCGCAAACGGAATGCCGATCCTGCGGCCTTCTCCCGACTGATCCGTCTTTGAACGGGTAATGGTGACAACGAGTCCTTGGCGAACTATCTCGATATCCTCCACATTTAATCCCACAAGCTCCGACCGGCGGAACCCACCCGCAAATCCGATCAGAAGCAGGGCACGGTCCCTCGTATCTTTCACGGTATCGCTGAGCAGCGGCATAATCCGGAACAGATCCTCCACAAGGAGCGGCTTGGCCTGTTTCTGCGGTTTGCCATGCCGCTTGCGGATGCCCCTGAGTGTTGTCTGTACCAGCTTCAAGGCTGTGGGGCTCTCAAGGCCCTTTGCCCCGTGAGCGGTACTGATGGAAGCGAGACGCCGCTGCAGGGTCGCTATGGCCAGTTTACCGGCATGATCGGCTAAATATGCTGCAACCATTTCCTTCGTCGCTGGGATTGTCCCGCCCCAGTCTTCGAAGTGAGCAAGGTCGGATTTATAGGCCCGCCTCGTATTGGGAGAGATAGCATCCTGAACATAACCTTTTACGTCTTCGGAAAGGCAGTTTTTAGGGTCCGATAAGTGGAGATTATCGGAGGTTAGAACAGGGTCTTTTTTGTCATTCTGCCATCGTTCGAGACCGGGATCGCAATTAATTGCACTGCCTTTAATTGAATTATTTTCACTTTTGCTATCTTTAAGGGAGCAATTGACATTAATTGCAATTGACCGGGCAGGTGTATCTTTCTCCGGATACATCTACATTCCTCCCGCAATGCGACGGCGCGCCTCGTTTAGAAGCGGCAGATCATTTTGCAAGAGCCTTAACCCTTCGGTCATATCCTCAGCTCTGTATCCCTGCAGCTCGACATCGCTCATGCTCCAGAGTTTATCACCGGTTTCCCATCGAAGACGCCGGTCAAGACAGGCGCTCTCGATCCGGAAGATCATGTGACCTAGCAAAGCAGATCGCTTGGCAGGCGGGCTTAATTCTTTCAGCCATCGACCCGTGTCGCTTCTTCTTTTCAGAAACAATCCGATTGCCTGCTTGCCTTCACGGGTATGCATGTCATAGGCATATGCCGGAATATCGCCGATTGTCTCCGAGCGGGGCAGGGATATCTCCTCAACTGTCCTTGCAGACGTCTGCAGCTCCCGCCACAGAAGCGGAACGAACGGCACCAGTATCTCACCGCATTTCGCAAGACCGGACCGGCTGACTTCAATCAGGCTTTCCGGAAAGCCCAAATCACAGAGGGCATCCAGAACACCATGGGGATCACCCTTGCGGGTTCGAAGAATATCCGACCGGCAGCGATGGGTTCCAATGGCATACCAGAGTGCAAGCGCTCTTTCGGGCAACGGCGCAGTCGAGATCACAATATCCAGCAGTTTCGGGATCGGCTCGAAGGTCAGACGCAATCGGTCTGCCTCAAAGTCAGGATGCCGTTCCGCGATATAGGCCAGATCATCGGCGGAGCGGCATTTGACGGCTTGTGCCATACGTCGGACCAGATAGCTGGCGATACGCCAGTCACCGCCATTGCGGCTGCGCCAATACTTTCCCGACAGTCCCGCCATAACCAGCGAGACGGTCTCCGTATCGGCGACACCGATATCTTCAAAGGCGGTGACGCAGAGCCGTCTCCATAACCTCTCAGGAGAGCTTTCAAGAAGCGTCGCCGCGCTCCTCAGGGCGTAGGGAATATCACCTCGACGGATTGCTTTCTGCATCAGGCTCATGGCGAGCCAAGGCGAGATGTCGTGGGGATGTAAGCGGGGTGGTTCAAAGTTGTCTTCGCTGACCAGATCAGCGAGATGACGGCAGTGTATATCGAGAATAGGGTCTTTGTTCATATCGTTCTCCTCCGTGAGTTTCCGGGGGAGATCAATGAACTTCTGACCCACTATTGACGTTAAAGAATTGACATCTCTGGTAAAGGGAAAAGCCGCAAAAACTACCTATTTAACCTTACGGATCTGAAGGCACCGCAATTTGTGAGAATATCCTGGGAATCGATTTGCTAGTTGTACAATGCGGGTATCTATCGGATTGGTTCTTGAGAGGTTTTTCACGAGAATTGTCCTGAATACATTGGTAGTGATCGCTTTATCAGCCCACCTTCAGCCACAACCGCTTCAGCAACCGGGCGGGTAACGTCATAGCAATCTTCAATATGATGTAATTTTATCTCACCTTTTTTGAACATTTCTTGCATCACATAGATATCACCGGGGCCCATGCACTGCATGCGCCCCATTAAGAAAGCGTCACGATCTGTTCCAATTACCAAATGCTCAGGACGCAAACATGCTTTGTTTCTGCAAAGCGATATAATTTTGTCTCCTTCCTCCAAAGGAACGCCATTAAGTTGATAGAGTGCTCTCCTTACTATAAGGACATTACCATCAATTTTGATCCGAGGGCGATTCCTGTCGTCAATTGTCCCGGTCCAAGACCAACATGGCAGTGCCAAGCCGAAGATATGATCTCCAGTTTTGATAATGTATGTTTTGATGCGTTCTAAACCGCCCAAACCGGTTACCCCTATTTTTTGGATGTGTCCCAACGCTGTCCCGCGTGATCGAAACACTTCCGCATGGTAAAAGCTGATTTCGGTAAGACGTCCGATAGAATGTGTTCAGGCTGCTCTATCTAGAGAGCTTAACTCATTCTTTATGTCTATCTTCAGTTTTTTGAGATGTATCAGCCGTTCAGTTTTGAATTCTCCCATCCCTTCCCATAAGCAAAACCCGGCGCACCAGCCTTTAACCCAGTTTTCCAATTTTTTGATACGCTTTAGATGTCCCGGTCTGGCATTGTGAGGTAGGGGAATTTTATCTAGCTCGGACGTATATCTATTATCGAATTTATTCCGATTATAATCGGAAGGCCGGACGGCAAAGCCACTACCCCGCGCATATAAATGGTATCCTAAAAAATCGAAACCGTCTTTTGCCTTACCGGATTGTTCAGTTCTTGGCGTGAGCGGTCCAGCCGGGTGGCTACTTATTGCCCTCCTCAAGTTATCTGCCACGGCACGGGCAACCCCTTCATCCTTTGCTAAAATCAGGAAGTTGTCCGCATAAATCACCAGACGGGCTTCGTCAGGAAGATCGATGTCGATCCTACTGAGTAACATGTCCGATACTAACGGGGAAAGTGCCGAGCCTTGAGGAATCCCATGCTGAACCTCGGCGATGACCTCTCGGAATAAATCACTGTCCAAAAGTTCGTCGCCGTTGCCAAGAGAAAAACCTATATAACTAAGTGTAAATAACATACGTCGTCCAACGACAACATTGTCATTTACATTCAATGGTATGTTAAGCAAGTCCGCTAGGACTTCTTCACAGTAGCTTGAATAGCAACTCGCGATATCTATCTCGACGAAATTAGTATAGCCTTTGTGAAGTAACTGGAGTGTTGTTTCTATGGCATTTTTAGTCCCTCCTTCTTGACTGAATTGATTGGGTCTTATTGAACGCTTGGCCGATGGCTCAAGCGCCAATCCGACTAGATATTGACAAGCCTTTTGCCGAATACCGAAAGCGATAACCGCGCGAGGTTCATCCGGCTTTTTTTCTTTCGCCTGAAGAGTTATTCGCGCCTTCTCATTGGTAGGTGTCCAGACATCCAAGTTTCCGGCAATATCCATGAGCGCTTCCGGGTCATATGTTCTGTATTTTGCTTTGGTCTTTGAGTTTGCTTTAGCCGTCGCAACAAGCTTTGCGTCAAAACTGTTCATAAGCTTTCGCTCGTGAAATCTCGCTTGAGACTGTTTTCCGGTTTCGAGAGCAGTTGTGATATTGTCTTGCTGACGTTGAACATGCTTCTTTGCCTTTCTTACACGAGCCTTAAATTGACCTTTGTCCATCTTGATTATCCTTCGCCAGAATTTGTGACTGCCGGTAGCTGTTCAACCGATTGGTCCGATTTCCGCTCTTGAAGCGGTTCCTATGGGTTATCGACCTATTTGGATTTCTCGTAAGTAGCCGCTAGTTTTTCCAAGTCAGGTATGTCGAGCGGTTTGCCAAATATCTTAGTTTGATAAGCTTCGTCGCGTTTGCGGAACGCAGCTCGTCTTTCCGCTTCGAAATCCTTGCCCAGTCGTTTGAGCATTCGTCGCACCGTAGTTCGATGCCAATCTCCCCCACGTGGCCCCTTGAGCCCGCGTTTGTTCAATTCACGTGTGATTGCACTAACGCCAAATTTCCGGTTTGCCGCAAGTTCCAGCAAAAGCGGTTTCATCGCTTCCGCAAATTCATTTGCCGCCGCTTTATTACGGGCCGCCGGGCCGGAGAGCGTAGATGTTTCAGGGGAATTGCACGCGATTGCAATATTGTCACAAGTAGAAGTCATAGGTCTTCCCCCTCAGGTGAGGGTTCCATCCTATGGCTCTCTACCCAGAGGTTAAATTCATCTAGGTCGATTAATACTTTTCTACCAACGCGTAGTATCGCCCGTGCCAATCCATTTCCTGGGATTTTCGTTCCATCCGATGCAAATCTTGATTCTGACTGGAAAATGTAATGACGAAGGCTAGCTTCAGTAAGCCATGCATATTGGGGAAGTTTTGTTAGCTCTTTTACCGAAACTAGTTGTCCCCCTGTATAATTATAAATTGTACTCATTTGCCCTCTCGACTTTTAGTGGCTCGTGTAATGTCGAGAGCAGTCTGTGAGATTGGCATGCATTATTGAACTGCACAAAAAAAAGATATTTTTATGCGAGTATACGGGAAAGCTCTAAATAACCATTTCTATTTGCTTTTTCTAAGATTGCTTTCCGATCATTATAATGTGTTCCGGGAGAGTTCCCGCTAGGGTCAGCCTCATAAATAATTTCTTGCTTTTTATAGTCTTCTTCTTCAGGTGATTGGACATCAGCATCTATCACTCGCAATCTTCTTGCAAGGACACTCTTGTGCGGTTTTTTCTTATTTTCTGGGACGCTCTCAAACGGTAATGGATTGGAAAGGTAATTTTTGCGACGCTTTTTCCATTCTGTTTCGATACGATCGATTTGAGGCTGGAATGCTTCTGTGAGAGTGAACTCTAGGATGATCCTGTCCCTTCGAAATTCCGTAGGCCATTCTCCGTTCACGTCGTCTTCATAATCGGAAGTGTTTTCTAATGGCACGTTATCAATATCTTCTAAAAACCTGAGAACTTTTGGAAACGGATATTCATTTTCAAATTTAATGGCGATCTTAACCTCGAGAGCATTTTTGGAGGGATTTGGGACAACTCTTTCTAGCCCCCATTTGTAGGCAAGAAATTGTTCGGGGGTACGAAATTTGAAATATTGGCCATTAAGAACAAACTCTTTTATCCAATTCTTGACGGACTGACCTCCTTGCAAAGATGGCTCAAGAAAAAAGATACCGCCAAAATTCTCTAATTGTGTATCTTTAAAAGAAATGGGTAACTTGCCGTTCACATCCGTTAGATTGCCATTTTTAAAGGCTTCGTAGTCGGCAATAAAATTTTCGTTTCTTCTTAAAAATTCCCAAGCCCAGCCAGGGCCATCGAGCTTATCTGTGTATGCATAGTCTTCTAGCTTTTTCCAATCAGGCATCGACATCTTCGTCCCCCAAGTACTTGGCATTCATTGAGCTCAATACGTTCGCAGAATGTGGCTTGCTGAGGTGGGCGTATCGATGGACCATTTGCAGTGATTTATGGTTCAGCGCTGCCGCCAGCTCAACCGTCGTTGCTCCGTTCATAGCTAGATAAGAGGCAGCTGTATGGCGCAGATCATGAAATTTGAAATCTTCTAGTTGTGCATTTTTCACTGCCGTCTCGAATGCCTTTCGGATATCGATTGGTCCATCCATGTCCTTGTTTGGGAAAATCCAAGGGCATTTCTGGTTTCGTGATTTTCGAAGTGAAATTAGAATTTTTTTCGATATGTCGCTCAGGGCTAGCGTATGAGTAGTCCCGTTCTTTGTTTCCGGGATGACGATAATGTCTTGATCAAGATGCACATGCTCCCAAGTGATCTTTAATATCTCGCTTTTTCGAGCGCCCGTTGCCAACGTCAGTATGACAATGGGATAAAGATACTGGCTAGCACTCTCTTTACAAGACTTCAACAAGGCTTCCCGCTCACTATCAGAAAGAAATCTTGCACGGGGTTTTGGTTCTGGCAACTTACGGATTGAGGATAGCGGATTACTATTGGCGTACGACCATTCTTTGATAGCGACCGTAAATACGTTGCTCAGGGCACTTAGATATCGGTTGATTGTAGAGTTTGAAACTTGATTTCCTTGCTTGCTAACTTGTTTTTGTAACTTTGCTTGAGACTCTAAAACGAGATCAACCGATATATCCGAGATCGAGTGTTTTCCCAGTTCGCTTTGCCACCATCCCAACTGTGCTTTTTGCCCCCGAATGGTATTGCTAGATTTATGGCTCAATACCTCTTTTATGTATCGCTCAATAACGTCATGAAGGTTTATTTTTTTTGAAATTGAGTATCCGAAATGCTTGCTTTGATTTATTTCCGCTTCTTTATCTGCCGCCCATTTTTTTGCATCCGTCTTTTTCTCAAACGTTGCGGTTAAAGGTGGGCGGCCTTTTTTGCGAACTTGAACTTTGTAACTTACTTTTCCCGTTGATTTTGAGACTCTTTTAGAGATCGTAGCCATTGGTCATTCCTTTGTCGGCTTTGATCCCCAGCGTACCTGTTTGGTCGTGGTTATCAAGGAGTATTTGTGCCAAATTTGTGCCAAATGGAAGAGGGAAAAGGTTTTTGAAACAGATAAGCCCTCGGAAACGATTTGTTTCCAAGGGCTTATGTGGTGCCGCCACCAGGAATCGAACCCGGGACCTGATGATTACAAATCAACTGCTCTACCAGCTGAGCTATAGCGGCCTATGGTGCCGCGCAAAATAGTCAGCTTGCCGAGCTTCGACAAGTAAAAAATTAAGTTTTTTTTGCGGGGTGTTGCCGCGCTGATTCTAGTAGATAATTAGCAGCTTCGTTTGCCACGTGTCAGTTCATAAAAGGTGATCGCAGCGGCGTTGGAGACGTTGAGACTCTCGACCCGGGGGCTGATCGGCAATTTGGCGATCAGATCACATTTCTGAGCGGTCAGCTGGCGAAGCCCTTTTCCCTCCGCGCCGAGAACAATGGCGATCTTCTGAAACTTGTCGGCGACTTGCTCCAGCTCCCCTGTTGCATGGCCGTCAAGGCCGATTCGCCAAAACCCGGTTTCCGCCAGCTGGTCCAGGGCGCGGGATAAATTCCCGACACGAATGATCGGAACCATTTCCAGTGCACCGGAGGCCGCTTTCGCCAAAACACCCGTGACCGGCGGAGAGTGCCGGTCCGGCATGATCAGGGCGCTTACATTAAAAGCCGCGGCGGATCGCAAAATAGCCCCGACATTATGGGGGTCCGTTACCTGATCAAGGACGGCAACGACAACCGGTATAGACGCAATGGCGTCCGGAAGGTCTGCAATCGTCACTTCCGGCAAGGGGGCGGGTAGGAGGGCAATACCCTGATGAAGAGCATTTTCAGGCAGCAATGCGGTAATTGTGTCCTTGTCGACCACTTCTGGTGCAACTATTTCTTCAATTCCGCCTCGCGTGTCGATATCCAGGGCTTCGAGCTTTGCCCTAGTAATGACAAGTCGGCGAACCTTGCGTGCTGGATTTGCGAGGGCGGCCATGACAGCATGATCGCCGTAAAGCCAGCTATCTTGGGAGGTTGCGGCGTTCCCTTGGCGGAATGAACGCGGGTTCTTGCGGCCTGAATTAGCCGTATCCCTTTGCGGTTTGCTGCTCCGCCTATTTGCTGGCTTGCTTCTTGACATGGCGTTGCTTATATTGCGCTTCGTATCTTGCAACAAGTCGCCATTTCCAATGCAGTCGAAAAAAATTGAACAAATCAGTCGGATTTGCTCTTTTTCGGTTGACTTTATTTGGGAATTTTCGATAGTGCCGGTCACCTTCGGTGCGAGCCGGGGGCCTGATGCATGCGCGGAGGGGTGCCTGAGTGGTTAAAAGGGACGGACTGTAAATCCGTTGGCTATGCCTACGTTGGTTCAAATCC
>TARA_R110002095_G_scaffold153867_2_pt1 | contig 23058 bp, 16 predicted proteins | sample TARA_R110002095 | Tara Oceans TARA_R110002095 (sample SAMEA4397255) | marine metagenome | biome: Polar Biome; feature: [SRF] surface water layer (ENVO:00010504); material: water (ENVO:00002006), including particulate matter (ENVO:01000060) such as... | depth 5 m | reverse complement strand
GGTCGGGAACGGAATGTTCGACATTTGGCTTCCGGCCCACGTTGAGATCCGCGCGCAGCTGCGGCAAGCAGCCGGGATACTCGCGCTGGATGAAGTTGATCAACGCCTCGCGCAGGTGGCAGCGCAGATCCCAGGCGCGCGATGAATCTGGCGAACTGACCAGCACCCGCACCTGGATTGACTTCTCGCTGGTATCGGTTACCTGCAGCACGATCACGCGCCCGTCCCATAACTCAGGCACCTCACGGCAAAGGCGGCGCAGCTCCTCGCGCACGGGCTCCAGTGGCAGCGAGTAATCGACCCAAAGAAACACTGAGCCGATGATGCTGGAATTACGGCGTGTCCAGTTCTGGAAGGGCTTCTCGATAAAATACTGCAGAGGAACCACCAGCCTGCGGTCATCCCAGATCCGCACCACCACGTAGGTGCCGGTTATTTCCTCGATCCGCCCCCACTCGTCTTCGACGATCACCACGTCATCCAGACGAATTGGCTGGGTGATTGCGATCTGTATACCGGCAATCAGGTTGGCCAGCACCGGGCGCGCAGCGAAGCCGACGGCCAGGCCGGCGAGACCCGCCGAGGCCAGCAGACTGGCGCCGAACTGGCGAGCACCCGGAAACGTCATGAGCATTCCGGCGGCACCGATCAAGAGGATGAAGAAGCTCAGCGTCCGCAACAGCACCCGCGATTGCGTCTGGATCTGGCGCGCACGCAAGTTGTCGCTGACGTCGACGGGGTTTCTAAGTCGTACGGCCTGTTCAAGCCCTCGCATCAGTCGCATGGCCAGCCAGGTGAAGCAGGCAATCATGACCAATGCGGTGAGGCGTCGAGCGAGACTGATCAAGGCCAGGTCGTCACTGGCCGCCGCCAGCACAGCTTGCAGGCCGAGCAGCGGCAGCAACACGCGGATGGGCTTTTCCAGCTGCTCCGAGACGGCTTTGGTAAGCAGAAATCCGCGGCCCAGCCGCAGCATCACGGCCGTCAGCACTCGGCTGAATACACTGAGCAAGACCACGACGAAGGCGGAGGCCAGAACCGTGCGTAACGCCGGTTCGGTGATGTAGTTTTCCCACTGGAGGAGGGGATCTAGAAATTCGATGAGGTCAGCTCCGTCTAATCCGTTGCATGAGGGACTGGTTGCCCTATGCAAAGTTCATGGCAGTGCAGCCAGTCGGGTCCGCGGAACCTTGCTGGCCTGCCATCTCTCACACATAACAACAGGGCAGCGATAACGCCCTGATGGCTATCCAAACCAGTGGGAGAGAAACATGCAAAGCGCTCAGACGGGAAATGACGTCCGCATTGAACGATTGATTGAATGGCTTCGCGACGCGCATGCCATGGAAGCGCAGGCTGAAACCATGCTCAACAAGCAGGCCAGCCGCATTGAGCATTATCCGCAGCTCAAGGCTCGGATCGAGCAGCACATTACCGAAACGCAAAACCAGGCGAAGCTGATCGAGAGCTGTCTGCAGCGTTACGACAAGTCCTACTCAGGTTTCAAGGACCTGGGCGGCAAGATGATGGCGATGGGGCAGGCCATGGGCGGGATGATGGTCAATGACGAAATCGTCAAAGGCGCGCAGATGGGCTACGTCTTCGAGAACCTTGAGATCGCCTCATACGAGATCCTCATTGCTGCAGCCAAGGCGGTTGGCGACACCGAAACCGCTGATATCTGCACCCGCATCCTCGGTGAAGAAGTCGCGATGGCCGAGTGGATGCGCAGCCACCTGGCCGAGCTGACTCAGGCCTATCTGACCCGAGCTGCCGAACCGCATACAGAAGCGAAGCGGTGATAGCGCAGCCGCTGGAATGTCGGTGATGCGACGCCGAATGGCTAGCTGCCGACAACCTTGGCGACACCCGCAGCGACCGGCATACCGCTGCGGGTCGCATAGAGTTCGAAACGCAGCTCCTGAGCCAGGCGGACCAGGTTTGCGGCATCCCGGCACTGGTCGTCGGTAATGCCGAGCACCGTGAGTTCTTCACCCTCAGCGATGTCTTCATAGAGTCGCACGGTGAGATGGCTGTCTTCCTGCGCATGGCAGTCACAGCGGAAAGGGTGGAGATAGTCGCGAAGGATGTTCTCTATGGTGGGTAGAGGTAGACGTGTACCCATGATCCTTCCTCCCATCGATGTCCGCATGTGATGTGAATGGCTCGCGCCGAGGCGGCGCAGCCTTGGTTTTTCAACTTCTACAAACGCTAGCAGGCCTCGCCGAGATGTAAACACCCTAGCGCAACCGCTTGGCAGACGGCTTGCAGCTCGACCAAAACGATAACGGAGTCGCTGCCATGGCCTTGGACGAATACAACCGAAAGCGCGACTTCAGCGCGACCCCCGAGCCTGGCGGTGAGAGCGGTACTGGCAAACGCCGCAAAGCCCATGCCTTGCAATATTGCATCCAGAAGCACGACGCGACTCGGCTGCACTATGACTTCCGATTGGAACTCGATGGGACGCTGAAAAGCTGGGCTGTTCCCAAAGGGCCGTCGCTAGACCCGAAATCCCGACGTCTGGCCGTGCATGTCGAGGATCATCCCCTCGAATACGCAACGTTCGAAGGCAGCATCCCGAAAGGACACTACGGAGCGGGCGATGTCATCGTCTGGGATCGCGGCGTGTGGGTTCCGGAGGGAGATCCGCAAGAGGGTTATCGCAAAGGCAAGCTCAAGTTCAGCCTTGAAGGGGAAAAACTCAGCGGTACCTGGAATCTGGTTCGCACCCGCATGGAGGGCGGGAAGGAACAGTGGTTTCTGATCAAATCCAATGATGATGCGGCCAGGCCAGAGAGCGATTACAACATCGTCGAAGAGCAGCCAGACAGTGTGCTGAGCGATCGAGCTCTGATTCCCCGCAAGCGAGGTAAAGCCAAGCCCCCAGCGGCAACCAAAGCCGTCAAGACGCCTGCTCCTCGGCGCAGCCGCAAGGATGAACCAAACGCGACGCTGTCCGGCGCCAAACAGGCCCCATTGCCGGAAAGCTTGAAACCGCAGCTTGCTACGCTGGTTGACTCGGTGCCTGACGGTGACTGGCGCTATGAAATCAAATTCGACGGGTATCGCATCATGGCGCGCATCGAGGCTGGCAAGGTCCAGCTCTTCACGCGTAACGGCCATGACTGGACGCACAAGATGCCACCGCAAGCCGAAGCGCTGGCCGGGCTAGGTCTGGCGTCGGCCTGGCTGGACGGCGAAGTGGTAGTGCCCGATGAAGACGGCACGCCAGATTTCCAGGCACTACAGAACGCCTTCGAAGCAGGGCGCAGCGGCAGGATCATTTATTACCTGTTCGACATGCCCTATCTGAATGGCATGGATCTGCGCGAGGTTGCGTTGGAGGAACGCCGGGCCGCTCTGAATCAAGTACTGGAGGCTGACGAGAGTGAGTTGCTTCGGTACTCCGCCGACTTTACCGACCAGCCGGAGAGCATGCTCGAAAGCGCATGCCAGATGAAACTTGAAGGGTTGATCGGCAAGCGTGCAGGCAGCACCTATGTCTCCCGGCGGAGCAACAGCTGGGTCAAGATCAAGTGCAACAATCGGCAGGAGTTCGTCATCGTCGGCTACACCGATCCCAAGGGCGCCCGCAGCGGGTTCGGCGCGCTCCTGCTGGGCCTCCACGATAAGCAAGGTCAGTTGCTATACGCGGGAAAAGTAGGAACAGGCTTCAACCACGCCACCCTGGAAAGCTTGCACGCCAAGCTCAAGCCGCTAGAGGTCGATAAAAGCCCGTTAGCCAAAGCACCGCCCGCCGCCGATGTTCGTGGCGCGCACTGGCTAAAGCCCGAGCTGATGTGCGAGGTCGCCTATGCGGAGATGACCCGCCAGGGCGTGGTTCGCCATTCGGTCTTTCATGGCCTGCGCTCGGATAAACCGGCCAAAGCAATCACCCATGAACGCGCTGCGAAAGCGGCCAAGGCAACCGGCACCGCGAAGGCTAAAAACAACCCGGCCCCGAACACGGCGGGTGGCAAGATCAAGATTTCCAATCCCGAGCGCATCATCGACAAGTCCATCGGTGCGACCAAGATTGAGCTGGCGCGCTTCTATGCCGAGGTCGCGCCTTGGGCGCTGCCGCACCTGAGTAAGCGTCCGCTTGCGTTGGTCCGCGCTCCAGAGGGAATCGACGGCGAGCTGTTTTTTCAGAAGCACACCGAGAAGCTGAGCATCCCGCATGTCACTCAGCTTGACACTTCGCTGTTCCCCAACCATGCAGCATTGATGACCATCGACACAGCTGAAGCGCTCGTCAGTGCGGCGCAGATGGGCACGATAGAACTGCACACCTGGAATGCCGTGGCGCCGGTGCTCGACCACCCGGATCGCTTTGTGCTCGATCTCGACCCTGACCCCGCACTGCCCTGGAAACGCATGCTCGAAGCCACTCAGCTGACTCAGACCCTGCTCGACGAGATCGGACTGCAGTCGTACCTGAAAACCAGCGGTGGTAAGGGGTTGCACATCATAGTGCCGCTAAAACCCGTACATAACTGGAAAGAAGTAAAAGCGTTCAGCCAGGCGATTGCGCAGTACATGGCGAAGTTGATGCCGCAGCACTTCTCTGCAGTCAGCGGGCCGAAGAATCGAGTCGGGCGCATCTTTATCGACTACCTGCGTAACAGTAAGGGCGCGAGCACTGTCGCGGCTTATTCGGTACGTGCACGCGAGGGGCTCGCTGTCTCTGTGCCTATCCATCGAGACGAACTGGCCGATCTCAAGGGCGCCAACATCTGGACCATCCGCAACCTGATTCCGCGTTTGGAAGAGCAGGGCGATGACGACCCGTGGGCAGGCATCGACGAGGCGGACCAGCAAATCACCGATGAGATGCGTGACCGAATAGCCATGAAATGACCGAAACGGGCTGGCCGCGCCCTTGATGCCATCATGGGCGGACGAGCATGCCAGCATCGTTGAGCCCCGCGGAAGGCTCTGAACCGCCGTTTCAGGCCCGTCATTCCTACAAAAAAAAGAACCGTTCGTCGGCACCAGCGCTTAAAAATGTTACGAAACGGAGCTAATGCCATTTCCATTTTTCGCCATGCCCCTGATTAATAGCCGGCGTTACATTTTATTTCGGTTATGAACAAGCGCAGCCGGGATCGTAATGCACCGGAGAAGGGCTCTAGCACGCTTTTAGGCGCACTTTTTGTATGGTTAAAGAGCTCGAGTTTAGCCATGTATCACAGCATTGTTGTTTGGTTTTCTCTAAACAGGGGCGGATTAATTATCCCCTGATTATGATTCAGTATCCGACGAGTGGAATAGCGATCTAATTGTTAGCGCCGCTGCGCCTGGTCGCTTTATACAAGCGATTCGGTCTTGCACCCGCAAACAAAGGCTTCCATAGTTTTTACACGGCAAACGGTAGTGCGGTGCTGGAAAGCGCTGTTAAGCGCGCATTAAAAACAGATACCTCTCGAACTGTTGGATTTGGTTTATATGACGAAGGATTCGATTTCGCCTTGTACTGCTTGGTTCTTGATCCATTGCAAATCCAGACAAGAGCCTAGGGCGCTGGCAAACCTGTTAGAGCAGGGCTATATCTGCTACCTACCCACTCTGCACACCGGTGCAGTTACAACTATCGGTAGAGCTTCGACGAACAAATCAGAGCAGGCATTATTTCCTGGTTACATGTTTGTCCGGCTTTCTTCGGACTCAAACTGGCATAGTCTTCGCTGCACCCGTGGTGTACTTCGGGTCGTTGGTTTTGACAATCGGCCGTACCCGGTCAGCAACGAGCTTATCGAGCAGATAAAGGAACGTTGCGACAGAGCCCGAACGCCTGAGCCAGGGAGCAAGGTTCAGGTAAGAATCGGGCAGAACACCGGTATCGACGCGATTTTCCTGGCCTCAGACGGCGCAGAGCGCGCCGTTCTGCTGTTGAGACTACTCAATCAGGAGTGTCGCCTGACCGTTTCGAATACATCGGTCAGGCCAGTACATCCTGCCTAACGTTCGAAGCAGTACTCTAACTTATTCACACTCACCGAATTCGTACAAGGCGTTAACTCAACAAGGGCATTAGGTTCCTGGCGGGAGCGTGGCTGAACGCAAAGCGGCTTCACTTGATCAATGAACGACAATACAGAATTCAAGGGGTTAGTTAATCGTTCAGTTGGTAGGTGAAAAAAGGAGCGAGGAGAACAGTGATGTCGATACGCATAGTTTACGGGTTGCTTACGTTGTTGTTGATGTTAATCAGCGATGGGACTCGAGCCGACGTAATTTCTCAATATCGGATGTCCGCTGGTGACGTCATCAATATCAGGGTGCTTGGCGAACCGGACCTGACATTTGAAGAACTTCGGCTAACCGACGCTGGGTCGTTCTCCTATCCGTTTATTGGCGAAGTAATGGCGAACGGTAAGACTGTTGCACAAGTCGAGGAGTTACTGCTGAAAGCGCTGAAGGGAAAATATCTGGTAAGTCCGCGCGTTTCGGTAAATGTACTTGAATACCGAAACTTCTACATCATCGGTGAGGTGAAATTGCCCGGCGGTTATCCCTATCAGCCGGGCTTGACCTTGCGCCGTGCCGCCGCGCTCGCCGGGGGATTGACCGAAAGGGCATCAGCAAAGCGAATCACCATCATCCGCAATCTAGACCCGGGTCAGGGCCCGACCAAAGCGTCGATGGATACGCCTGTATATCCGGGCGACACCGTGACCATCGAAGAAGGATTCTTCTAGTGCGGTTCCTCACCTTGCGAGCTTGATATGACCAGCAAACCCCCTTCGATTGAGCATCACCTGACGGCGGTGCCGCATGGCCCTGCCGAGGCTGAACTCGACCTGCGCAAACTCTGGATGAGTGTCTGGTTGCGCAAGTGGCTGATTCTGGGCGTCATGCTGTTCGCAGCGCTGGCCGCTGCATGGGCAACATCCTGGATGACGCCGCTGTATCGCGCCGGCGCCACGCTTCTGGTCGAGAGCGAGCGGGCGAAGCTATTGGCCATTGAACAGGCCAATCAGAATGAAACGCTCAACAACGACTTTCTGCAGACCGAAATTGAGCTGCTCAAGTCTCGCGGGTTGGCCGAGCGGGTGGTGCGCCAGCTTGACCTGGTCAATCACCCGGAATTTGCTGCGCAGCCTCTGTCAGTAGGGCAAGGAGTGGGAACCTGGTTCGCTCGACTCGGCGCGTTCGTTCGTACGAAACAGCCAGACCAAGCTGCCCAAGGTGAAGGCACATCTTCCAAGGCGTTCGACAGGGCCACCGAAAAACTAATGGCGGCAATCAGTGTGAACCCGCGGGGCAAAAGCCAGGTGGTCGCGGTCGAGGTGCTCCTGGCTGATTCGTATGTCGCCATGAAAGCAGCCAATGCTCTGGTCGAAGGCTACATAGCGAGCAAGTTCGAGGCGGGGGTTGCCACGTCTGCGACGGCCACGGCCTGGATGGACAGCCGCCTAGAAGAACTGCGGCAGAAACTCCAGGAGTCGGAAAACCGGCTCCAGGCCTATCGCGAATCCGAGGGGCTGGTTGATCTACAGGGTATCTCGACGATCGCCGCCACCGAGCTGACGCTGACCAGTGATCGTTTGATCAATGCTCGGCGCCAGCGGGCAGAATCGGAAAGCCAGTTCCGCCAAGTGGAAGCAATGAAAGGCTCCCGCCTCGACGAGCTGGCCAGCGTGCCGGCAGTACTGTCGGACCCGGTCATCCAACAGTTTAAGGCGACCAAGGCGCAAGCGGCTGCGCGCGTCGATGAGGTGTCGCAGCGCTATGGGCCTGGCCATCCGGAACTCATCGCTGCAAAGGCCGATCTCGATGCCGCCACGGCCAGCCTTAAGACGCAGGTCAGCCAGGTGGTCTCGGGTATTCAGCGGAACTATCAATTGGCTGTCGCCAATGAGCAATCCCAGCAAGCGCTGTTCGACTCGAACAAGTATCAGATCCAGAATCTGTCCAGCAAAGAATTCAAAGTCCGCGAGTTGGCGCTAGAGGTCGAGGCGAACCGGGCGCTCTACGACACGTTTCTGGTCCGCTTGAAGGAGACTGCGGCCACCGCCGATCAGAACAGCGTCAATGTGCATGTCGTCGATCGGGCGATGGTGCCAGAGGAACCGGTCAAGCCAAACAGGCCATTGATCGTTGCAGTGGCTGGCTTGATCGCGTTGTTCTTCGTAGCCGGTACGGGTGTGGTCAAGGATGTGTTGAATGACACATTCACGACCACCGAGGACATCGAGAACAAGCTGAACATTCCTGTGCTGGGCATCGTGCCGTTGGTGCAACAGGCACAGGGCGCACAGCTGGCAAGAATGTATTCGGAAGGCAACAACCCTCTTTTCACGGAGACGATTCGCACCATCCGGACCAAGCTCGAAATGGCCAATACCGACCATTACAGCCAGGTCATCGTGACGACGTCGGCATTGCCCGGCGAGGGGAAGAGCACGCTATCGGCCAACCTCGCCCATGCCCTCGCTCAGTTGGGCAAGGTCATCCTGATCGACGCAGACCTACGCAAGCCGACGCTGGCCAAAAACTTCGGACGGCCCAAGGGCAGCATGGGTCTGACCGACATCATCGAGAACCGGGCCAGCCTGGAAAGCTGCATCACACAGGTCAGCGGCGTCGACATGATCTGCGCCGGCACCGCCGTGCGAGATCCTCTGAGCCTGCTTTCGTCGAGCCGGTTTTCAGCTTTGATCGAAGCACTGAAGACCCGATACGACCGCATCGTTGTCGACTCGCCACCCACTCAGGGTGTTAGCGATGCGATGGTCTTGGCGGCACATGCGGAAGCGCTGTTGTTCATCGTGCGAAGCGAGGTGACGTCCAGCACCGAAGTGGAGCGCGGCGTTGCCCAGCTGCGGCAGAACGCTACTCCGGTGGACTGGGTGATCCTGAATCAAGTGGATATCAAAAAAGCGGAAAGGCATGGCTATCGATATAGCAGTTATTACGACTACTACCAGTACGGGTCAGGCTCGCCCAGCTGAAACCCGCCACGAATGGAATGGTCGTCACGCTAATAAACGCATTGCCCCCTGGATGGAACCCACCTGTGAAAAGATACATCAAGAACTCCGTTTGGCTGTTGTTGGAAAAGATAACCAAACTGGCCGTTGCCTTTGTTTTGATTGGCCTGGTCGCTAACCAGCTTGGTCCGCAGGATTTCGGCGTACTCAGCCTGGGGCTTAGTGTGGCAACCATTATCTGGGCAATGGGCAACTTGGGTCTGGATCAAATACTCATCAAGGAATTCACGCAACAGAAATACCCTGACAGCCAGCTGCTCAGTACGACCGTTATATGCAGGCTCGCTGCGAGCGCCCTGATCGCGATTCCTTGCTTGATCGCGATCTATCTGGCCCCAGCGTTTTCACCTGAGCACAAGTTGGCCTATGCCATCACGATCGGGTCGGTGCTGTTCTACAACTTCAACAGTTATCAGGCGCTATATCAGGCCAAATCCCAGTCTTCGCATATTGCGGTGATTGGCCTCTCCAGTTTGTGCATCTCTTCGTTGGTCAAGATAGTGCTGCTGTGGAACGAAGCTGGGCTGATCCTGTTTTGCCTCAGTGCCGCCTTCGATATTGCGATGAATCTGTTGCTGTATTCCCTGTATCCAACCAAGGGGGCCGTACGCGTAAGATTGTCAGCGTTCAACGTTTCGATCGTGCGAGAACTCTGGCGACCTGCTGCACCGATGCTGCTGTGTTCGTTGATGATCGTCGTCTATACCCGCGTGGATCAACTGATGATCGCATCGCTGCTCGGCGTCGCGCAGGCCGGTGTCTATAGCGTCACGATTCGCGTCGTCGAAGCGTACGCGGTGATTCCCATGCTGGTCGGAACTGCGTTCTTCCCCTACATATGCACCAAGCCAGACGCAGAAAAGGTCCGAACCTATTTCGATATCGTGGTGTTTTCGTCGGTAGCCACGGGGCTCACCGTCTGGGCGGCGGCACACCTGGCCATCCCCTTGCTGTTCGGCGCTGAGTACATGCAGGCGCTTGAGATATTAGGCATCTCCATGCTGGCGGCGGTCTTTTCTGTTGTCGGGTTCGCCTGTACAAACTATCTAGTCGCGGTGGATCTTGGCCATCTGCGGCCGTTGCGGCTCGGGCTCGGGCTGTTGATGAACATCGGCCTGAATCTGATGCTCATCCCTCGCTTCGGTCTGTGGGGCGCTGCAACCGCGACGCTGATCAGCCAGATATTTGCCTCTTGGATCGGAAACGCCCTTAGCGCCAAAACGTTCGAATGCCTGAAATTGCAGAGCTGGTCCGTATTGACCCTTGGCCTACCGGGCGTCAACCGGGTGGTACGTGAGTTGCTCGGTGAACGGGTTTCTCGGACCAAACGATCCAACGCGCTGCAACCGCAAAGCGTCCCGTCCAGTCATGTGATCGAGCCAGGAGACGCCTGATGCCAACAGTCTCGATAGTCATACCGACCTACAACAGTTCGACCTTCATCATGGATGCCGTGGCGTCCGTACTACAGGCGGTTTCCGGGCTGAGCTATGAAATCATTCTGGTGGACGACCGGTCACCCGATATGCCGGCGTTGCGCGCTGTGACCGCAGACACGCCTTGTCTGACGATCATCGAGAAATCCGCGAAGGGCAATGCGGCAGATTCCAGGAACCTGGGAATAGCGGCATCGAAGGGTGAATTCATCTTTCTGCTCGACAGCGATGATGTGTTCGCGCCGGAGCATATACAGCGGCGTTTGCTGCTTCACCAGCGCGACGGTTACGGCATCCTGTTCGGCCGCTATCTGGCGAGAAATACCTACCGGACGTTCAAGGTCGAGCTTCCCCGCTACCTGGGCGACATGCACGATTATCTGTTCTGTCAGAACGGTGATGTCCGAAGCTCGACGATCAGTTTGTGTCGATCCCGATACAAAGGTACGACCTTCGACTCTCAGCAAGCCAAGCATCAGGACTGGGGATTCGCCCTGCGTGCTGCCAAGGCGGGCGAGTGCCTGGGTTTCGATGAAAAGTACGGCGCGATCATCGATTCATCAGTCAATGGTGGGCGCATGAGCAACGTGCTGAACATTCCTGCAAGCAGCTACTTCCTCAACGCTTACATCGATACGCCAAAACATTTGCGCGGTTTTGCAATGAACCATCTGCGGGTGGTGCTGAAGAATAACGACAAGCAATCTACAGCCTTTGTCCACACCACGCTGGTCCGTTCGCTTCGCGACGCCTCGCTGTGGGAGCGCGTGAAGTACTTTCCGGTGGTCTTTATCACCGGTCCAGCACTTACTCTGCCGGCCAGTTTGTTAATGCAGATTCTGGCGACGGCGCGTGCGTTGACGATCAAAAGCTATCGAAAACTCATCAATGACTAGGCGGGTTGCGCGATGACCAGACCGATCATCATTGCGACGGTGCTGCGTAGAACCGGCGAGACCGGTGTGCACACTCACTTTCGTACCTGGTCGGACTGGCTGGAAAAAACCGGCCGGACGACGCCGACATTGGTGACGCCTTACGACCGATACAAGTGGCTGGTCTATCCCGTATTTGCGGTACGTCGCTTGGTTGCGCCGCTCAGCGGCACCTTCGGTCTGTGGTGGTACCGCTACTGGCACCAGTTGTTTCTGTACCTGAACCTGAAGACAACGCTCGCCGATGGCCGGGCATGCGTGATCTATGCCCAGTGCCCGATGTCAGCACAGGCGGCGCTCACGGCGCGTGTATCGCCGACTCAACGAGTAGTAATGATTGCCCATTTCAATATTTCGGAGGCAGAAGAATGGGCGGGGAAGGGCATCATCGCGCACGATGGAAGGCTGTTCAGGGGCATCCAGGCTTTTGAAGCGCGTGTGATTCCGCTCGTTGACCAGCTGGTTTTCGTATCGGCCTTCATGCAGCAAAACATCTATCTAAGGATTCCCAAGACAAGCGTCGTAGACGCGAAGGTAATACCCAACTTCATTTCCGAATCTCGGACTGACGGGATCAGTCAGAGCAAAATCGGCGACCTCATCTGCGTTGGGACCCTCGAGCGCAGAAAGAATCAACGCTATGCCCTCGAGATAGCTGCAGCCGCACGCCAACATGGTCATCCGCTGCGGCTGACGCTTGTCGGTGGCGGTCCGGATCGCGCGGCTCTGGTCAAGGAGGCACAGGCACTGGGCGTAGAGAGCGATGTGGTCTTCACAGGCCATGTGAATGACGTGGCTCATTTGATGGCGAGCCATCGAGCCTGCTTGCACGTCTCGCACATGGAGAGCTTTGGCATCGTGTTGATCGAAGCGATGTCGCAAGGCTTGCCGGTCTTCGCGAGTCGCGTCGGCGGCGTTCCGGAAGTATTCAATGACGGCATCGAAGGGCGCTTTATTCCGCTAGATGACGCCGCAGCCGCAGCCCGGATCGTTGAGCAATGGCTGTGCCGTCCTGCCGCGCTTGAAGCGGCTAGCGCTAGCGCCCGAACCCGCTTCAAGGGCCACTTCGAAACCGGCAAAGTGGCGCTTGAGCTAGTCGAATTCCTGATGCTGGATCAGACCGAGCCCAACTTCATGACCAAAGCGCCAACGGGCGAGCCAACAGGCGCGCCTGTCGCGACTGCCGATTGATGTCGAGTTCGTCCAGCAAGGAGTAGCGATGTCTGTTCACCGTCTCACACCTAACAGCATCATCGTGTTCCCGGCGTTCTGCCTGACGACCGCGATTTTGACATCGGCCATGTTGACGTACGGCCTGGGCATCGTCGGCTTCAGAGCGATGCCCTTCGTACGGCTCGCGGTCGTGGCAGCCGCCATTGTTTTTATTGGCGTGTTCCTGCTCCAGACGCGGCTGAAACCCAGATTAGCCAGTGGAAATCTATGGCGGGCGGTTCTGGCGCTTCAAATGCTCGGGCTGGTTTATTTGGTGGTGGGATTACTCAGGGAAAACAGCAAGCTCTATCTGATTACTGATCTTATTTATCTGTTGATGTTCTTATTGACCTTCTTATTGGGCGCCTGGTGCTACAGGGTTGGAACGGTCGCACTCTCCTACAACAAATTTATTCGTGTGGTAATCATTCTGATCGGCGTCACTTCTTTCTGCTGGGCTTTTAATCTTCAGGTTGGAACGCCACCGGAGCTGCTGATTCTATGGGGATGTGCACTGATCATCTCAATGGCTCATAAAAAACATTCCCACACTTTTTTCTTGTTGCTCGCTGTCATTCCCCAGGTCGCCGGCGTAAACAGGGCGTTAGTCTTTGCCGTAATCGGAGGGTTGGCGATTTATTTGCTCAGTGCGCCTTTGCTTAAAAAGATAAAAACAATCGCCTTGATAGCTGTATTTATAACTGTGGTAGGTGCAGTCGTGGGCGTATCGGGCGCTATCAAAGGGAGTAGCTTCGAAAGGCGGATTGATGAAAGTCTTTCGCTGCTCTCATCAAGTCAGGGTGCGGAGCTGCCTATTCCACTCCAGCAACGATTCTACGAGGGTGATCTGGTTAATCACGATGTGGGAAGGACATTATTGCCGTTTTCTTTACTGTTCGGACTGGGGTATGGATACACGCTGGACATGACACAGAGCATCGACTCGTCCGTTATCGATAGCCAATTGCTGGGTGGGCAGCACACCCATAATATCCATTTCTTAAACTATGCATTGCTCGCTCGGTTCGGACTGTTGGGAACGCTGTGCTTCGCCTTTATTTTTGTTACCTGTGCGGGGCGTTGCTTTGCGCTGTTCAAGCAAGCGGCGATGGACAGGAATACGGTTGAATTGCTGGCGAACTTATTTGTGGTCTTGCTTTTTCTATTCTCCGCGCCTGCATCATCATTTCTATTTTCTAGCATGTTGCTTGGTTATTTCTGCGGCATTGCTAACGAGTCAAGATTGGTGGACTCATCAAGCCGATTTATTTGTTGACGCTGCGTGCATCCAACTAAGGACCATTCATGAAAGTACTGCTGGTCAGCTCATATCGCTCAAAAGGGGGGGCCGCTAGGGCAGCATCAAGGCTCACTGAAGCCTTGGCTCAAGCCGGCGTGCAGGTGGAATATAAAAGTATCTATCCGCAGCAAATGAACACTTGGCAGAAAGTGCACTATCTGGCACGTGTTGCATATGATCGGGTGCCTGCTTTGATCATTGCTCGACAACGAAGCATGTTTTCATCGGGTGCGCTGCCGAATGAAAAACTGATCAAGTCGATCAATGAATCAGATGCTGACGTGCTTCATTTGCATTGGGTGAACGGCGGCGGCCTGTCTGTAGATGACCTCAAACTCATCAACAAGCCGATCGTTTGGACACTGCATGACATGTGGGGTTTTACCGGAGGCTGTCACTACGATGCTGAGTGCAACGGTTTTGCTTCTGGCTGCGGACGTTGTCCGTTGCTCAAATCCGATGACTCAGCCGATCTCAGCGCGGTCGGCGCCGCACAGAAAGCGCATGCATATGCTCAGGTCAAAAACCTGACGATCGTAGGGCTAAGCAGCTGGATGGTCAAAAGTGCTCGTCGATCAACGGCCATGAATCGGCTGACAATCAAACAGCTCCCGAACCCCATCGACGTGAATGTCTTCCGCCCTGAGGATAGGTCGTTGGCGCGGGCAAGACTGGGTATCTCCACAACGACCCGTCTGGTCGCCTTTGGCGCTGTTGCGGCCGTTGGCGACGACCGCAAGGGGTTCCATAAACTGCTACCAGCCTTGTGCTTGTTGAAAGAGCAGGGGCATACAAATATCGAATTGGCGGTCTTCGGTGGCTCGGGTTCCGAGCATTCCCAAGAGACCTTTTACAAGACCCACTACTTTGGCCACATCAGTTGTGATGAACAGTTGCGCGACGTCTATAGCGCTGCTGACGTAATGATCGTGCCCTCGTTGCAGGAAGCGTTTGGACAGACTGCGACCGAGGCCATGGCTTGCGGCACTCCGGTCGTTGCGTTTGGCGCAACCGGGCTCCTGGATATCGTCGACCACAAGCAGAATGGATACCTGGCGAGCGCATTCGATGAAGCCAGCCTGGCTGAAGGCATCGCCTGGGTGTTGGACGCCGAAAACAGCAATGATTTGCGAAGCCAGGCTCGTACCAAAGCGGTAAAGCAATTTTCCAACGACTGGGTTGCGGCCCAGTACCTGGCACTCTACCGAAGCTGTTTCACGCAAGAGAATCCGACGCCAGCAGAAGCCTTGGCGGGTTGATTCAAACAGTAGAGTCCAGTTCAGATGTATTCGAAACAGCGGCTTGCGTATGTTATCCAGTTGCCGCTGTTTGCCGCGCCGTCAGTAATAACTTTTGCGAGATTTAGCCAGCGCAGAGTTACCATCTAAAGTTTCTGTGTGCGGGGTAACTTGGCCTTCAGATCCTGTTTTGGAGTATGCCTGACTGTTGGCCGTGGCGCTGGACTGCTCCGTGTTTCTGGTGTTAATGAAACTTCGTAGCTGTTGAACATAAAAAGGCAACTCGCTTTTGCGTGGACGTTGGTCCTGGCGCAGGCTTAACTGTGCCTGTATACAATTTCTAGAACACACTGTGGATAGTTGATATCCGTAAGTTTGGTTATTCCGCGAGTTAGTCGGAAGGAGGTGTCTCGCCTTGAATTTGGTTATGCGGCGCCTCTTTGGGCGGCTTTATTTCGAATTTCATGCACGGTCTGGATAGCGTTTGTAAGTGCTGTGTGCAGGTGCAATGTGGGAGGCGACGATGAAGTATCTTATTTACGGAATAAACTACAGCCCCGAATTGACTGGTATAGGGAAATATAACGGAGAGATGGCTACGTGGCTCGCCGAGCAGGGGCACGAAGTGCGAGTTGTGACGGCCCACCCCTATTATCCAGACTGGAAAGTTTTTCCCGATCATTGCAGTTGGCGCTATGCCAGGACACGTGAGAACGGAGTCACCGTCATACGCTGTCCGCTTTATGTTCCTGCAAAACCTACTGCCTTGAAGCGCTTGTTGCACCTGGCCAGTTTCTCGTTTTCATCTGCGTTAGCGCTTTTTGCCAATATTGGCTGGCGACCTGACAAAGTCATTCTGGTGGTGCCCACGCTGTTCTGCGCAAGCCAGGCAATCCTTTACGCAAAACTAACTGGCGCAAATAGCCTGCTGCACATACAGGACTTTGAGGTTGACGCCATGTTCGGCTTGGGGCTCTGCAAATGCAAAAGGGTCATACAATTCGCTAATGCGGCAGAGGCCTGGACGTTGAAGGCGTTCGATGAGATATCCACCATATCGGGCGGGATGATGGCGCGCGCTCGAAATAAAGGTGTGAATGATGAAAAACTTAGTTTGTTTCCCAATTGGTCCGAAATATCACGATTCCAAGGCGTAACGAAGTCGCCTGAACTGCTAAAGCGGCTGGGAGCGCCCGCTGAGAAAAAGGTCGTGATGTATTCGGGAAATATCGGCGAGAAGCAGGGTCTGGAGATAGTAATTAGGGCAGCTGAGCTCTTGGAGACACGTGATGATTTGGTGTTTCTCATAATAGGCGAAGGCGCGGGGAAGAGCCGGCTGGTGGAGAGCGTTCGGCTTAAAGGGTTGTGCAATGTGCTCTTTGCACCGTTGCAGTCTTACGATGATTTGCCGTCCCTTCTTGCTTCCGCCGACTGCCATCTCGTAATACAGCGTCGTGGTGCAGCCGACGCCGTGTTGCCTTCGAAACTCACAAATATTCTCGCCGTCGGCGGAAACGCGGTGATCACGGCGGACCCGACGACAAGCCTCGGAGTGCTCTGCAGCGAATATCCGGGGATTGGTGCGCTTGTTGAGCCGGAGTGCGCGCTAGCGCTCGTCGAGGGCATCAAAAGATGTATCGCCATGGCGTCGCCCAATCGCATTGCGGTCGCCTATGCCCAGGAATTTCTGGATAAGGAGCGGATACTGGCGCGCTTTATGGCCGGCCATGCTGCGCCAGTGGTCGGCGAAGCGATCCCAGGGAGTGGCGTGACCGTCAGCGCGTATTCGGATGTGCAAGTTAGCGCGGCCAGCCGAGTCGGTCCCTTGCACGGCAGCCCTCTGATTGCTCAGGGGAGAGCGTCCGCCAGTGCTGGGCTGGCGGTGGAAAAATAAAAAGTCGTTTCACTCGATAGCGAAATGCGCCTGAAAAAGGAGGGCGCTTTGCTCAGCGAGAGTGGGCTAGTGGACTAGTGGGCTAGTGGGAATCTGGCCGATGGCGGGTTGCCTCCTCCATAACTTCCCCTCGATTGTTCCTGTAACGTGGAGCTGCCCTATGCGGACGTTCATGAATATTGATGCAGATACGGTCTCACATGTCGCAGGTGAGCTGAATCGAACGGGTTTTGCGTCCATCAGCGACTATCTGACGCCGGAGCAGCTCGAGGCTGCACGAGAGGACATCGCATGCGAAGCCCGCTTTCGTGGCAACGCCAGCTTTGCTGTCAGGGGCACGCCCAACATAACGGGGACGCTGTTCGAACGGTTAGTGGTTTCGGAAGAATTCCAACGGCTGTTGCTGGGTGTTTTCACCGCTGGAACCGGACGCACACCGTTACCTACCGAGAAAGTTCACACCGTCATGCGTTGCCTGAAGGGTTGCGACAGTGCTAGGGAATCGAACCGGTTTCACTATGACGCTACTACCTTGACGGTGCTGCTGCCGGTTTCGATGCCTGAATGCAGTACGGAGCAGGGACGCTTGGTCCTTTTTCCGAATACGCGCGGACTGCGTTTTAGCGCATTGTTCAATGTGATCGAAAAAGCTGTGATTCAGAACCGCATCAGTCAGCGGTTGGTAGCGGTGGCTGTCAGGCTTGGTTTTCTCCACCCAGTAAAGGTCGTTCTTGCTCCGGGCAGCCTGTACTTTTTCTGGGGTTACCGCAGCTTGCATGCCAACGAGCCATGTGATCCGCAAGCGCTGCGTTCAACCGTGCTGTTCCATTACGACAATCCGCACCGACATAGCCAAGTGGCACGCCTGCTGTTGCCCAAAGGACGCTGACTTCTATTGCGATAGCCATCTTCCGTATGGCTTTTGTTACCACAGCCTTGGCCACTCAGACCTTGAACGCCTTTCGCGGGCTGTCTCTGTAGCTGATCGTCGGCTCCCTTGGAACATCCTCTGTTTGGTCAGCTCCAAGTAGTGCCCAGACAAGAGTTTTTCCTAATGATTTGCTGTTCTGCTTGCGACTGCCAGGCCAGGCGATTGATGCCTCGGTTTCGGCTCAACTGTCCACTTGCCAATAACGTACGTATTAGCCGTGCCGCGGAGCACTGCCATCCATGAAGCTCACTCGCTGGCTGATCGTGCTGTCTTTCGTGGTCGCGGCAGCTTGTTTTCTCTGGTTCGATCTTGAGCAATACCTGACGCTGGAAATGATCCAGGCGAAGAGTGGGGCGCTTCGAGACGAGGTTCAGGCGCACCCCTGGTGGACCGGTTCGGTGTTTTTTGCCGCTTACGTAGCGCTGACGGTCATGTCGTTCCCCGGCACTGTGGTGCTGACGCTCCTCGCCGGAGCCTTGTTCGGCCTAGTTGGCGGAACCTTGATGGTCTCCTTCGCCAGCAATATCGGCGCGCTGGTCGCGATGCTCATCAGCCGCTTTTTGTTACGCGACTGGATTCAAAAACGATTCAACAAACAGATTGCGAGTATCAATCGGGGACTCGAGCGAGACGGCGCCTTTTACCTGTTCTCGCTGCGGTTGATTCCGCTCGTTCCCTTCGTTCTATTGAATCCTGCGCTCGGTCTGACGCGCGTGAGCATGTGGACGTTCTGGTGGACTACCCAGGCCGGCATGCTGCCGGGGCACGCGATCTACGTAGGTGCCGGACGCCAACTCGCGCGTATTCGGGAAATTTCCGACATTCTCTCGCCGAGCTTGATAGGGACGCTGGCCTTGCTTGCCATATTTCCGCTGGCCGCGACCAAGCTGCTGACGCTCTACAAGGCGCGCAAGGTCTATAGCGGTTGGCAAAAGCCGAAGAGTTTTGAGCACAACCTGCTGGTCGTCGGTGGCGGCAGCGGGGGCCTGGCCGCGGCTCGGATTGCGGCGTCGATGAAGGCCAGGGTGGCATTGGTCGAGTGCGAGCGCCTTGGTGGCGCGGCGCTGCACAGTGGCAGCGTTCCGGCGAGGGCGCTGATGCGGGCAGCCAACATGAATTACGCGCTGCGCCAGGGCGGTACGTTGGGCATTCGCCTGCACACCGAAGTCGACTTTGCTGAAGTCATGGCACAGGTGCGCCGTACGCTTGACGAGGCGCAAGAGCAGGTCACGGCAGAATCTTGCAAGGCCACCGGTGTTGAGATGATCCGGGGTAAAGCCCAGATGACGTCACCCTGGTCGGTTCAGGTAGGCGATCGCACTCTTTGCAGCCGCGCTATCGTCATCGCTACGGGAAGCCAGCCCGTCATCCCGCTGATACCGGGCCTGGAAAACGTCGAGCCGCTGACCTGCGAGAACGTCTGGGATTTGCAGCAACGGCCAGAGCGGCTGCTGATCATGGGAGGCGAAGCCAATGCCTGCGAACTGGCCCAGGCGTTTCAGCGCCTCGGCTGTCAGGTGACGCTGGCCGTCGAAGGCGAGATGTTGTTGGCTGCCGCTGAGCCAGAGGCACGCGAGGCTGTCCATGACGCCCTTCGCGCCGATGGGGTTGAGGTTCTATTGAAGGTCTCACCACAGCGTTTCGAATTGGTCGAGAACGAGCGCCGCCTGGACTGTTTGATTGATGAGCAAAAACATTCGCTTCCGTTCGATCAGGTGCTGCTGGCGTTGGGACGCAAAGCCCACCTGGACAATCTAGGGCTGGAAAGGCTGGAGTTGAACATTCGCGAGGACGGCAGTCTGGAAGTGGACGAATACCTCGCTACGCGCTACCCGAATGTCTATGCCGTGGGCGCAGTGGCAGGTCCGGACAGCTCGTTTCAAAGCGCTAAACACCACGCCTGGTACGCCGCCGCCAATGGTTTATTTTCCGGATTCCGCCGTTTCATGGTCAGCGACAGAGTGGTCCCCCGTGTGGCCTTTACTTCACCCGAGATTGCCAGCGTGGGCCTGACTGAAGCCCAGGCAAAGTTGGCTGAAGTGGAATACGAGGTGACCATGCTCGACCTCGATTCGCTCGAGGCGGCACAGATGAGCGCTGGTAACAGCGGCTTCCTGAAGGTGCTCACCGAACGCGGTCGTGACCGCATCATTGGCGTCACGCTTGTCGGGGATGGCGCGAGTGAAACACTTGCCGTGTTCGTGTTGGCGATGAAGCACAAACTGGGTCTGAACAAACTGCGCCGTACCGTACACATCAACCCGACCTTGGCCGAGGCCAGTCTCGCCGTTGCCGAGGCGTGGCGCCGTGCTCATACCGCCAAACGTCCGCAGACCTGGGCGGCCAGGCTTCATCGATGGCGGCTTGGTGGGCAGCCTTAGGGCTGCCGGAGCTCATCAGTCCAGCTGCTGCAAAATCCGATAGGCGAGCTTCACCCGCTCTTCGTTCGGGTAGTACCGGTTGGCCAGAATCACGATGCCGATCTGCTTAGCCGGGACGAAAGCCACATACGCGCCGAAGCCATTGGTTGACCCGGTCTTGTTGATCCAGACAGACCGCTGCGGTTCAAGGGGCGGTGCTATCGGCTCCACCGGCTTGCTCTCGAGGACCATGGAGCTGCCATTTCCAGTTAGCAGATCGTCCAGTTTCGCCGGGTACGGATATTGTTCCCAGACCAGAGCCTGGGTCATGGCGCCCACACGGTAGTAGCCGGTTCGCGTGGCCGCCACGGCGCTCTTGATTGATGTGTCCATTTCGACGACGCCCAGCTGGGCGTCAACAAAGTGCAGCAGATCTTTGCTCGTTGTTTTCACACCATAGGCTTCGTCAGCCAACAGCGCTGGATTCAGCCGAACTGGTTTTCCGGCCTTGTCGTAACCCTGGGCGTAGCGCGTCATCTGCTCGGGTGGCACTGTGAGATAAGTGTCGACCATGCCCAGTTTCGGCAACAGCTGGGACTGCAGCGCATTGGCATAGGGCATCCCAAGGCTTTTTGCCGCAGCCCGTCCGAGCAGCCCGATGCTGGGGTTGGCGTAGCTGCGACAGCGACCGGTGGGATGTTGCGGCTGCCAGTTGTTGAAATACTGCGTCAGCTGCTGCTCGGTTTGAATGTCGTCTGGCAGCTGCAGAGGAAAGCCGCCAGCTGTGTGCGTTGCGAGATCGATCAGACTGATCTGCCCGAGCCTGTCGCACTCAAGCGCTGGCAGGTAGCGACAGGGGCTGTCACTCAACGACAGTTTGCCTTGCGCCTGCGAGTAAGCGGCTAGCGTGGCTGTAAGCGTTTTGCTGACCGAGCCCACCTCAAACAACGTATCGCGTGTTACAGGCTGGCCAGTTTTCTTCGACGCCACGCCAAAATCAAAGAACCGCTGTTGACCGTGAGCGGTGATAGCAACCGCCATGCCCGGTATCCCGTGCTCAGCCATCGCGGCTTTTGCAGACTCATCGACAGTTCGATCTATGTTTTCGATGTTCATGCCAGCTGCGACGTTGCAGCTGAGCGTCGCCAGTACCGCAGCGACGACTAGTCGAGCTTGAATCTTCGGTATCGGATGCATCTCGACGCCTCAATCATTGCGGAGTAGGCCCCGGCATTTGGCCGTGCTCTCTGAAACCTAGGTTTTCGTCAGTCTTTACAGCATCCGTTGCGCAGCGACTCCAGCGAGGACCGCCAATGCAAGAGCGCCGATCAGTAGTCCGAGGCGCCAACGCGAAACGGAATGTTCGGCCGGCGCTTGGGTTGGTGCCATCGCTGCAGCGGTGCGAAGCGGGTTCGGCGTGGCGGGGCGGGGACGGGCGGGCTTCGCTTCAGGACCCGCATGGGCAGGCAGGTCGGCCGCGCGAATGAAAACGGTGGCGTCTTCGTCAGCAACTACCGGAGCGTCGACCTTGGGACCAATGACCAGCAACGTCGTGTTTCCCAGCTGGACCTGATCGCCAGGCTGCAACACGGCTGTTGTGACCTTCTCGCGATTGACGAGTAAACCGTTGGCTGATGCAAGGTCTTTGACTTCGAGTACGTCGCCCTTGAGATAGAACTCGGCGTGCCGGCGCGACAGCTCAGCGTCACTGAAGCAAAGCTCGCACTTCACCGACCGCCCAAACGTCATCGAGCCGGTGATGTGGTACTTCTGTCCCTGGTTTTCGCCTTTTACGACCTGCAACAACCAGCGTGGCGCAGTCGCCACCTTAGCGCCGACCTTGGCGGGATCGACGATCTCCAGCTCCAGCCTGCCAAGGCGAACGCGGTCGCCAGAGCGAATCTGATAGCGCTCACCAATCTTTTCTTCGTTGACGAAAGTACCGTTCGGTGTACCCAGGTCCGTCAGGTAATAGAAGCGATTGTCGTGGCGCAACTCAGCGTGAAAAGGTGCAATGCCGACGTCGTTTAGTACCAGATCGTTGCTGCCGTCCGAGCCAAGAGTGAATGTCTCATCGGCAAGCCATACCGGACTCTGGCGATTGTCAACGAAATGGATCCTGAGCATCTATGCATTACCTTGAGCGGGATAGGGTGGGCTCGAACCAAGCGGCCGAGCGATCTCATCAATTGAAAATTCGGTTCCAGAGTCGCTTCACCGGATTGGCAGGCGCTTGGGCCTGCGCAGGGGTATTGGAGGTGGTGCGGGCTGTGCTGACAGCGGTCCGTTTCGCAACACGAGGCGCTCTTGCTTTGGCGACTCGCTGCAAATGCCCGTCGCGCAAAGCGAGGAGGGTGGCCTGCTCGGGCGTAGCCTCAAGGCCTTGATGGATGTATTCGAGCGCTACTGCGTATTCGCGCCGGCCGTAGGCCGCTTCAGCCAGTTCGGTATAGCGTTGGCTTACGCGCTCCAGCCCGACGCGGGCAGCTTCGTTTTCCGGTAGCCAGCCAAGCACCTGACGAAAATAGTGCACAGCGCTGTCTTCGGCCGGTTCGAGCAACTGATCCTCCGCCAGCCGCTGCTCGGCCAGCACCAGCGATTCGGCGATACGGGCGTTGAGCACGCGCTTGAGCCCGTCGAGGGCCTTCGGGTTGTCCGCATCCAGACGCAATGCACGGCGGTAGTAGTAATCGGCGTTATCCAGAGCCGGCGCAATCAGCTGCCCATTGGCCAGCCGTACCTCAGCGCGGGTC
>TARA_R110002095_G_scaffold215472_1_pt1 | contig 23106 bp, 21 predicted proteins | sample TARA_R110002095 | Tara Oceans TARA_R110002095 (sample SAMEA4397255) | marine metagenome | biome: Polar Biome; feature: [SRF] surface water layer (ENVO:00010504); material: water (ENVO:00002006), including particulate matter (ENVO:01000060) such as... | depth 5 m | reverse complement strand
CTGGCGGAAACGAGGGCTCAAAACGTTTCTGCCGCGCAGACTCCTAGATGCCAGACTAGTAGAGCTGCAAGCGGAAAAGGCCGGGCTAGCCAGCGACCTGATTCCTCTGCTTGGGCGTCGTCCGACGGGGGCCAGTTTGCAACTGATGGCGCCATCTGAAACGCTTCTGTTCGCCGATGGACAGTTGGAACCAGATCATCCGCTGATTCGTGCAGCCGAGGCGAGGGAAGCCGAGGCGCGCGCGGCTGGATGTTGCCGAAGTCGATCGTCGACCTACGTTCACAGCTAATGCCGGCTATAACAGCCTGTGGGCTGACGAGAGAAAACGTTGGGTCGTCGGCATTGGCGTTCGGATCCCATTTAGTGGGCAGCGCCAGCACAGCGCCGTTCGAAAGGCGACTGCCGAAGCATCACAAAAACGATGGCTGGCCACTCAGGCCCAGCGGGAATGGCGGGCCTCGATAGCTAAACTGAGGGCAAGCGTTGAGGCCGGCCATGGTCGACTGAACATCCTCAACGAGCGACACTTGCCAAACCAGCGCGCGCACTGGGAAGCCAGTCTGAACGAGCTGGCCAGTGGCACTGGCAGACTGGAGGACGCGATAAATAGCGCAAGACAGCTTACTGGGGCCAAACTCCGTCGAGCTGGGGTGATCCGTGATCTATATGGTGCCTCGGCCGGGTACGAAGCCCTGATACCGGTGCGTACTATCAATGCGTTAAATTAAAGAGGTAATTCAATGGTCAAGTCTTCGGGCATTTTGGATAGCACCAGAAAGTTCCCTTCAAAATGCCCGAAGACTCGACCAAACCACTTGGACCAAAACTCATGAACCTTCCTGAAGGTTCGCTTTGCGACCTTAACGGCCGAATTATGCTGGTAATCTACGGCCAGAACCGGCCAAAATATTGTCACATTATCAGAGTGAAAACCTGAAAAAGTGTAACTCCGACTCTTTTCAATCTTTTCAGTCACTTATAAGGTTGTTACATGTAACCACAGGACTAATAAGATGGGCGTACCCGTGCATCATATAAAAACGGAAATCCGCCAATACGGCATCGAAGTATTTTCTTCGAACTACACGCTGTATGGCGACCTGAGCCGCCGTGTGATGGTTACGCTGGAATCGCTGGCCCCCAGAGTGGATGTCTACTCGATTGATGAAGCGTTTCTGGATCTTACCGGCATCGACCGGGTGATCTCGTTTGAGGGCTTCGGCCGGGATGTTAAGGACATCGTGTATCAGAACGTGGGCTTGCCCGTTTGCGTTGGTATTGCGCCAACCCGAACACTGGCCAAACTCGCCAACTACGCAGCCAAGAAATACCGGGCGACAGGCGGTGTGGTTGACCTGACTGATGCGGGCAGGCAACGAAGACTGTTGGCACGGGTACCGGTCGAGGAGGTCTGGGGCGTGGGGCGCAAACTCTCCACCAAGCTCCAGGCTCTGGGCATTGTCACCGCATTACAACTGGCCGATGCGGATTTGGCTACGCTGCGAAAGCGATTCTCTGTGGTACTGGAACGAACCGCTAGGGAGCTTAAGGGTGTTCCGTGCCTTCCCTGGGATGACGCGCCACCACCCAAGAAGCAAATCATGTGCTCCCGGTCGTTTGGTCAGCCCATTCAAGCCTTATCGGATCTGGAAGAGGCTGTTGCTCACTTTGCTAACAGAGCCACCGGAAAACTTCGGGGCGGCCGGCAATATGCAGGTGAGCTGATGGTGTTCGTCCGGACCAATCCGTTCCGGGCAGATATCCCCCAATATTCCAAAAGCGCCTCGGTACGGCTGGTGAATGCTACTCAGGACTCCCGGGTAATTGTGCAGCAGGCGCTGGCCCAGCTTCGTTCAATGTATCGTGCGGGTTACGACTATGCCAAAGCGGGCATTATGCTCAGTGAGTTGGTGGACGATACCGGGCTCCAGCGAGATATGTTTGACCTGTCTTCCACTAACGACGGTAAAGGGGAGCGGTCTGCACGCCTGATGGCCGTGATGGATGAGATCAACCGCAAATCCCGGGCCACGATCTGTATGGCCCGGGAGGCTGGCCCAGCGGCTTATGCCATGCGCAGGGAATACCTGTCGCCGGCCTACACCACGAACTGGTCCCAGTTGCCCGAAGTTCGTTGAAACTCGAACCCTTTGGGCACCGAGAGTAATCTGGAAGCGCAGCGTTTATCGAGATGTTTGAAGGAGGTGCAGGTTTATGTGCGGTCGCTACAACGTAACAGACTCACCCGAAGTCCAAACGCTGATGGAGCAGCTCGGGCTTCCTGGTATTACCCCGCGGCCTCAGCATAACGTACCGCCTGGCGGTATCGGTGAGTTCGTGATGGAAGCCGCCGGTGATCGGTACTTGCTCCCGGGTATCTGGTCATTGCTGATAGAGCCTCGCCCTGAGGGCTACGGAGTCCGACCCAACCCGAAATTTCACACCTTCAACGCCCGGAGTGATCGTCTTACCAGCAGCCCGCTGTGGAAGAAGGTGTATCCCAGCAAACGCTGCATCATTCCGATCAGTGCTTTCCATGAGTGGAAGGGCAAACAGGTCTACAATATTCACCCGCAGAACGAAGCTACGGCGCTGGCCGGTTTGTGGCAGACCTGGCATTTTGAAGATGAGACCGTCAATTCTTTCACGGTGATCACATTGCCGCCGCATCCACGATTCAGTCATATCCACCCAAAAAGTATTCCGCTGATGCTTCGTCCAGAGGAGTTTAATCTTTGGCTGGATCCGGAGTTTCATCACGTCGACGCGTTTCAGAGTCTGATGAAAACTCACATCTCAGCGTCATTGGTCTGCGAGCCGGTGCGAAGTACCAAGTTACTGGAAACGATAGGGGAGGTGGAAGTTATACCGGCAGATACATAGCTGGCTTTATCTGACCCACCACCAGATGAAAAGGACTGGCGCAACCACCGACACCGGGATCTTCACTTTCATCGGAAGGCTCTCCCACTCCTCCCAGCAGTCCGCATAATCATTGAAATAGCTGATGCACAACATGGACACAACAATCTATAGCAGAGCAATCATTACGACGGTAAGACTGATAGCGACTCTCCTGGTGGCTGATGGCTATTGGATTAACCTCGTAAGCGGTGTTCGGCGTCACTGTAAGCGATTTCCCAAGTTTCGTTAGACGTTGGCATACCATTCTCCGCAAGCGGTTCTACCCCGAGTTCCTCGCGCTTGGCGTTCACCTTCGCAATGTATTCCTTATTCATTGGGTTGATCTCACGCTTCCGGTCTTTCACATCCTCAATGGAATCGTAGTAGTGGTCGTATTCTTCGGGGAATCGGTCAATATGAATCTTTCGGGCTAGTTCGGTGATACTGGCTTTCAGGGCATCTTCCCTGTCCAGGGCTGCAATTTCGACTTCGGTCTTTCCAGCGCGCGCTTCCTGGCGGGCGCGGGCTTCTTCGGCTTTAAATCGGTTCATTGGCATACCTCACTTAATCGTGAATAAAAAGGTCATCGCGTTGTATCGACTGATCATAAGGGCGTTGATGGTGGCAGTTCCCTCACGCAGATCGAGGTTCAGTATTTCCACTAACGGGTTCTGATACCGCAGTTCAGTGAACCACTGGCGATGGAAGTACTGAATGGCAGTGACCAAATCTCCGGCTCGGGTAATCAACTCACAGCGCATAAAGGCATCGGGTGAATGGGGTTGCTGACAGATCTCGGACTGAGCACTGAATACCGGATCGTCATGAATCAGCGTGTTAGAAATCTCGTGAACAAAACCAAGCATGCTGGATGCGAAATCGTAGGCAAACGGGGTGAACCCGTGTTCCACCAGAAGTGTCGGAAAATTGGAAGAATTCAAAGTCATGTACCTTCAGTTATGGGTTTGCCTGAAGCTTTACTTGGTTAGCACAAGAATCTAGCATGGCCTAGCGTCACTACATGTCGCATTAGATGGCTGTATCAACCCCAGACAAGGAACTTTCATGTCCAGCACCGCCGTCCGCTACCTCACCATGCTCCGGATGGTGCCCCGGTCTCCCAAAACCATCACGACCACTGAGTTGGCGAAGCGGCTTGAAGGGCATGGGTTCCCGGTAACGATGCGCTCAATCCAAAGGGATCTGGAAAAGCTGAGCGCGGATTTTCCTCTGCTTGTAGACGAAAATTCCCGACCATTTCAATGGTCGTTCGACCGCAATGCCACGATCGATATTATCCCCGCTTTGGACTTACCCGCGGCACTTACGTTTGAACTGGCCAAAGCCTATCTCAGCCCCATGCTTCCGCCCCGGGCGCTTTCACACCTGAAACCGCATTTCGATGAAGCCCATCGCACCCTGCTGCGCGAGCAAAACCCGCTGGGTGAATGGCCCAACAGAGTCCGGGTCATTAACCGCGGCCTCGGAGGTCTGCGACCGAACATTGATGCCGATGTTCTGGAAACCGTGACCGAGGCGCTGTTGAGGGAATTCCGGTGCAAACTCACCTACCAGGCCCGCAACTGGCCCGAACCCGAGGAGATCATTGTTCACCCATTCGGTCTGATCTTCCGCGATCCCAACGTGTACCTGATCGGCGTCATCGAGGGTAGGGAAGGTATTCGTCAGCTGGTACTGCACCGCGCAACGGCCGGCGAGCTGGTCGAACAGCCTGTTGAGAGGCCGGAGGATTTTGATCTGGATCTTTACATCCATTCCGGAGCTATGGGCATGCTCCGCTCCACCAAACCGGTCTATCTCAGGCTTCGGTGCGATAAACCCGCTCTGAATCATCTGATTGAGTCGCCGCTTGGGTTTGACCAAACCACGACTGACATTGATGGCAATACCTTTGAAATCGCTGTGACCGTAGGCGACACTCAGGATCTGCGCTGGTGGCTGACGGCACAAGCGGTCCACTGCGACATCCTTGAGCCACAATGGCTCCGTGAAGAGACGGCCTCCACTTTGAAGCGGGGCCTTAGCCGCACCCAGCTAAGTCAATAAGTCTGCACCCCTCCGAAAATATTGTTGTCGCGACCGTATGTGTCGCTTCCTGCGACTAACCTGTATACCCTGCGCTCGGTGGCAAAACCGCCGTTGAGACGTTTTACTCGAAAAAGGATGTCGACATGAAATTGAATAAATCAGCCCTGCTGCTTTCCATGGCCACAATGGCCAGTGTGCCGGCTCTCGCTGCGGAAGCTCGACCAGGTTATATCGGTATTTCTGCTGGCCAGGCAACCGTCGAGGATTTTTGCGGTGGCGGAGAATCTTCCTGCGACGACAGTGCGGGAACTTTTCGAGTGCACGGCGGCACCGAACTTAACAATTTTGCAAATCTTGAGTTTGGCTATCGGTATATCGATGATGTTGAAGCCTCAGGTGTCATTAGCGGCGTGGGCGTGGCGATCGCGGTGAATGGCCATTTTGTCGATACAACGCTGCAACTTGGTATGCCTGAATCGGGCCCCTTCAAAGTCTTTACCAAGGCGGGGCTTATGCTGTGGCGATTGAACTACGAAGCAGCAGCCAGCAACGGTTTCCAGACCGCCTCGGTAAGTGATGATGACACGGGCGTGGCATTCAGGACCGGCCTCGGAGTCAGTTATGACGTCTCGGAAAGCGTTCGGCTCCGAGCAGACTGGGATTACCTGGTGAACGTCGGTGACGAGGACGAGCTGGGGGAAACGGATATCAACGTATTTTCCGTTGGGCCAGAATTTAAATTCTGAATCGTTGCGCGGGCGCCATACCATCGGTTGATGATACTGCAGTTGTCCTCAAGCATGGCCGGGCGCGTAGTCCGCGTCCAAAGGCTCAATAGCCCGAAAAATCCCGGTTTTGGTCATGTCCCGCCGCAGGTCAAAGGCGGCCAAGGCCTCAACCGGGTCTACCTCACTCAGGTTGCCGAAATGAATCTGGCTCCAAGCCTGTCGAGTTACCTTCACGCTGTATAGATACTTGTCTTCCCCGCGTCCAGTCGCGGCATTCGTGATCTGCGTGAAAGCCGAGAGAACGACCGTTTCAACAGAAGGCGCGCAGGCGAAGCCCTCGCCAATCAGGCGAACCCCCATCCCATGTACGTGAGCCATGTAGAGCTTTCGGGAAGCGGTATCAGACAGCTCTTTGACGGAGACGCCGACTCCACGCTGGTAGGTACGTAGTTCCGTGGTTGGGAAATCCTCGATCTCGGGTAAATCCACGTCCAGCAATAATGTTGTGCCATTACCAGACAACTCAAAGGAAAGGTCGGTCTCGCGAGGCCAGTCGATGTCCAACAGGTGGTCATCCAGCACCGATTCCATGGCCGTCACATCGCCTCGTTGGGCTTTTTCATAAATCCCGGCCCGTGCAACCTCCCGCCGCTCTTGCTGCACCTTGTCTTGCTGCCACTGCTGGTAAGCCTGTCGATAGCGGTTGCGCCTACGCTCATTAGACTCATCAAAGGCTTTACGCCGGGCAGGACAGATAACCGCCAGCCAGTCCCGCTTTCTGAGTGCTGGCTCAGTTGGCTCTGGTTCCTCAAATGGCTCGGCGACCATGGCCGGAAAGGCATCGGGAGCGGGCGTGTCCAGATGAATATTCCCGATTCGCTCCATCATTCGGTTATGAGTGTCGACCTGCTGCTGCAGCGTATTGTCCAGATCCTCCCGGGCGTGGGTTTTGGCAATCTCGAACGCTTCGGGGCCAAGGTCATTGCCTGCGGAATCCAGAACAGCGATGTCACCGGTCCTGGTGTTCAACTGAACTTGAGCGATTTCCCCAGCCAGTGGTGGAAGCTCGGGGGAGGTCTGGACAGCTTTGGATTGCTTGCGTGTATCAACCGTGTCCTGCTCAAGCAGCCTTTCACGGTAGGACAAGCCAGTGCCGGGAATCCCCACATTCCCATACAAACCATTGCGTCCGAGTGTGACGTTGGCACCACGTAAGCCCGCCGAAACGCTGACCCCACGTTTGCCAAGATTTAGCCGGACGCCCGGGAAAATGGAAACCGTTCTGCGAAAACGAAAAGCCATGAAAAACCTTGCTCAGTAATTTGCCTGGCATCCTATCATTAACCCTCCGCCCAGCGCGGTACGATATCCGGTGCACCGGGTGACGGGTTTGCGTTGCAGTAACTCCAAACCTCTCCCGAACCCCAGCGGTTGTTCCGGTGCTCCAGCGAAATCGTCAGCCGTTCGGGTTGGACCAGTGCAGGGCGTTCTCAGAAGCCTATCCGTTTCCATTCAACGAAAAAGTGTTGAAGGGATCTTAAAAGCCTTAGGCGACACTAGGTGACGCATTGGCAGGATAGAATGGCTTTCAACGAATCGGGAGGTCCACCTACATGTTGTTGTGGAAAGAGCTGATCAACGAAGCCAACGAACTGGAGCAAAGCACCACGGCATCAAAAGATGACCTCAAGCTGCTTCAGATCTATCTATGCCGGTTGTACCTGACTCCGAGCTATGAGAATACGCTTAACCTCTTCAACGCAGAAGACAGCCTGGCATTCCTGGGGATCAAGCCGCTTCAGGAAGGCGACACGCTACCCGGTACCCAGGATTATCTGAAAGCCATCCGGAAGCGGGAAAAGTCTTTAACAGCTTCCCTCAAAGGAACACCGACGTTGTCCTTCGAGCCTCTGTTGGCGAGCCTGGTAAAGTTGCTCAAGCCCAACCTGGTCGAGATCAAACTGTTGATCTACGCCCTGCTGCTTCTGCAACACCCGCAGGCCAAGCAGGTTCTGCGAGAGCTGGAAATCAACGAGTTCAACAACTCCGTCAACGCGCTGGCTAAAGCCATGCGGGAGTCGTCTCGCATGGTAGCCCGGGCGCTGGATGAGGATGCAATGCTGTGCCAGATCCGAATGCTTGAAGCGCCGAATCGTGGCAGCGACATATGGGACCTTATTGAGGCCGGCCCCTTGCTCGGGCAACTGGTTCTGGCCGTATCGGAGGACAAAACCGGCCAGGCTGATGCCGATCTTGAACAAATGCTGTTCCGCCATGTATGTCCGCCCGGGCCGACCGCCCAACATCAGATTGGCGATTTTCAGGGGGTGCCGGAACTGCAGCTCATGCTGGATTACCTAGGCAATGCGTTAACGACGACAGCCCGAGGCAAGAATATTCTGCTCTATGGCAAGCCTGGCACCGGGAAAACCCAGCTTGCCCGCGCAATGGCAGAAAAGCTGGCGGCTCCGCTGTATGAGGTACCCACCAAAGATGGTCATGCTGGTGCAATGACTGGCCGCATACGCCTGGATGCCGCCAAATTGGCCCAGATGTTTCTGGAGGATCGTCTTGGCGCCGTGCTGTTGTTTGACGAAATGGAAGATGCTTTCCGCAAATCCGACCAACTCGCAAAAGGCTGGTTTAACCAACTGCTTGAAGAAAACCAGGCGCCAGTCATCTGGATCAGCAACAACATTAGAGAGGTAGATCCAGCCTTCCTGCGGCGCTTTGACTTCATTGTGGAGGTAAAGGGCTCCGGGTCCGACCAAGAGGTGGAAAAGCTCAAACAGGCACTGTCCGTTCTGCCTGTGGCGCCGGAATGGATTGCAGAAGCTGCCCGGAAATCCTGGATGACGCCGGCATTGGCCCAGAATCTGGTTGAGGTTGCTCAATACTTGCCAACCAGGCAAATCACCCGTAACCAACAACGTTTGGAAGCCCTGATGAAGCAGCGGCTTTCTGTAATGGGTGACGGCCGGCCGACCCGGATTCTCCACAAAACGCCAAAACAGGACTTCCCGAAATTCCGGCAAGAGTGGATCAACACACGCCCCACGCTCATGAACGTGGAACGCCTGCTGCGAAAAGAAGACACCGGACGAATCTGCTTATACGGCCCGCCGGGGGCTGGCAAAACTGCCTACGCTCAGGAACTGGCCAGGCGTCTGAAAAAGCCGTTCATGCTGAATTCCGGCAGTGATCTGTTGGGGATGTATGTAGGTCAGACGGAGAAAAACATCGCCGCCATGTTCGACAAAGCCGAAACGACCGGTGCGGTGCTTCTGCTGGATGAGGCAGATACCTTCCTCTACAACCGGAACATGGCTCAGCAGAGTTGGGAAGTGAGTGCCATCAACGAATTCATGGTGCGCCTGGAGCGATTCGAAGGGGTGTTCCTGGCAACCACGAACCGATTCGACAGCTTCGACAGCTTCGACAAGGCGATTTTGCGCCGCTTCCAGTTGAAAGTGGAGTTTGGGTATCTGAACGCCGAGCAATTGAAAGACCTGATCGAAGCCTGCGTGATGGATAAAGACAAAGCCTGCTCGCTTACACGAGAACAGCTTGACCACTTTGAATATCTGACGCCGGGCTTGGTGCGTGCGGATGTGCAGAATCTCCGACTAAGGGGTTTCAAGCCAAGCACTGGTAAACTTATAGAAGCGTTGGTGATAGAACAGCAAGAGCAAACCGCGGGTGTGGTCGCGCAGCCCATCGGATTTCTCCATTAATAGACTGCGAGGCGAATATGGCGAAACGAAAGCTGCCCTGGAAAGTCGGATGTGCATACCCGATTACGTCTGCCTACCTGGATAACGAACAGGAACTTGTGCTTGACCGGCACGAATTAGCGGAGATGTCACCGGAATTGGCTGAGTTGATGGCCTGTAGGTTGGTGGTAACTGCATCACCTGAAGGTCCGGCTGTTTGTGTGTACGAGCGGAATCGCTGGCATGTGCTGGAGGAACAACTTATGGCTCTGCCTAATATGGACCCTGAGGCCCGGTGGCTACAACGAGTCATGTTGGGACATCAGTGCTGGCTTGATGAGCAGGAAGCAGTAAAACTGTCGTCTCCATTGACGACCGTTCTGCGGTACGAAAACCAAGTCACAAAACTCTGGATACTGTATTTTGATTCCGAATGTGCGGAGATTTGGTCTGATGACCAGCTACTCGATATGGCTGGTAAACCAGAACCGGAGGACAGCGAACTGATTCGCTTCATTCGGGGGGAGGGGGCAGATCATCGTGGCAGAACCCTTCAGGACGTTCTGGCCATGGACGACTTTTGGCTGGAGCACACCCACGACTACATTCAATGGCTTTTTCCGATTCCTGAACCCAGTAAATTCAACAACCAGGTACCGGTACTGACAAGCGAGGATAGGGCCTGTTTTCGAACGGAGAAAATACTCCGGGCCCAACAGCAAAAGGCACTCGATCGAATGTTGGCGTTTTATGGACTGGAACGTCGCGAAGAGAGAGTTGTGCCAATGCCAGGCCTGAATATGAAAAGCCATATCTGGCTCAAGCCGGCAGGTCACAACCACTTGCGAATTACGCGGATTATCCGAAGCCTACAGTATTGCTACCAGCCGGAAGTAGCCATGGAAGTTCAGTCTGCTGTTATAGCATTGGGTAAAAGTTTGGGGCAGGTCAGTGAGAAGAGTATTGGCTATTGGCAAAGCGCAACGGACTGAGAGTATTGGCACCGCCGGAGGCCAGTGCCTTTGGTAACATCCGGGACGAAAGGGCCGCCAGGAAATCTTTCTCGGCGATAGGAAATTGCGGCGACACTCAGTGTCGCAAGGCTTCGTTACGGTGAGTCATTCGCCAGAAATTATCGCCGGAGGCTCATGTGCAAGATGAAATAACCGATTGGGTTCATTGGACTAACCAACAATTTAAAGTGCAGCGCCAACCATGCTCCGAATTCAAGGAGTTATTCGCAGGTTACTTTTCCGAGGGGTTTCTCACCAGAAGCTTCTATGTAGTGGTGGATCAGATTCCGTTGCCACCAAAGGAGCTTTTAGAGGAAATTAGCCTGGGTGGTTTGTTCGAGCAACAGCTCGCAGGATTAACTCTCGGCGACACCTATTATCTGCTGCCATCCGCTGCGGACAATCTGCGAATTCATTTTCACGAACTGGTCCATGTGGCCCAGTGGCAGCATCTTGGTGTGGAAGGTTTTCTTACTCGTTACATCAACCAGCTGAAGAGCTACGGCTATGATGAAATGCCCCTTGAACGAATGGCCTATGAGTTGGATGCGAGATATGTGGCAGGAGGGCCGGTGGTCCAAGTTTTGCCGATGGTTCAGAAGTTGGATTAAGTATTTTCGATAACGGCTTTAACGTCGGATAAAAGACGCATGAACATACACTACTGTCACGGATTTGCCAGCCAATTTGACCCGAACATTTCCAAACTGGAAATGTTGAGCAGGCTTGGCTCGATTGATGGACACAATATCGACTACATCAAGCCTGCAGAAGAAGTTGTGCAGCATTGCGTGGATGCCGTCCTCAAAGCAGATATCGATCTCTTGGTGGGCACCTCCATGGGCGGATGGCTTGCCAGCGTCGTCGGTACCCGGTTAGGTATTCCCTTCGTGGCCATTAATCCCGCTATTGATCCATCACAGACCCTGAGAAAGCACGTTGGTACCGGTTTGGACCTCCAGGGAGAGGAGTACCATCTCACCGAATCTGTAATCGACAGTTATGGCTCATTGTCCACCAACGGATGCGGGCTCATTCTCCTGGATCAGGCGGACGATGTCATCGACTGGAGAGTCACCCACGATCTCTTGCACGAGCATTATTCTGTTGTCTCGTTTCCCGGAGGCAGTCACCGGTTCGAACACATGGAAGAGGCTTTACCGCTAATCGAAGCATTCTTGGAGCGGAGCTCCTTGGTTTACGGATTGGGAGAAAACTAGTGGAAAACCTGGAGCGGGTGTTTGGGTTGGAGCGTCAGACCGATGATCTAAAGCAGGACTCTTATATTTTGAGCTACCGCGATATGCTTGGGTATTTTGAGGGTATCAGGCAGTTAACGAGCAAAGACATCGTCGTCGGGGCTCACATGGTGTACGGGTGGATGCCTACCATCGTCCACCTCAACAAGGAAGGCAGTGATCCGGGTGAACTTCTTCGCATCCTACAGTCCGTTAAAGACGACAAAGCAGACCTTTCGGAAGACGAGCTGATCACCATCAAGCGCTACATCAACAATTCAGTCGTTGGGGCTTCGAAACTGCTTCACTTTATAAGCCCGGACCGCTATCCAATTTGGGACTCGAAGATATTCCAATTCACCCACGGCCATATGCCTCACCAGTATCAGGTAAACAATCCGGGTACCTATCTGAAATACCGAGAGAAGATGCTAGCGCTAGAGCAACACCCAAGATTCCCTGAATTTCATGCTTCTGTTAACAGCAAGCTAAAATACGAGGTGTCGGGGCTGCGTGCGCTGGAACTGATCATGTTTTTGCAACGTGATCACTAAAACGGACCTTGCCAGCATTTAAATGCTCACACCAAATTCGCCACCCCAAACGGAATATGCACCATGGGTACGTTCCCCGCGTCGGATTGCAGGTGGCTGCGCTGGTCGTCGAAAAACATGTGCGGTTTGAGAATACTCAGAATCCGGTCTTTCTTCATACCGCCCAGGAAAAAGACCTCGTTTGCATCCACACCCCAGTGCTCCAGCGTGGTAACGACACGCTCATGAGCCGGCGCACTGCGGGCAGTCACGATAGCTGTGCGCAGAATGCGCCGGTACGCGGCATCCGCTTTCTGTGCCTCATCTTCCAGGTGCTGCAACAACGATAGCTTCCGGAACAGATCGGCTAGCGGACCGGGGCTATGAGGAATACCGGCTCTGGACGTTTCATGTTCGTGAAAAGCCTCCAGCTCTCCGCCTTTATACACCCGTTCTGATGCATCATCCGCAATCACACCGTCGAAATCGAATGCAATTCTCAACTCCCAATCGTCATCATCATCCACCACCTGGGATGGCAGTACGGTACCGGCGGGGTATTCGTAATCGATGGCTTTCAGAACGTCCTGCTCGTTGGAAGACAGAAAAAGGGAGGCGTTGAATGCCGGAATATAGGGGTAGGGTGACTTGCCTTCTAGAAACGCCGCTCTGGATATATCCAACCCATGGTATTCAATGGAGCGAAATACCCGCTTGCCCGTGATGGAGGAATTGCGTGACAGCAGCACGACTTCCACTGGTGAAGTATCAGGAAAACGCTTGTTAATATTGAGAAACCGGCGCACGAATGGAAACGCCACACCTTTAGCCAGGGGAACATCCAGGTGCTCTTCCTGATAGTCACGATAAGCAATCGCACCTTGTTCCTGGAACACTTTGTCGGACTCGGAGAGGTCAAACAGGGCGCTTGAAGCAACGGCAATTACCAGCTTGTCTTCGATGGGGTAAGGCATTAACGATCCTTTTGAGACAATGACCTCAGATACGGGCGTAAAGTTGATAGGTATTACTTCAATCGGCGAATAGCCTCAGTGCGGGCTACATCCCAACTACTGTTGTCGGTTGGCATTCCATTATCACCCAACGGCGACACTCCCAACTCTTCTCGGCGGGCGTTCACCTTCGTTGTGTAATCGGCGTTCATCGGATTGAGCCCTCGGCGTCGGTCCTTGGCATCACAGATCGAGTCCATCATGAAGTCATACTCCTCCGGGAACAACTCAGAGTGAATTTGCTCTGTGAGGGACTTAATTCGCCGTTTGCGTTCAAATTCTTCAAGCTCTTCCGGCGACAAATTTTCATAGGCCTCTCGCAGCTTTCTGGCTTCTTCCCTCTTTACTTTGTTCATAACGATTGCTCCTGGTTCGTGGGCTTAAAAAATAATACGACATATAAGCGACGTTACCTGTCGCATTAGTCGATGATAATGATTATAAAGGGACAGGAGGATCGGCATGATATCCAGGCACAGCGTAGAACAAATCTCCCAGGCTCTATTCGAAACCGACCCCCATGAACACCTGCTGCAAAGAGAACGACTGCATTGATGAGTACGACGGCGTTGCCGAAGCAATTGCTACATGGGTTGCTGAAGGCGAAAGCTTGAAGCAGGCACTGATTATAGAAATTTCAGAATGGTTTTTTGACGGGGATCAGTTTGACCAGAGCCGGCTTGAACCTGTTCTTGAGCTGTTAGGTGAGGGGGAGCAATGATCGACAACTTCAAAACAGATCTGGTGTTGCGGGTAGCAGCCATGCCTCGGGAGGAAATTCTGAAGGCAATGGGCTACCAGAGACCAACATCCGCCAACCTAGAGCGCTTGCAGTCTGTTCTGGATAATCCGGATTTCGGTCTGAACAATAGTGGTTTCGACTTCAAATACTCTAGTGAAGGCTTTCTTCGTGCGCTGTGTGTTGTCATCGGCATGGATATGGCTTCTTCTGAGCAGCGCATTTTGCGGCTCAAGAAATGCCTGGAGGAAGAGCGAGAGGCCTTCAAGCCTTATATATGGGTGGACACCGGATTCAAACGTCAAAGCCAGTCAATCTTCGCCTTGGCTGTCTGCGAACATCAGCGCTATCTGGACTTTCCGAAGGGCTTCTGGCGTCTTTCTATCGACCGGCAACTGGGCCGCGCCCAGTGTCTTGTCCGCGAACATGTCTATGAAACCGATGGGGAGCTTGGAATCTGGGGGCATATCAAGCAGTATTGGTTTTATTACAAAAAGAACGCAGCCTATCTATTGGCCTTGAATGGCGAGGTGATTGGCAAGCACGAAGGGCCTGTGCCCAACCAGGCAATAGGAACCAGAGAGTTGAATGTTATCTCTCTGACGACCCGAGAAGCCCAGCAATAATGCCTAAGGAAGCGGTAACGATGTACGACCTGATTGGCGATATTCACGGCCACGCCTCTGAACTTGAAGCCCTGCTTGCCAAAATGGACTATGTGGAAAAGGGCGGCGTTTGGCGGCATCCAGAACGCAAAGTGATCTTTCTGGGGGATTTTGTAGACCGCGGCCCGGAGCAGGTAGAAACTGTCACCATCGCCCGCAAGATGGTGGAAAGTGGTCAGGCATTAACCGTAATGGGCAACCACGAATTCAACGCTGTGGCCTGGGCTACGAAAGATCCAGAAAAGCCTGGCGACCACCTCCGCCCCCATAACGATAAGAACCTCAAGCAGCATCGAGAGTTTCTGGAGCAAGTCGTCGAAGGCAGCGAACTACATCGCGAGATTATTGAGTGGTTCAAAACCTTGCCACTATTCCTTGAAATGGACACCTTTCGCGTGGTCCATGCCTGCTGGCATCCAGACCACCTTCAAACCTTGGCTAACTTCACGGATGACAATAATCGCATTCGATCAGAGGCATGGGGTCAGTTGACCGATGAGGGCAGCGAAGGCTTTGAAGCATTGGAAACGGTACTGAAGGGTCTGGAAATTTCGTTACCCAGTGGCTACGAGTTCCGCGATAAAGACAACCACCCTCGTACCAACATCCGCACTCAATGGTGGAATCTGGATGGCGTAACCTATCGAGATCTTGCAATGGTGCCTGCGGAAGTCATTCATCAGATCCCTCATGATCCTATCCCGGATGATGTGCTACCCGGCTACGACGGCAAAAAACCGGTGTTTGTTGGTCATTATTGGATGAAGGGTGAACCAGCACCTCTTAACGAACACGTCGCCTGTCTTGATTACAGCGTTGTTGATGCTTACGGCGGCAAGTTGTGTGCATATCGGCATGATGGCTCAATGTTGTTGGACAGCAAAAGGTTCTGCTGGGTCAGTCGAAACTAGGCGTTACCTTTCGAGGGAATTTGATGGGCAGGCTATCGGATTTGAGTTTGGCCGAAGAGCAACTTCGCGAGCTGGAAAAGACCAAAATGCAGCTGTTGGAAGAGCAGTGGGCGCGAGAGCGAGAAATCGAAAAGCTGAAAACGACGGTCGCAGATTATCGTCAGCAAATCGACAGTGCGAAATCCGATATCCTGACTACAGTTTCTGAAATGCGTTTGAACCGCCGCGAAGAGCCTGCGTCGATGACAGAGGAGTTTGCGATTCGGTCACAGACTGGATAGAGCGTGCAAAAGCGATCCGGAAAACGAGCAAACTGGCGTATCTCGATGGCAGAGACCTGGATGTTCCCGATGTGGATATCCCCGAAGATGAACTGAATCTCCGGCCATGCTATCCCTGCAAAGTCCATAAGATGGTTCAGGAAGTATTGAGCGAGATGCGTCCTGAATACCGGGATGTTTTAAAAGTTAGAATTTGCCTGCGAAGCGGCGAACGGTACTGTTTCACGCCGGATTTATTCCGTGCCAGTGGTATGTCGTGCAGCAGCTGGGTGTCAGTCAAACCACGGTTTGCCGGTGGTTGAAGCGGGCCATCAGGTCATTGCGTCATCCGTACAGAAGTAGCCGCCTGATTGAGCTTGTTGGTGAGTTTGATGTGAACGACGTGCAGTGCCCCGCAGAATATATGATCGTCAAGGTTGTTGGCCTAAGAATGTAGTAAACAATCAGCCAGTGAGATTAAGGCATATGAATAATCTGATCCATCTCGCCACAGCCGAGCTAGCGACATTTTTAGCGGCCGCTTTGCCGAAGCTCTCTGATGATTGGTGGAACAAACAAGTTGTCGATCGGCTCAGTTTTCAACAGCAGAGAATGGTCATCGAACGAAATCTTAGTGGGCTCGATTCACTGGATTTTGCCGCGTTATTAAGGACTTTGGATCAGAACTGGTTCGAATTATCGCAAGATTTAAAACTTCCCCGGGAAGGCCGAAACTGGTTAAAAGAACTACAAACCGTTCGTAATAAATGGGCACATCTATCTGCCCAGACAATCGATGCCAGCGAGGTCTATCGCGACGCAGATACACTTGGCCTCTTTCTCACTATGGTCAACGCCAGTGAATCCACAATTAAAGCGGTTGAAGCCGCGAAAGCCGAGGCTTTAACAAACATGGCTGCTGAGCAAGGAATCGCTCCCGGCCAAAATGGCGATTCTGACGTCGCTCCGGGGACAGAAGGCAGGGTGCATGATGAGCCGCATCTAACAAAAGTGCCCTCCGGAGGAGAATCAAACTTCCGAGTAGGGGAGCTGGTGGAGCTTCGCTCGGATTCGTCGGTCGTAGTGGTAATTATTGAGGTGTTAACGGGCGGCTCTGAGTGCCGCTATGTAGTTTTCCAAAACAACAAAAAAATGACCTATTACGAAAGCCAGCTGCGGTCATGTAATGAGGTTCAGCCTCTGCGGCCAATGTTGAACATTGCCGGACTGCATGCGTACCTGACAAGCTTGCAATTGCTCTCTCCGTCTACCGCCAACCTCTACTCTCTAAGGTCTGGCCGCATAAAGTTCGTGCCGTACCAATACCGCCCAGTGTTAAAGATGATTCGTGCTGACCGACCTCGTTTATTAATTGCGGACGAAGTGGGTGTGGGTAAGACGATAGAGGCGGGCTTGATCATCAAAGAACTCCGGGCACGGATGGATATTTCATCAGTGCTCATCATCTGCCCAAAGGCGCTGGTAGCTGAGCGGAAATGGTTTGTGGAAATGAAGCGCTTTGATGAGAACTTTACCGCACTCGATGGTTCGTTGCTTAGGCATTGTTTGCAGGAAACGCATCTGGATGGTGATTGGCCAGACCAGTATTCAAAAGCTATCGTTCCATTTTCTCTGTTCGATTCAAAACTTCTATTCGGCAAAGAGGGGAAAGGTAGGCGCAACACAGAGGGACTGCTCGCTTTGGATTCACCTCCGAAGTTTGATCTTGTCATCGTCGACGAGGCACATCATATCCGCAACGCGGATACCTACCTGCATCAGGCGGTGCGTTACTTTTGTGATAGTGCTCAAGCAGCCATCTTTCTCACTGCCACACCAGTACAAATGGGGAGCGAGGATCTTTTCACGCTTCTAAATGTATTGCGCCCAGATCTTGTGATCGACCACGCCAGTTTCCAACAAATGGCAGAACCTAATAAGCCTATCAATCAAGCTGTGCAGTCTTGCCGTTCCGCGAAACCCAACTGGCAAAAAGAAGCTCAGGCTTTTCTGAATAAGGCTGCAGAAACCTCTTGGGGCCGTCTTTTCCTGCGCGAGTCACCGGGTTTTCAGCGTGTTTACGATGAATTGGGTGAGCCATCCCTATGTGATGCGGGCCGGGTCGGAGTAATCCGGGCTCTTGAAGAGCTTTATACGTTTAGTTCGATGATTAACCGTACGCGGCGCAGAGACATCGGTGAATTCACCACCAGGAAGCCTGAAACGGTGACGGTTTCTTTTACTGCTGAGCAGCGAGATCTCCATGACGAGCTGCTGAGCGTCATCGCCCGAATCTTCGCTCATTCTCATGGTTCTCAGAACGTTAAATTCATGATGACAACGGTTCGGAGGCAGGCTGCCAGCTGCATATACGGTCTCGCGCCACTTCTAAGAGATACGCTCACCGGAAAACTCGATAGCCTGGAGTTAATGGAGGCCGGGGATTCAGATATCGAAATAGATCTCAAATTTGTTGCAGGGGTTCGTAACGAAATTGAAAAGCTCTTGTCTCGCGCTGAGAACCTTGATCGGTTCGATCCCAAGGTCGAGGCTTTTATCCGGGTTCTTAACGATAAGAGCCAAATGATCAATAACAAGTCATTGGTATTCACAACCTTCCGACACACCCTAGCCTATCTCGCGGAGTATGTCACAGCAGCTGGCCTGCGGTTTGGACTTGTTCACGGAGGTGTGCGGGATGACGAGCGCGCTGCCCTCCGTCATCGTTTTTCATTGCACAAAGATGATCCTCAGGCGCTGGATATCCTTCTCTCTTCAGAAGTTGGCTGTGAAGGTCTAGATTTTCAGTTTTGCGACTTGCTGATTAATTATGACCTTCCCTGGAATCCCATGCGGGTAGAGCAACGGATAGGAAGGATCGACCGCTATGGGCAGCAGAGCGAGACAGTAGCCATCGTTAATATGGTGACGCCAGGCACAGTCGACGCTGATATTTATGAGCGTTGTTTACTGCGTATTGGTGTGTTCCAGCATGCGGTTGGTGGTAGTGAAGAGATTCTTGGAGAGATTACCCAGGAGATCCACGATATCGCAGAAAGTTTCACGCTATCGGAGCAAGAACGTGAAGAGCGCTTGAAGCAGCTCGGTGATAACAGCATACGTCAGGTACAGGAAGAGCAGTTACTCGAAGAGAAACAGGCAGAATTATTCGGGCTGACTGTTCCAGTTCAATCCTGGCAAGAGGAGATAGAGGCAGCTGAAACATTTTGGTTGTCTCCAAAGGCGCTATTAGCCTGTGTTAAAGCTTATCTTAGTTCTCGGGCTCAAACCGACGGTGAATTTCTCCTCGGTGAAAAGCCGCTTAAAACGTTGCGGCTTAACCATGAAATCAGAGCTCGTCTACTTGAAGACTTCAAACAACTTCCTCGATCTTCCGACCCCCTATATAGGCAGTGGGAAAAGTGGCTTAAAGGGGCTGATCCCATGTTATCCGTTACGGTCGATCAGGAAACAGCTGCTGCCAATTCAGATGTGGTCCACCTCGGCGTACTGCATCCTCTGGTTCGTCAAGCGGCCTTGCATCAGGAACATAGTGATGTGGTTAAGGTCAGCCTCCACGCCAATAGTGAAACTATTAGTCCAGGTCGATACCCATTCGCTTTGTACCACTGGCGCAAAGTCGGAGTAAAAAATGACGATGAGTTGGTTGCGGTGGCCAATGATGACATCGTGCAAAGCTCACTGCTGTCATTACTAATTGACGCTCATGATGCTGAGTCGGTGGAGAGTATCGACGATGGGATGGAAGCTGAACTCGACCAAAGCCACCACATCAAATGGAGAGCAGCGCGTGCTAGTCATGTCGGGGAGAACCATGAGCTGGTAAAGCATCGCCAGCAAAGCTTGAGTGTCAGCCATCAGGCCCGGCGGAACCTTCTAGAGGAGCAACTACGGCAGGCTACCAATCAGCGAATTACTCGCATGAAAGAGTCCGAGTTGGGGCGCGCAATACATGACTATGAACGGCGCATGAGAGAGCTTGAAGACGCCTCGAATAGTGCAGACATCCACGCAAATCCGCTTGTGGTCGGTGTGCTAACTGTTACTAAAGGGCTCCAGGAATGAACGCCATCAGGGAGGTAAAGGAATATAACCAAGATCTTGCCCGGACGCTCAAAAAGCATACTGGCATTCGGAAAATCGTCGAGGAGTTGTACCCGGACAGCGCCCATTTTATTTATGAACTGCTGCAAAATGCAGAGGACGCAGGCGCGACCAAAACCAAATTCGCCCTTTCAAGAGAGGCCCTTGTTTTTGAACACAATGGGCGCCCATTCCAAAGGCAGGATCTCTACGCCATAACTGACATTGGTGAGGGAACCAAAGCTGATGACGAGGATAAAATTGGCCGCTTTGGCGTAGGTTTTAAGGCGGTGTTTGCCTACACCGAAACGCCTAGAATCTGGTCACCGACGTTTTCTTTTCAAATAACAGAACTTGTTTTACCGGAAGCGCTAGCTGCAGATAAGACCATTGCCCAAAACACTCGTTTCGAATTCCCTTTCAACAACCCTAAAAAGTCGCCAGCAGATGCTTATTCAGAAATATCTGCGGGTCTTAATCAGATTGCCGTAACCACATTACTATTTCTCTCCAATATTCGCTCGATCAGTTGGGTTGTAGAAGGAGGCAGTGAGAGTGAGGTTCAGCGCCTGGAGCACTCGGATCACTACGTTGAGGCCCGAAAAATTAATGGGGGGAGGGTAAAGCAGAACTCCTATTTTCTCCGTTTTACTCAACCAGTAATCGGGCTGGAAAGGCAGAATATTGCGATTGCTTATCCGTTGGAGTTGCAGCCGGGAACGGAAAACTATGTTAATTCCAAGCCTTTGTCCAAGCAGTTCCGAATCGCCCCTGCGTCTCCCGGCCAGGTCTTCGTATTTTTTGCCGCCGAGAAAGAGTTTTCAGGGCTGCGGTTTCATTTGCATGCCCCGTTTGTTCCGGAATTAAGCCGAGCCAGTATCAAAGAAACGCCCGCTAATGAGCCACTTTATGACCAGTTGGCTAAGTTGGCTGTCGACTCGTTGTTTACGATCAAAGAATATGGGCTGTTGAATACTGACTTTTTAGCGGTGCTACCAAATCCAAATGACAATGTGCCGTCACGCTACAGTGTGATTTTTGAGTCGATAATTGAGGCAATGAATGAGCAACCGTTAACGCCCACTTATGCTAAAAAACATGCACCCGCCAATTCTCTTTTACAGGGCAAAGCAGCCTTAAAATCGTTATTGGAGCCAAAAGATCTGAATTTTCTCCTCCCCGACTATGAGGAGGCGCTCGATTGGGCGGTAGGTGCTCAGCAAAAAAATAGTGATATTGATCGATTCCTGTCCGGACTGGATATCCAGGACTTCGATATAGAGCAGTTTGTGGAGGTACTTGAGTCAGGTCTCGATAAAATGAGTACATACGATCCCGCAAGATGTGAGTTTCATGTCGACGCTGCTTTTACAGCTTGGCTTAAGCAGAAGTCATTGGAATGGCACCAGAAGCTTTATGCGCTGCTATATCGTGAACTTGATCCTGAAGATGAGCTTGATCGAGTCGCAGAACTTTGCCTTGCGCGTATCTCTACCGGAGAATATCTGGTGGGAGCTGATGCGTATTTTCCAACCAAGGATATAACCAACGATCCACTCCTGCCCCGTGTGGCACTGGAGACTTACACTTCAGGGAAGAATAAAAAAGAGCAGGATAGTGCACGGAAGTTACTAGAGGCGATTGGCGTTCGAGAGGTTGGGGAAGCAGAGCAAGTTCACGTAATTCTCCAGCAACGTTATTCCAAAGAAGCCGAACTGCCTGATAGTCATACCCATGAGGCTGACTTGAAGCGGTTCGTTGCTCTGATAGAAGAGGAACCAGGCTGCGCAACACTGTTCAGTGATTTTTTTATTTTTGAGCGCGCCGATGGCGATTGGGGTCAACCTGATGGGGTTTATCTTGATTCGCCGTTTTTAGACACAGGTCTCAGAGCTTATTACGATGCCCTTGGGGAAGAGTCTGATCGAGCAGCACTGTCGACACGTTATGAGAATCTCGGGATATCCGAAAAGCAAATAGGCGATTTTGCAAGGCGGGTCGGGGCACGGATAGAACTCGGATTATCCAAACAGTCTTGTGTTTCTAATCCAGAGTACAGCTATCTGAGAGCCGTCCCAGGCGCAAGATATACATCACCGATCGATCGTGATTATCAAATCGAAGGGTTGGACCGGGTACTAGAGACCCCGACGCTAGAGATAGCACGCCTGATCTGGAACACCGCCCGTACTGTCTTCAGATATACGCACCTCCGTGCTGTTTACCAAAAAAACGACGCGAACGGAGCAAGGCGGGCTGATTCCCAAATTATTCATCAGCTTCGCGGAGCTTGCTGGATCCCGCAGGCAAGCGGCAGTTTCGTCCGACCTTCTGAGGCGGTAAGTAACTTATTGCCAGAGGGCTTCGCGTTTGACCCTGGTTGGCACTGGGTTAAGGCAATTCACTTTGGAGAAGATGTAGCCAAGCAAGAGCAACATACTCAGCACAAGCGCGCATTTGCGAAGGAGCTAGGCTTCGAGGATGAAGACGCGCTCAAAGATGCCACATGGTTTGCGAAGCTTAGTCCAACAGAGAGGCAGCAGTTCAAGCAAGATCACGAGCGACGCCGCGTTGATCAGATGCCGGATCAAGAGCCTCGCAACCCAGAACGACGTCAAGCGAAAACTCAGGATCAAGCTCTGAACGCGCCAGATCGGGTTATGGAAGTTCGCTCCCGTTCGATATCCCTAAACCGCGAAATGGTAAAAAAGGACACAAAACCTTATCTGCGCCAGCAATATACGAACAGCGACGGCGTGATGATCTGTCAGGTTTGCAAACAGGCGTTGCCATTCAAACTTGGTGATGGGAGTTTTTACTTCGAAGCGGTTCAGTTTCTACCTGAGCTACGACAACACCACTATCAGAATTATCTTTCTTTGTGTCCGAACCATGCCGCCATGTTCGAGTACGTCAACGGCGCTTCAGACCTCTTAAAAGACTTGATGTTGGGCCTGGAAGATAACGAGCTGGAGTTGGTCCTAGCCGACGAGAACGTAACGGCTTATTTCACGAAAACACATATCGCAGATCTTCACTCCATCATTGCAGCTAATGATAAGCAGGATTAGCAGAAAATTTTTTATGCACCAAAGTTTTGCCAGGAGCAATAGTTAATGACCACCTCTGTACCCAGGGTAGGAATGCTAGCAACGGTTCGAAATAGACGCGGCATAATTTCGTCAGTAGAACGGTAATCCCCCCGATAAAGAGCGGTGATCAGAAGTAGAATTTTC
>TARA_R110002095_G_scaffold14845_3_pt1 | contig 23115 bp, 19 predicted proteins | sample TARA_R110002095 | Tara Oceans TARA_R110002095 (sample SAMEA4397255) | marine metagenome | biome: Polar Biome; feature: [SRF] surface water layer (ENVO:00010504); material: water (ENVO:00002006), including particulate matter (ENVO:01000060) such as... | depth 5 m | reverse complement strand
ATTCCGCTCGGTTCAATCATCGCCGGGCGCAGCCGGTGGCGCCTGCCAATCCCGTTCCGGCCGGCCAGTATGGAGGCCATACCAGTCGAGCTCGGCATTGAGCCGGAACAGGCGATGGCTGGGCGTCTTGAAGCTGTGTTCCTCGCCGGGCACCAGATAGAGCCGCGTCTCAACCCCGAGATTTCGCAAGGACTGATAGAGCATGATCGATTGTGACGGGTGCACGCGTTCATCGTCCTCGCCAGCAAAAATCAGGGTCGGGGTGGTTACCGCGTGCAGGTCCCGCAGGAGCGATTGCGGGACGAAGGCACGGTCATAGACGCCCTCGGCCCAGACATCAGCGCCGAACATGAGCCGGCGGGCACCGCGCACATCGCTGGTCAGATGATGCATGGCCCAGTCGACAGCGCCCGCGCCGCTCATGGCGGCGGCGAAACGGCCGGTCTGGGTGATCAACCGGTTGGTCATGTGACCACCGGCGCTCCAACCTGAAACAACCATCCGATCAGGATCCGCCCGGCCCGACGCGACCAGATTGTCGACACCGGCCAGGACGTCCCGGTCGGCATGGGCGAAATACTCACCGTGCATGCCGCGCATGAATGCGTCACCATAACCGGTTCCGCCGCGATAATTCACCCACAGCACACCATAACCCTCGGCCGCGAGCACCGGGACATAGCGCGACCATTTCCATTGTCCGAACTCATCGCCGGACCGGGGTCCGCCATGGATCTGGACCACCAGGGGCGGCGGGCTCTCACCGCTGGTCAGGGGCGGGAAATAGAAGCCTTCAATCACAGTGCCGTCATGACTGCTCCATTCGATAGCTTGCTGCTGCGGCAGGTTGAAGGCCGAGACCGTGGCAGCACCGATCGTCGTCAGCCGCCGGCTCTCGCCGGCCGGTGTGACATGCCAGAGATCGCCATTGCTGATTTCTGTCTGAAACAGGGCCACAATCTCGCCCGTCCCGTCCGCAAGCGACCAGTCAGCCAGGGAACGATCTTCAAGCGAGATGACGGTCAAGGTGCCAGCATCGACATCGACACGCATCAGGCCCGAGCGCACACCGTCCCGGACGGCGACGATAAGGCTCTCGCCACCCGGCAGCCAGGCCAGCCCGTCGACCTCCCAATTGGCATCCGGTGCCAGAACGCGCGTCACCCCGGTCGCGAGATCGAGCAGGACCAGTTTTTGCTGCACGTAGTCGAGCCCATCCTCGCCGAGCCGCGCCTGATAGGCGACCCGGCGCCCATCCGGCGACAGGCGCGCATGGCCTTCCGGCCAGTCATTGTTCGTGACCCGGCGAAAGGGCTCGCTCGGGCCGGCCGCAAGCATCAGCTCGCTCTGATAGGTCGCGTCGGCGTCGGTTTCGGCTGAAACCCGCACCAGGATCGCGCCATTGGCGGCAAGATGATAGCCGCGGACATGGAGTTCGCCCGATGTGACCTGTTGTGCAGCACCATCCGCAACCCGAACCCGCCAGAGATGAGCGCGCCGTGTCGATTCATAATAGGGATCGACAATATGGATCCGGCGCCGGCGTTCGCGGTCCGCTGCCGAGCGCGTTTCGCTGGCGATGTAATAGATAAATTCCCCGTCCGGCGACCAGCTGATCGAGCGAACAGCGGCTGGATGACGGGTCAGGCGCTCAAGCTCACCTCCGTCCAGAGCGCGGATATAGATCTCGTTATTGCCGCTCCCCTCCGGGGCGATCTCTGCCGCGATCCATTGCCCGTCAGGCGAAAAAATCACGCGATCCGCCGTGTCGAGGTCGACCTGGTGGACCAGGTCGCTCTGGCCCTGCTGCCAGAGCCAGAAGCCGGTGGAATTCTTGTCCGCGGCCCAATCCGTGGTCACACGTTCAACCAGGGCGGTCCGGCCATCATTCGACAGAGAGACGCCGTCGAGACGCGGCAATTCGATGATGTCCACCGCGGTCATATCGCGTCGGATGGCCGCCGGGACCGGGTGCAGGGCGAGGGACTGAATGTTTTCGTGCTGGGCGAGGACAGCCGGGGACAGGGCACAGCTCAGCCAGCCCGCCATGGCCAAGGCGGCCAGACCGGTGGATCGGATCATGTCAGACTCCGCGGGAATGTCAGTGAGAATGGGGCGCAGACGGGCAGCGAAGACCGGATCCGCCCGCCCCGTTCACACCATGGCGAACGGGACGGGCAGCATCGGAGGGAAGGAATTGCAGCGCGATCAGAACTCGCTGCGGATGCCGAAGTAGAATTGCCGCCCCACGAGGGAGTTTTGTGGCGAGTTGATGTTCGAGCTCGACCCGCTGGCGAAATTGCCCGGCATGTAAGGGCCGATCTCGTCGAACAGATTGGTGACACCGGCATAGACGCTCGTGCGGTAGGCATTGTCGAACCGGTAGCGGGCATACACATTCGAACGGAACTGATCTTCCGCCACAAAATAAAGCGGGTTCGTCGGAGCAACATCGAGATCATCGATGCCGCCTGACTCATAGTGCAGGGTATAGGAGGCGTAGAAGCCACCTTCGCTCCAGGACAGGCGCGCCCGGGCTTCGTGAGTCGGGTCATACATCGAGCCATTGGAGTCTTCGAGCACTGGCTGGCCAGCCTCGCCAACGAACTCAAACTCATCGGCCAGCGAGCGCGAATAGCGCACATCGAGACCGAATTCACCCGGGATGCTCTCGAGCTCGAAATCCCACATCACCGAGACATCAATGCCTTCGGAGAGGAGTTCATTGAGGTTTTCCTCACGGTTGATCACCTCGACCACCCGGCCATTTGAGCCATCACGTGTGATGACGTCGCAGAAACGGTTGTTCGGGAAATCGGCCGCGCCATAACACAGGTCGACCGTGGTTTGGGTCGAGATCGAGCCGATCGCATCCTCAACGCGGATATTATAGTAATCCACGATGATATAGAGATCGTCGAGGAAGCTCGGAGCCCACACTGCGCCGACCGTGAAGGTATCAGCAGTCTCCTCGCGAACATTCGGATTTCCGGCATTGGGGCCATTGACCGAACCGTCAAACTCGAAGGCCTCACCAGCATTGTCCGGATCGGCGAAGAAGGCCTGGATCCCGGCTTCGGACAAGCAGTTCGCCGCGATCGTCGCAGCACTGAAATCGCTGCCAGCCGGCGGGGTGATACCCGTGCCGTCCGGCATCATGCCGTCACATGGATCAAGCAGCGCGTCGGAATCCTGGCGCGGGGCCGAGAAGATTTCCGTGATTGTGGGCGCCCGCTGCGAGCGCGAATACTGGCCACGGAAGCGGAGTGTCTCGGTCGGCTCCCAATAACCACCGACATTGTAGGAATAGATCGTGCCAATGGTGGAATAGTCCGCCACCCGAGCGGCGATCTGGGCCGTCACATTCGAGAGCAGGGGAATTTCCAGCTCGGCAAACGCTTCGACCACGTCGAAGCTGGCTTCGATTTCCGGCACTACCGAAAGGCTGGTGGTTTCTTCCAGAATGATCGCGTCGACATTCGTGTCCTGGCTCTCTTCGCGCCACTCCATCCCGAAGGCCGCAGCCACCGTGCCCGCCGGCATCTCAAACAGGTCGCCATCCAGCGCTCCGCCCAGAACTGTCTGTTCGCGGACCTGGTTCACCAGGCCTTCGACCCGGATATATTCGGCCATTTCCGGCGTAATCGAGCCTTCGCCGAAGATATTGAGCGGCACACAACCATCGGCCCGGGCGCCGGTATCGACGCACTGATATCCGCCTGCGCCGTCAGACTCGATGTCGAGCGCATAGTGGATGTTGAGATAGTTGAGATTATTGCCCTGGATCTGGTTCTGTTCGAAGCGGCCATAGGTGGCAAAAGTCTGCCAGCGCCAGGATTCACCAAGGTCGCCCTCAAGGCTGAAGGCGGTGCGCGCCGTCGTGCGTTCATTGTCACGGGTTTCGCGGCCGATTTCATTGAAACGGCGATACCAGCTCACCGTGCCCGAACGGGTCTCTTCGACGGCTGCCGGAATGAAGGGATGATTGCTCGCCATCTGGCCGATATCGAAGGCGCTACCCAGAGGGCCAACATCGGTGGAATAGATCGCCGTCTCGTAAGAACCTTCATACAGGCTGTCGACACGCGACCAGAGGAAATCCGCAGAGGCCTCGATCCCATTGTCGAATTCATAGCGCGCGGCGAGTGCAGCGGTGTAGGCGGTCACTTCCGGTGAGAGCGTGCGCCCCGGACGGAAATTATAGCCATCGAGATCGGTCTCATGGCCGACCGACGGGTCGCGACCGTCATTCGGCGCCAGCGATTTGTCATTATACCAGACACCATCGACGTTCCATGCATCATCGCTCTCGAAGCGGCCGCCCGGGATGTAGGATGAGAGGTAGATATCATTGAACTCGCCATTCCCCGTCCAGTCATCGAAGCGCAGCGAATCCGGACGCGTTTCGTCGGCATAGATCGCCGTCTCGTCATCATAGCTGGCGCCGAACATGATATTGCCGCGCCCATTGGCGAAATTGCGGCCCATCGTCAGTTCGATCGTGGTTTCCTCTTCACCGCTGGCATCGGCAAAGCCGTACCGGGTATTCACTTCAATACCGTCGAAATCGGTTTTGAGGATGAGATTGGCAACGCCGGCAATCGCGTCCGACCCGTAGATCGCGGACGCGCCGCCCGTGGTGACTTCGATCGACTGGACAAATCCCGCCGGAATGGTCTGCAGGCTGACCCGTTCGCCATTGCCCGAATTGGACACGGCGCGGCGGCCATTGATCAGAACCAGCGTGCGATCGGCACCGAGCCCCCGCAGATTGACCGTCGAAAGACCGGAGTTCTGGATTGAGAGCTCGGAGTTTTCGGGGGACATATCGGTGTCCACGCCCGGCATTTCGGCGAGCAGCTCGCCGACATCAACCGTGCCGGCCTCAAGGATGTCGTTGGTGGTGAAGATCTGCGTCGGAATTGCCGTGGTGGCATTGGTCCGGCGGATCCGCGACCCGGTGACGACAATCATGTCGTCCTGGGTGGCCGCATCGGCAGCTTCGCCCGCCTGTTGCGCCAGACCAGCCGTACTTGCCAACATGATCGCAGACAGCGCGGCTCCGACCATCAACGCACCGCGCGTCGACGCCCGGCCCACTCGTTTCAACTGGCGCATCGGATATTCCCCTCATCACATGTCACACCGTCCCCTCGACGGCGGATTGACAGTTCTGTCTGGGAAGACACCTCAGGGAGCGGACCGGGTACCTGCGTGGCAGGATTTTTTCGAATAGTGCCGCAGACGGCTCTACCAGCTGCGCCGCAGACCGATATAGGCCGAGCGTCCGGCGACATCATAGGCGGCATTGAAATTGCGCCGGTCGCCGCTCTGCGTCCCGTTTGGGAGGAAGGGACCATAATCGTGGAAGATATTATTGACCCCACCAAACAGGCGCCAGCCTTCTCGCAAATCGATCCGGGCCGATACATCATGCTGGAGCCAGGGGTCGACCTCGAGGAAGAGCTGGGCGTCGGCATCATCAAGCGCGGCGCGATCATGACTGTCGACGCTCGCCCCCTCATAGCGGGCGCGCCACTGCAATTGCCAGGCGCCCGCCTCCCAGGTCAGGGACCCGGTCCAGCGATGCGCGGGCGCACCGACTTCGCCACGCCATTGATTGACCTGGACGGAGCCATCCGTGCGCTCGAACTCCTGTTGCAGTCGATGGCTGTAGGCATAGAGAAGCTGTGCCCTCCAGTCACCGCGAAACCAGCCCTCATTCACACGCCAGCCATCGCGCAGACGAAGGTCGACGCCGCTTGATCTCAGCGCGTGCAGATTGTCGGTTCGATTGAGCATGGCCACGAGCTGGCCCGAGCCCGACCGTTCAATCGAGTCACAAAAGGCATTAGCGGCCGGCAGAACCGTCGCTCCATAGCATTCCTGCAACAGGGATTGGCTGCTGAGCGAGGCAATCACCTCTTCGACGCGGATATCATAGGCATCGAGCACCAGCGAGAAGCGGGGACGCTGTTGCGGCGTGAAGACAAAACCCAGATTCCAGCTATGCGATTCTTCCTCGGTGAGATCGGGATTGCCGGAATTGGGCGCATAGACGCTGCTCACACTCTGCAAGAACACACCATCGCGCGCGATCACGGCGGCGATGCGGGCATCGGAGCGGCAATTTCCGGCCTCGGTCCCGGACGACACCAGCGTGACGCCGTCGCAGGGGTCGGACACGCTGTCATAATCGCCGCGCGGCGCCGAATATAACTCAACCATGCCCGGCGCCCTTTGAGCATTGCCGAGTTGCGCCCGCAATTGCAGACCCGGCGAGACTACCCAGCTGGCGCCGACCCGGAAGCTTCCGACTCCGCCGACGCTGTCAATGTCATAACGGGCGAGCCGTCCGGCAAATTCGAGGCCAAGATGCTGGATCATGGGCCGACCGGACAGCAGCGTTACCGAAGTCTCGAAAAAAGCCTCGGTTGCATCCACCGAAGCGTCGAGATCGGGCACATCGACATAGCCTGTGTCGCGCGATTGCGTGACGGGGTCGCCGACGGTCCTTTGCCGGTCGCGCCGGTGTTCGATTCCGAGCGCGAGCGGGATCGCACCGATCCCCGGAAAGACCGCCTCGCCAGTCAGGGTGAGGCCAATCGTATCCTGCTGCACATCGACATCGAGCCGGTCTGTGGCGCGAATATAGTCGGCCGCTTCGGCACTGATCGAGTTGACGCCAAAAATATCCAGCGGGACGCAGCCGGCCTGGCGCGCGGCGCTATCGCGGCAGCGATACCCGCTTGCAGTGCCGACAGCAGGCTCGACATCCAGCGCCGCCTGGATATGGCGGAAATTGAGTTCGCCGCTGCGCAGCTGGCTCTGGGAATAGCGGCCATGACCGACATAGGCCTCCCAGTCCCACCGCGCCGCCTGCCCGCCAAGCCCGGCCCAGAGCCGGTCCGTGGCCCGGTCAATATCGCGATATTCGGGGCCCAGCTCCGTGAAGCGCCGGCGCCAGGTGATACCGCTCAGCCCGTCCGCGAGCGCTGCAGCTCGAATCGGGGCCGGGACGAAGGGGTTGTCCAGGGCAATGCGGCCGATATCCTCCCGCGTCGCGCCGAAATCCTGACCATAATAGGCGGTCTGGGCTTCGCGTGTCGCTTGGCTCTGGCTGCGTGCGAACAATGCCGTCGCGAAGAGCTCGACGTAATCGCTCAGCTCATACCGGGTCTTCAGCGCCAGCATCTGCCGGTCACGCGGCAAGCTGATCGTCGCGTCGGGCCGGGTCGACACACTATCGGTATCGGTGTCGAAATCGCTTTGCAGCCCGGCCGCGTTGAACCAGAAATCATAGCCGATAAAACGCCCGCCCGGGGTGTAGGTGCTCAGATCGTCTTCCAGGCGCGTCCCGTCATTGGAGAGGACAAGGTCGCTCAGCGCCCAATCCCGCTCGTCGGCCCCGATACGGGCCAGCTGGTCGAAGGACAAATTGGCCATCACATGGCCCCGGCCCGCCGCGAACGGACGGCCGATGGTGAAGGCGCCGGCCGAGAAGGCGCCGCCGCCATCCTCGGTCAGTCCGGACTGAAAAACCGCACTGCCACCGTCAAGATCATCGCGCAGCACGAAATTGACGACACCGGCGATGGCATCTGAACCGTAGAGCGCCGAAGCGCCGCCTGTGGTAATTTCCACCTGTTCGACGAATTCGACCGGGATCGAGTCCGAGCCGAAACGGCTGGCATTGCCACTGTTGGAGACGGTTCGCCGACCGTCGATCAGCACCAGGGTCCGGGTCGTCCCCAATCCGCGCAGCCCGACCGATGTCAGGCCGGCATTCTGCGCGCTCAAATGCGTGGATTGGCCGGAAAACTCCAGGGTTGCCGGCGATTGCGACGCCAGCAAGCCCCCCATTTCATAGGCACCGGAGGATTCCATTTCGGCCCGCCCCATCACGAAGACCGGGGTCACCGCTGTCAGGTCGGAGCGGGCAAAGCGCGAGCCGGTCACCACAATCACCTCGCCCGGATCGGTCGGGACTGCGGCGCCCGCCAGGGTCAGCCAGCCGACAGCACGGGTCTCCCTCACCCGGCCATCAGCCGGCACCAGGCCGGTCGGGGAGATCGCCGGTGCCGGTGTTTGTGCGATCACCGACAGCACGCCGGTGCGCGCGTCGACACGGTCGATCTGCAGACCCGTCTCCGCGAGCAATGCGTCCAGCGCCTCATCCGCTGTCGACAGACCCCGCAGGGGCGGAACCCGATAGCCTTCGACGAGACGGGATTCGAACAGGAGCTGGCGACCGGTGAGGATCGAATATCGCCGCAATGCGCCGTCCAGTGGCCCGGCCGGGATGTCAAACAGGATGCGGGTTTCACCACCGGTTTCGGCGCCCGCCGGCGCTTCGGTCTGCGCCGCCAGACCCGGCGTCAGAACGAGACTCATCGCCACGCCGGCCAATAGCCGGGCGGCGAAGCTCAGATCTGACCGCCTGACCCGCATGCCGTCCCCTCAGACCTTCCCGGGCTCGTCCCCGGACCGTGTCATTGCACCGCCCAGCCCGCTATTCATTGGAAGTGTAGAGCCGGATCCGGTCGGCATCGCGATCAATTCCGACCGGCCCCATTTGGTCCAGCGCCGCAAAGAATGCGTCGCTATCACGCGGATCAAACACGCCAGACACTGCAATTTCGGCCACGCCGGGATCGGAAAACTCAACAGCGAGATCGCCATAGCGCCGGAATTCCGCGACGACATCGGCCAAACGCCAGTCATCGAAGATCAGCCGGCCGGACCGCCAGGCGACCGCCAGACCGGCATCGACACGCTGCGCTTCCGGCAAGGGCGCACCCGGCGCCAGCTCGACCTGGTCACCGGCGTGCAGCGTCGTCGGACTTGCCGGCGCCGCCGTGTCGCGAGCCTGAACGATCCCCTCCACGACGGTCACCAGCGTATGGCCATCTGTGCGGGTATAGACATTGAAGGCGGTGCCGATGGCCCGCACTTCATATCCACCGGCCGCGACGATGAAGGGCCGGGACGGATCGTGCGCGACTTCGAACAGCACCTCGCCCCGGGGCAGGGTAATGCGGCGCTCGCGATCACTGAAGCTGACCTCGATGCGCGATCCGGTATTCAGCGTCGCAGTCGAACCGTCGGCGAGGATGCGGGCCTGCATCTCGCCGCGCCCGGTCGAGTAGGCCTCGGCAACGACAATTTCGACCGGCGCCGCCGGCTCACCGCCCAGCAATGGACCAAACAGAAAGGGCGTCACCGCCAGCAGCAAGAGGACAGACGCGGCCAGCGCAACCGGCCGCCAGCCCAGGCCGGAAAACAGGCCAGGATGCGGCGCATCAGCCGTAATACTGTCCAGCCCCGCCTCGACTTCGGCGATCAAATCCCCGGCCCATGCGCTTGTCCTCACCTGTTCCAGCGCCGCCTCGAGATCCAGGCAGGCCGACAGGGCATCGGCGTGGCACACATCAGCCTGGAGCCAGGCTTCCAGCTCGGCCTGACGTCCAGGATCGAAGGGTGCGCCGGCCTGCAGCCAGAGGGCCCAGCCTGCGGCCACGTCGTGAATATCGGACGTCGGATCAACCGGCATCATGCCCAGCTCCTGTGGTATCGCTTCCGGGTTTGGCCCCGGCTTGCAGACGCGCCGCACACAGCGCCATTCCGCGTTGAATGTGTTTCTTGACCATATGTGACGACACACCCATCTGATCGGCGGCCTGCTGGTAGGTCAGCCCCTTCAGCTTGCACAGCACGAAGGCCGCCCGGCATTTTGGCGGCAGGCCGCGAATAGCGTCCTGCAAGGCCCGTTCTCGAGCCTCGTCGTGCGTTGCGCTTTCGGCTGGCGCGCCCCGCGATTGCACGAAGACGTCGGTATAGTGGTGCGTCACGCTCGCAGAGTGGCGCTGTACCGTATCGCGGTGGCGCAGATGATTGCGCGCAAGATTGGTCGCGATCGTGGTGAGAAACGCCGATTCATCGCGCACCGGACGCGCATCGACATCAGCCTTCAACAAGCGCTCGAAGGCCGATTGGGTGATGTCATCAGCGTCCTGTGGGTTCTTGACGATGCGCAGCACGATCCAGCGCAAGCGCGAACCATGTTCGCGGTAGAGATTTTCGACGTTGAACGCGTCACTCACCGCCACGACCAAGCCCTCACGCCCGCCGGCTTGCCCGCAGCAGACGTCTCACCCGATAGCCCGCACGCCGGACCCGCACGCCAGACCACGCCTGACACAAGATTGTCATGGTCGCCTGCGGGAGCTGGCCGCGCAAGGTACCCGATCAGCACCGCCGCGTGTCCTGTTCAATTGGTGCACCGGCAAGCCTGCAGGAGCTGGCAGCCATCGCCAGAATCCGGCCGTCCCCGGATCAGCACTCTTGTCTTCGGGTAAGTTTATGGCGGTGCCGCCCGACGAGCACCAGCCGGTTCCTGAAGCGGAATCGTTCCGAGCCGCCTAGGGAGAACTTGTTTCAGCGCGGCCGGTGAGTTCGGCAGAATCGCCGAGAATGTCCGATATGATCGCCTCGGCAAGCCAGCGCGTTCCATCTGTGTCTGCAGCGTAGAACATGAATTGTGAGCGTCGTTCAGCGCGGATCAAGCCGGCCCGTTCCAGGGTCTGCAGGTGGCCTGTCATGGTCGATCGCGGCACTTCATAGTGCGCAGCCAGATCGCCTGCGGAAACCGAGAGAGGAAATCGCGCGCACAGGCGCCGGAAAAGATCCAGGCGCACCGGATGGGAGAGGCCGGCCAGCGCGGTAACTGTTCGTCGATTTGTCATACCGGCAAATTGCAGCGCGAGCATGACCGGCACATCGAATTTTCGTGAATGTTTTGCGACGGCTCGAATTTGGGACAGTCCGGCATCGGCTAGTCCCCACGGCAGGAATAATGACCGAGAACCGGATTTACCCTGCGGCTTCCATCGACGCCATCCAGGCGCAGAACAGCGCGATTCATGCGCAATCCATCCGCGACAATTTCGTCGAAACGGCCAGAGACCACGACATCGCGGACGCTGCCAGAGCCTGGAAATCGACGCTCATAGAGATCGCCGACAGCGATCACACCCTCAACCACCGGGCTGGCCCAGCGCAGCATTTCCGCATCCACCAGAACCCTGAATTCACCGCGCGTGAGATTTTCAAAGGCCAGCAAGTCATGAGGACTACCCGCACGCCAAAGGAAAACGCCGCACTCTCCAGAAGCAAGCCTTTGCGGCCCGAGCGACGTCATCGCCTCCAGAGCGACCGTCTCTCCAGCCGAGGGGGTGGCATTCGCTGAAAGCGGCATTGGCAAGGACTGACAGGCCGTCGCAGCCAGACTTAGTCCAGCCAGGGCAATGACCACCTCAATCCGCATGACGCATTTCCCCGTTTCGCCGCCAGACCCCATCCGAAAGGTTGAAAGCTGAATAGGCCAGCGCATTGCCCAGATCGGGATTGGCCGTTGTGATGCCGAGCCTCCACGCGATGTCGGTCAAGCCAAAACTCATTTCAGCCGCGATGCTCATATCCTCACTCTCCCCGGCCAGCGCGGCCACCAGATCCCCGCCGCGGCATTCCAGTACACCGCTCAGTTCAGGCACGGCGAGGCCGAATTCCTGCGACAGATCGGCGGAGACGGCCGCATTCATCGTGCCGCTCGCAGCGGCGCAATGGCCGTCGGTGATTTCCAGCCGGTCGAGACTGACCGTGATGACCGTCCCTTCCGTGAGGCCGGGTATTCGCTGCAGGCCCAGCCGGACCGGCACGCCAACAAGATGGGCGTCGCGTGCTTGCCAGTCACCCTGCAAATCGATCCACGCAAGCCCGCTGCCGCGTAATCCGGCATCGGCCAACACCCAGTCGATTGCGAGCCGGCCACCCAGCAGAGGCCAGGGCCGGGTGTGAATTTTCGCCCGACGTATGGAGAGCTGACCGAACCGGGCTCCCCGTATCGTGCCATTCCAGATCGAACCATGAATTTCAGCCCGGCTCAGATCGATCCCATGGCCGGTCAGTCCAAGCACCAGTTTCAGCGGCAGGGTGGCAATCAGCCCGGCGAGCAATGCGACGATGAAAACAGCCAGCAATCGTTGCATTGGCCTAGCTCCCCGTCCTGGTTAGAACGAGATTGAGTTCGACCTGGTCGTGATCCAGCCGGGCCATGGTGATCGACATCACCTCAATGCCATGGCGACGTTCCATCTCGATGAGCCAACCCATCGCGGCGGCGTAATCAGCGCGGTCGATATGTACGCTCAGCCGGCCATCGACGCCCGGGACAATGCCGGCGATGGCGATACGGCGCGACGTCGCGGCAGCGCCCACTATGGTCCGCAGCGACCGGGATGCGCCGTTCGGGTCGGTATTTGCGGCGGGCAGAACGGCATAATCAGCCAGGCCGTCCCGAATCTCGCGGTACTGTTCGACGGCCGCTACATAATCGCGACGGGCCCGCTCGTGAACATCAAGCAGCGGCCCGGCCAAGAGGGTTTGAACCGACCAGGCCAGCAAGAGACCGGCGAAGGCCAGGATCATCACTTGCTCGCGGCCCGTGCGGCCGGCCCAAAGCGTCGGAATGCTCGACAGAAAAGAAGTCATGGGATCCTCAGCATGAAGTCACCATCTATCCCGGCAGCGCCATCGCGCGCGCCCTGATCGACAAGTTCGATATTGCGCGCCTGTGCATCTTCGCTCAGCGCGTCGAAATCGGAGAAAACGTCATAGCGAGCCGAAACATTGAGCTCGGGACGAGACTGATCATAGCGGATCGTCTGGATCACAACGGAGTCATGACCGTCCGACAGATTCGCCAGCGCGGCCAGCAATGGCAGAAATTCTCCGCTTCGTTCGCGGCCGTGACGCTCGGCGAGCCGCTCGTCAAGAATCCTGCGGGCACGCACCGGGTCAAGCGGGCCGGAAATGGCAGGGAAGGCTGTCTGTACGAGCTCAACGCTTGCCGCATCATAGCGCTCGGCCCTCTGCAGCAGATAGGCACTCTCACCGAGCATGAAGAGTCCCAGGCCGATCAGCAGGCTGGCTGCGAGGGCGGCACTACGTGCAAACAGGCCAGGTGTCCGCGACCAGTCGAGACCGGCACCAGACCGTTGTCCGAACAATGCCGGCATCCGTTTCAGAGCGACCTCCGGCAAGCCGTGCGCCGCCAGATCGAGCGGCCGGCCCTCCAAGGGTTTTATGCGCTCTCCGGCCAGGCCAAGCGCGGGCGAGACCGCGATCAGCCCCTCGCTGGCCGATGCTGCCAGGCTGTGAAGCAAGGAGTCGAACAAGCGCCCGTTCGCGGCACCGCCAATAGCCCGGCCAGGCTGCCGCAGCGCCTCCCCATAGAGATAAATGACCCGGCCCCGCTCATGGCGAAGCGTCAGCGCGGCGTCATCCTCGGCAACAAGCAGGCAATCGGGGACCGTCGAAACAGTCCCGCGCAGGTAGGGCCGGCACGTATCGCGCCAGGCCTCAACCGCTGATTTGGCCGCAGCGAACACCCATCGCTGCCCGTCCTCATCGGGAGCGCCGATGGCGACATCGACCTCCTCGAGCCTGGAGGCGAGCTCCTCCTCGATCAGAAATGGCGCGGCCTGCCGGGCATCATGCTCTGACCGGGTCGGCAAAACGGCCTGGCTCACGAAGACATCCTCAGAGGGAAGGACAATAATGGTAGACCTGACTGATTGCAGCAGAGCCATATCGAGCGAAGCCAGACTGTCGCCGTGCGAGGCCCGCACCACGGCATCGCGCTCACCTTCAAGGATTGACCAGTGCAAACCACCCGGTGGCGCTGGAAACAGGACGAGGGTCTGACTCATAGGAAGATTCCATGCCGCTGCGTCACACGCGTGATCTGCCGGCCGCCACTCACTTCGACCTGCTCGCGCAGGGCGTATCGGATACCGGCATATTGCACCGTGATTTCAATCTCGAAAAACCGCGAGGTCACTCCGAACTCAGGCCTTTCAGCCGCATCGAGCTCGAGCGCGCCCATTATGTCCGTGGCCCAGAAAGCCTCAATGTCAGCATAGCCGGCCGTAGGCCGCTGCAGCAGGACGGTCTCGGCCTCGGCCCGGGTCAGGGCACCCTTCAGTGCCGCCACCAGCAGGGGGGCCTGATCGAGCCGCAATGTATTGATATCGTGCGCGAGGGGTCGGCCACCGGGGAAGGCACAGATCAGCGGCGCTGCCCGAAGATAGGCGTCAGCTGTGACACCGGCGATCGCGCGCAATTCCTCGACTTCAGACAAATAGGTGTTGCCGGTCCGGTAGCCGCGCCCGTCGCGCAGATAGACCTCGTCCTCGGCTCCGGACGAGATCGGGCGCAGATCGCTATCGAGCCAATCGGCCGTCGCCGCAGCGACCTGGATCGCCTGCCCGGCCGCGATCCCGACCTCCGTCAGAAGCCGCTCGAAATGGCGCTGCTGCTCAGGGTCGGTGGCGAGCCTGCCCTGGGCGTCAACGGTGACAAGCGCGTTGGGGTTGAAGCAATTATGGGCGTCACGGATCTCGCCGGTAATCTGGCCGCCTTCAATCGGGAAAACGCGGGGTGTGTTCAGCCAGCCGGCGTCCGGGCGAAAAGCCTGGCTGGAATCGTCAAGCGCCCGCAACAGCAGGGCCTCGGCATAATCGCGCGCGCCGAGCACGTACCAGTGCGCCTGGTCCCGCACCTCCATATTGGCGGCCTGGCGTAGCGAGAGGCGCATTCCGGAGGCAATCGCCAGCGCCAGACTCGACATCAGCGCCACCATCAGGATGGCGGTGATCAGCGCGGCACCGGCCTGCTTGTCCTCGCGCGCGATCACGCCACAACCCCCGCGGCGGAGGTCAGGACAAGGTGCTCCAGCCGGCCCAGGCCGGCGAGACTGTAAGACAGACGCACGGCACGCGGCAGCCCGACAGCCTGCTCGGCAAAGCCGGCCGGCACAAATATCGTGTCGTCCCAGACCGCTCCATTGAGCACTTCAAGCCCGACCTCGCTGACACCCTCGATCAGGATCTGCTCGCGAAATCCGTGTGTCAGACCGGCATCGGGATGGCCGCGAACCCGCCGGACGATGCTGTCGCCCCGCAGGACATATTCCACCCTGATCAGCGAACTGCGTGTCCGGCTGGCGCTGGTATCAATCGCGCCACCACGCGTGAAGACGAGCAGGATGAGATCGGCGGGATTGGCCTTCTGACGGTCCGGGACGCCACCGGTTGCCGCAGCAAACACGACCGGGTCGCGCAATCCATCGGCTTCGCGCACCGGCCGGAGCGTCAGCTGTCCCATATCGTCACGCAACATCACCCGCATCCGGTCGAGGGAACCGACACGGTCGCGGGCGCCATCAACCTGTTCCGAGCCCTGCACGCTGGCCGAGAGCAAGGTCACCGCAACGCTGGCCATCAGCGCAAAAACAAAAGACGCGACCAGGATCTCGAGCAGAGAGAAACCAGCCTGGTTGTTGGCCGTGCTCATCCGCCGCTCCCGCGCCGAAAAGTCTCGAGCCGGGCCAGTTCATTGCCCGTGTCGGCCGCATTGACGCGCAAAATCATGCGGAACAGATCACGGTCGGTGGTCGGCTCGACCAGGAGCTGCCAGGCATAACTGCCGCCGGCCAGCTCATAAACGCCCGCATCGCCGCCGCGCATCCGCGGCTCCAGCAGAGCCTGGTTGAGCAGGTTCTCGGCCGCGATCACCGCCAGGGCGCGCTCCTGGATCGCGGCCGCATTGCGGGTCGAGGTCTGCATCAGGCTGAGCATGCCGATCCCGCCCAGCGCCAGGACCATCAGCGCCATCATGACCTCGATCAGGGAGAAACCGGACTGGCTATGGGCGCTGCGAGGCTTCATCCCGCGACGGCTTCCACACGCAGGCGTCCGGCATCGTCAAGCAGGATGGCGTAGGCCTGGCCACCTTCCTCCAACAGGATGCGGAACGGGTCATTGAAGCCGGCAGGATCGAAAAACACCGCAGGATACACGACCACGCCCTCGGGATGCCAGGCCAGGGCAATGGCATCGCTGCGCAACCTCATCTCGGTGGCGAAACCGCGCGGCTGCAGGGTTGGGTGATTACGCAGCAGCCGCCACTCACCGTCGACATAGTTGGTGAAGGCATAACCGCCATCTGTGAGGGTTAGCCCGACCGGCTGCCCGGAGATCACCGCTTCCTGCTCGGCCTCGTGCAGCCGCACAACCAGGCGCTCCGCTTCGCGTCGCAGCGGTGCACGCTCAGGGCTGGCGGCAAGCGCGATCGTGGTCGCCATCAGTGCCATGATCGAGACTCCAATCAGCACTTCAAGCAGGGAAAACCCTGACTCTGTCGAGGTCTTGATGCTCATGTTTCGCGCTCCCAATTCCCAATGTCGGCATCCAGCCCCTCGCCACCGACGCGGCCGTCCCGGCCCAGCGAAAACACATCGAACACGCCGTATTCTCCGGGATAGACATATTGATAGGCATGGCCCCACGGGTCAGCCGGAAGGCGACGGATATAGCCCTGCTCGCGATAGACCGCGCCGCCGGCCGCCGGCACTTCAACGAGAGCCTGGAGCCCCTCTTCCACGGTCGGATAGCGCCTTGCGTCGAGCCGGAAGGCGTCGAGCGCCTGCTCCAGCACCGCGATATCGGCTGAGGCTTTCTGAACCATCGCCTGGTCCTGCGCCGGCATGACATTGATCACGACAATCGTGGCAAGCAAGGCAAGGATCGAGATCGAAATCATGATTTCAAGCAGGGAAAACCCAGCTTCGCTGTCGGTGGCGTCCGCGTCTTTGTCATACGGGGTCATGAGAGCCTCCTTAGCCGAGGGCGAGTGTGTTGAGTTGCAGGATGGGCAACAGGATGGAGAGAACGATCAGGACGACGACCATCCCGAGAACCAGGATGATTGCCGGTTCAAGCAAGGACAGGCCGACCGCAATCGAACTGTCGATATCCCGGCCGAGCTGGTCGGCGGCGCGCCCGAACATTTCGTCGAGCCGGCCCGAGCGTTCGCCCGCCGCGACCATGTAGATCACAAGTGGTGGAATCCAGCCGCCGCGGGTCAGAGCGTCGGACAAGCCGCGCCCACCCTCCACGTCGGAGACGACACTCGCAATCATCTCGCGGAAGGCGTGGTTGGATCCGGCGCGCCCGGTTGCCCTCAATGCATCGGGCAGGACCGTGCCCGAATTGATCAAGATGGACATGGTGCGGGCGAAGGCTGCCGCCTCGACCTGGCGCAGAAATGTCCCAATCAAGGGCAGGCGAACCACGATGGCATCATGGAGCCGGCGGTAGGCGGGTTGCCGATAGGCGAAGGCGAAGGCGAGCACAGCGCCGGCAGAGATCGCGACGATCCAGGGCCAGGAAACCGCGAGAAAGTCAGAGCTCGCGATCATGATGCGGGTCAAGGCCGGCAGACTGACCCCCATGCCGGTAAATTGTTCGGCGAGGCGGGGGACGACGAAAAGCATCAACATGATGATGACGCCGATCGCGACGGCGGCAAGCACCGCAGGATAGACCAGCGCGCCAACAACCTTGTTTCGCACCGAGTCCTCAGCTTCGAGGTGGTCGGCCAGGCGCGACAGCACCATGCCGAGACTGCCACTGGCCTCGCCCGCCGCGATCAGGGCCCGATAGACCGGCGGAAAACTGCGTGGAGCAGCGGCCATGGCATCGGCCAGCCGGTTGCCTTCGGTGACCCTGGCGCGCACTGCCATGATTACGCGCCGCATCGCATGCTTCTCAAGTTGGCGCCCAACCAGATCCAGCGATTCCTCGACCGGCATGCCCGCATCGACCAGCGCCGCCAGCTGGCGGGTGATGAGCATCAGGTCCCGCGTGCCCAGATCGCGCTGCGAGGCGTATTCGATCCATCGGCCAAGCGCATTGCCCGGCGTGTGGGCACCACGGCGGGCATCGGCCCGGTGCAGGGTCAGCGGCGCCATGTGCTGCAGACGCAGTTCGCGCCGCGCGGCCAGTTCCGAATCGGCGGTGATCAGGCCAGTCTTCTTGTGCCCTCGTCCGTCGAGCGCGCTATATTCAAACGCCGGCATGACGCGCGCCCCCATCGTCACGGCACAGACGCAGCACCTCCGCCAGGCTGGTCTCGCCACTCAGGGCCAGCCGCGCGCCATTCTCAAACAGGGTCTGGCTGTGCGCGAAAGCGTGTGCCGCCATCACGCTCTCGCGGGCATCTTCATGAATAAGCTTGCGCAGGACTTCATCGACCTCGACGATCTCGTAGATCCCGACGCGCCCTGCATAGCCAAGCGCTTTGCAGTCCGGGCATCCTGTGGGCCTGTACAACACGACCTCCTCCGCCTCGCCGAGACCGAGCATCGTCCGTTCAGCTGCGTCGGGCGCATAGGCTTCGCGGCAGGCATGGCAAAGGCGGCGAACCAGCCGCTGGGCGATGATCGCGGTCAGTGTCGAGGCAAGCAGGTAGGTCTCAACTCCCATATCGCGCAGACGGGCGATCGCGGCGACGGCGGAGTTCGTGTGGACGGTTGAAAGCACGAGATGCCCGGTCAGGCTGGCCTGCACCGCGACTTCAGCGGTTTCGGCATCGCGGATCTCGCCAACCATGACGATATCGGGATCCTGGCGCAGGATGGCGCGCAGCCCACCGGCGAAAGTCATCCCGATCTTGGCGTTGACCTGGGTCTGGCCGATCCCGTCGACGGCGTATTCGATCGGATCCTCGACTGTGAGGATATTGCGCGCCAGCGTATTGAGCCGGTTAAGGCCCGAATAGAGCGTGGTCGTCTTGCCGGCACCGGTCGGGCCGGTCACCAGGACAATGCCATTGGGCTGTGCGAGTGCCCGCTCATACGCCGCAAGCACCTCTGCCGACATGCCCAGATCATCAAGCCGGAACCGCGCATCGGAGTTGTCGAGCAGGCGCAAAACGACCCGCTCGCCATTGCGTGACGGCAGGGTGGAGACGCGGATATCGACCGACTTGCTGCCGATGGAAAGCGACAACCGGCCATCCTGGGGAAGCCGCTTCTCGGCGATGTCCAGGCGCGCCATCACCTTGATCCGCGACACGAGCAGTTTCGAAAGCTTCGCGGATACGCTGGCCGCTTCCTTCATCACCCCATCGATACGGTAGCGAATCACCACGCGATCACTGAAGGATTCCACGTGCACGTCGGAAGCCTGCATGCGCACGGCCTCGGCGATCAGCCCATTGATCAGACGGATAACCGGGGCGCTCGATGAATCATCGAGCAAGTCTTCCGACTGGGGAATCTGGTCAATCAGATCGGACAGGGACTCGGCTCGAGTGGTTTCCTCAAGCTCGGTCTCGTCGAGCCCTGCATAAGCGTAAAGATCGCGCAGGAGCTGGTCATACTCGACCGTGCCCAACTCGCTGACGGGATAATTGCCACCAACCACCCGGCGCACTTCGAGCAAGCGTCGCCGGTCGGCCCCGCTCCTGACCACGTATCGCGGCGCGTCGCCGGGAATGAAGGCGATTCCCGCCTGGCGCGCGAAAGCATAGCGCACCGGTGGCAAGGAGGGGGAGCTCAGGCTGTCGGCCACGATCAATCCCCAACTTCCGGCAGGCGCGTCGAGGTCGCATCCATCATGCTCATCAAGGCTTCAAGGCTGCTCGCACCATCGGGATGGGACAGCCGCTGCTCGCGCGTGATGTAGTTATAGCGGCCATCGGTCACGGCCCGCATGTCATCCGCGCTCCTGATGATGGTCGGGCGAATGAAGATCATCAGATTGGTGCGGTGCGTCGTGCGCGAGCGCGACCGGAACAGGTTACCGATCCCGGGCAAGTCGCCCAGTACGGGCAGTTGGGAATTATCGACATCATCATCTTGCTGGATGAGACCGCCGAGTACGATGATCTCGCCATTATCGGCCAGAACAGTGGTCGTGACCCGGCGCTTGTTTGTGATCAGATCGGCGGAATCGCCGACCACACTGCCAGCGACGCTGGATACTTCCTGCTCGATATAGAGCCGGACTGTCCCGCCTTCAGTGATCTGGGGACGAACCAGGAGTTTGACACCGACTTCCTCGCGCTGAACGGTGCGGAAGGGGTTGGAATTGTTGTTGCCGAGCGTTTCGCCGGTCGTGACCGGGATCTCCTGGCCAGAGATGAAGCTCGCCTCTTCATTGTCCATAGCCAGGATGGATGGCGTCGCGAGCACGTTGGAATTCACGTCGTTCTCGACGGCATTGAGCACCAGGCCAAACAGGCCGCCATTGCCCAATTGCCCGCCCAGGCCAAGCGCGCCACCACGTACGCCCAGCAATGAGGCCAGAGCCGCGTCCCGGAGTTCGGCGACCACGGTATCGGTACTGTCGCCGGGCACCGCGACAGCGCCGGCAAGGGCGAGAAGGTCGGGATTGGCCGAGGAATACCGTGTGAGGGCCAGCGGTGTGGTGCTATTGTCACCGCCGGCGAGCATCATCTGAACGCCGAGTTCGCGCGCGGCGCTGTCGGATATCTCGACGATAATCCCCTCGACGAGGACTTGCGGGCGGCGCACATCGAGCTGTCGGATAACGCGCTCGAGCTCGCGCTGGACATCGATGCTGGCATTGATGACGAGCGCATTGGTCGGTGCGTGATGTGCGACTGTCGGCCGACGGTCGCCCGGAGCTCCGGCGCTCATCGCGTCGACCATTTCCTCAAGAATCGGCAACAACATTTCGCCGTCGGCATTGTTGAGATAAACGACGCGGAAGCCCTGGTTGGAGATGCTCGCCGCATCGACGCGGCGGATCAAGGCGGCCATGTCACGCACGGCATTTGCCGTGCCGCGCAGCAGTAATGTGTTCGACGATGAGAGTGGTGCGACGGTGACACCGCTGCGGGTTTGCCCCTCCCCCGTGCCGCCCGAATTGCTGGAGCGCTGGATAATCAGACTCATTTCCGAGGCAGAAGCGTTCTCCAGCTCAACCATTTCATAAACGGCCGTATCGCGATCCAGGTCACGAACGACCTCCCGTATGCGCTGCATATTCTCGGCGAAGTCGACAATGACGAGCGCATTTCTGCCCGGTGCGGCATTGACGCTGCCCTGCGGATGAATGATCGGCCGCAGCACGGCGAGCGCATCCTGGGCACTGGCATGCTGGAGGTGGATGACCTGGGTGGCATACTGGTCGCCGCGAATTTCCGCATTGACCGGGCTGACCGAACGCGCACCGGCCTGGTCCGGCACGATCTGGAAGGCGCCCGAAGCTGTCGGCACGACGACATAGCCATGCACCCGCATCGTCGACAGGAAGACCTGGAAATACTCCTCCGCGGTCAGCGCAGTTTGGGACGTGATGGTCACTCGCCCCCGCACGGATGGGTCGACGATAAACGTGTGACCGGTAACCGCCGAGACATCGTCGATAACGGTCTGGATATCAGCCTGATTGAAATTGACGATACTGTCCTGGGCCTGTGCGGGCCCCGAGATGAGGATAGCGATCGCGGCGACAAAAGCGGCGGCTCGTTTTGGAATCGAAAACATCAGGACAGATCCACCTGGAGGGTCAACGGCACACCGCCGCGCCGGATTGAGAGAGAGATTGTTTCGCGGCCCTGCAGGCTCTCGAACAGCTCGGCCACATCGCCGGACTCAGCCAGAACCTGGCCGTCAACGGCGAGCAGGATGTCGTCCTGGCGCAACCCGAGGGCGGTGAGGACGACGTCGGATTCGGTCGCCATCTGGTAGCCGATCAATGCCTGGCCCTCGAACACCGGGACGACACGGAAGATGTCACTGGGAGCCCGCCCCCGCGTGCGGCCGGCCGAAGTAGCCACTGCCGTCGGCACTGCCGCCGCTGCCGGGCGCTGGGTTTCGCGCAAAACAAGCGCTTCCAGCCCGCCGCGGCGGTCAATGATAATGCGATCCTGATCGAGCGAATGCAGGGTGACGCCCTCGACGATTTCATCGCCCTGGCGGAACATCCCGTCGCGGCCATCGGGCGTCTGCAAAAAGGCGACCCCGTCGGTGGCGGACTGTCCGGTACGGATGCCGCGCACGACCAGATTGAGGCGGGATTCAGGGATCGCGGCGATTTCGACCGCGCTTGACGGAGAAGCCGTGCGATCGGCGAATATCTGCGCCGCTGGCAAGCTGTCGATCCCGGATGTGTAGCTGGCGTCTCGGGTGCGGCCGCCAGGCTGGACCGCATCCTCGAACGAAATATTTGCCGCACTGGCGCCAAAGGCGATGAACCAGATTGCCCGGGCCAGCAGAAGGCCGAGCAGGGCGACCAGAACAAGCTCGCAGCCACTTGCCAGAGCAGCCAGCGCTCGATGGCGGCCGGATTCTGTAACCAGATATTGTGCCAACTTGCTCATGCTGATTTCGCCCACAGCATAATCCGTGTCACGGACCAGCGAAGAAGTGGTCGTGCTGCCGACCCTCATTGGCCTTCCGATTACACGTGACTGCCGACAGTTCTGCGACACCCGTATGACAGTTTCGCAACGCCGCGAAAAACCGACTCGAATTGGGCGAAAGGGTAGTCGCCGGGGCAAAGGCCGGCATGCGGGGCGGACCCAAGGGCCCGCCCCGACGAACTGGCTTACCAGGTACGGCTGACCGAAACGCTGAACGTGGTACCCAGATCATAGGTATCGACAGCGAGTTCGGTTCCGCCGGCATTCTGGGTGGCGCTGTAGCCGTCACCGAGAATATTGCGGACGGAGAAACCGACATCCCAGTCTGCTTCCGCGACATTGATTGTGCGGCTGTAGACGAAGTCGAGCGATGACGGGACCTGCTCGACGATCTCGGGGAGACTGTCGGACAGGTTGGCCACGGCCCGGGTCCGGTCACTGACATAATTGTAGAGCAGTGCACCGCGCGCCCGGCCGTCGAAGGTTTCGAAACCGACCTGGACGTTGAACAGATGCTCTGACTGGCCCTGGAGGGCGCGGCCGTCTTCAATGAAGCCGGCAGCATTGAGCACCAGCGCCTGCGGGTTGCCGAAGGCACCCTGGGCGACAGTGACCGTACCCTCGCCGGACACTTCCGACTGGATGTAGGTGTAGTTGGTCTTCACGAACCATTCGCGGTCATTGAAGAAGGGCTGGTCCCAACGATCCGAGAAGTCGAAGGTTTTCTCGTATTCGAACTCGGCCCCGGTCAGGGTCGCGCTCGGTGCGTTGATGAAGGAGGTATTGAGGCCATCACCGATCGGGATGATGAATTCCTCG
>TARA_R110002095_G_scaffold211170_1_pt1 | contig 23381 bp, 19 predicted proteins | sample TARA_R110002095 | Tara Oceans TARA_R110002095 (sample SAMEA4397255) | marine metagenome | biome: Polar Biome; feature: [SRF] surface water layer (ENVO:00010504); material: water (ENVO:00002006), including particulate matter (ENVO:01000060) such as... | depth 5 m | reverse complement strand
GACCGGGACGGAGACGGCGTGCTCACATTATATGAATACCTGAATACTCCGATCACCAATCCTGTAATAAAATGGCATGTAGAGCGAAAAGATAGAGACCATGACGGCGCCCTCTCGGTGAGTGAGTTCTACAGAGGCACGGGACTGACGGGCCGCTCCCTCATCTTTGACTACTTCACTCTGCTTGATCGGGATCACAACCAACGGCTCGATAAACAGGAGTTTTTCCTGCAGATAGATCTGGTCAAAGCACCCCGGGAAATTGTGTTTAAAGAGTTAGATCGTAACCAGGATCAAGGTCTGTCCTTTGATGAGATTTTCATCGCGACCAAAAATGTTATCAAACCCGGCGAGGGCATTCCGTACGAAACCGTTTTGTTGAATACAGAAAATGAATTTAAACAGTTAGATCTGGACCATGACAACCAGCTCAGTCTGGACGAGTTTCAAAAAGACCTGGCAGTGGTGATACTCCCTCCTTTTACCTACAACCCAAGATTAGCCAACGATCTCAGAAAAACAGTTCCCGCTGCAGAATCCAATTACACGATCCTGATTGTCATGGTTCTGAATATCATGCTGGTTGGATGCGTGGCCTTCTATTTCATCAGAGTCAAACTGAAAAAATGAACTGACACTTTTTTAGGCAATGTCAATTTGCACACATCAGTCCCTTCCGGTTTTACTGCGGAGTGTTCATCTGCGTGGGGCTGGTGCTATCTGGTAGGATTTGTTTGCCGTTGGTTCGCTAACGGCGGGCAGGCGTCAAGTCGGATTTATTCAGCAAGCCAAGATTGGAATGCACTATGTGGGCGTGATGGGACAACTACCAGACTGGATTTTTCCGGTTCCTGTCCTTTCTTGACGAGGAGTACTGAACCGTCGAGTGTTTTGACATCCTGATTAATGATCATGCCTGGTTTTTGTTGAGTGATTTTAGAATGCGTTCTGAATGCCCGAATGTATCTGCGGTGACTAACGAGAGCATTTCGGATAGTACGCGAATGCTGTCTTGTAATGTCTATGTCTGCAGTGTTTTCTGAGACGTTACCAGGCGATATTTCTCCAGCCCCGCTTCGATGGTTGATTGGATCAGTTCTCGTGTACATGGTTTTGTGAGAAACCGGAAGATTTGTCCTTCATTGACTGCATTTACGGCGGCCTCACACTCGTCGTCGCCTGTCATCATAATTCTAGAAGAATCAGGACTGATTTTGCAGACCTTTGAAAAGAACTCAATTCCATCCATTCCGGGCATGCAACGATCAGAAACAATGACTGCAAATGGTCCCTCACTATTTATCTTCTCTAATCCTTTGTCAGGACCCTCAGCTAAGGTGACATCAAAAATTTTACGGAATTGACGACGGACTGCCTCCAGAATTAATCTGTCATCATCGACAAATAGAATTTTTTCTGATTGACTACTTTTCATTTTGAATATCCCTTAATTGTTTCAGATTGTTGATAAAATGAAGACATCGTTTGTTAAGATCAAGGTCTCAGCTGACCGTTTCTTCAACGGGAGATAACTGTCGCCACTGATCGATTTTAGTCGTGAGCTCCAGTTTCTCTATTAGATCCTGGTCGAACGTCGGCACGATAGGATTCCCACTTTCTCCAGGTGTTTGTTCCTGAACGATGATGTTTGCTGCATAGACCGCCAGCGCTGGTGTCAATGTTTCCGACAGCAGCATTTGGGGTGAATGGTGGAATGTGACCGCTTCGACGACAGGCATGGGGAGTTTCCATAATCCGATCAGATAACCACTAACGTCAGCATGCGAAAACCCTTCAGACAAGAGTTCTGCTTCGGAAAATGTGATCATATCTGTTTTGGTGACTTTGATCGTTTTTATGACTAACTTCGGGAGTTCCGTGGCTAGTAACAGTTTTCCCAAATCATGCAGTAGCCCTGCGGTAAAAGCATGCTCTGCGAGGTCGGAGTCCCCCGTTTCACTGTACGCGATTTTCTTGGCCAGGGTGCCGCAGGCAACAGAATGATTCATGAGTTTCTTGAGAGAAAAGTCAGCAAGATTGACTGGTGGATGGTCATCAAAAATCCCGATGGAGAGTACAAGCGATTTTAAAGTCTCCATGCCTAATAAGGAAATTGCCTGAGAAATACTGGAGATCTCGCGTGCAATCCCAAAGTACGATGAATTGACGAGTTGCAATACCTTGGCAGACATTGCTGCATCTTGTTGAATTACATCAATCGCATCTTTGATTCCTGCGTTTTCCGATCTCGCAATATCACATATTTTCTGATACAGGTCTGGTAGACTTGGCAATCGAGTAATCTGTGATACTGCACGACGCACCAGTTTATGGTCTACGCGTTTTCGTAAACAAATGGAACGATGAATTTGATTTTGCAAAATGTTTGCATCACACGGTTTTGAAATATACTGATGTGTCACAGGAATCGCACGCAGGATGGCTTCTTTGTCTGATTGCCCGGAAAGAATCATGCGGACTGTGTCTGGATAGCTGGCTGCAATTCGATTTAATAGCTCTGCGCCATCCATTTGCGGCATGCGCATATCCGAGACAACGACATCAAACGGAGCTTGTTCAAAGAGTAACAATGCTTCCGCAGCACTGGGGGCGAAGTGGATTTCCCACTCCTTCCGCTTGCGATGCAGCATTCTGCGAATCCCATCCAGTACATTTGGCTCGTCGTCTACAAATAAAATACGAGGCAGACACATAATCAGCTTCCTTATATAAATTCCGAGTAAAGATCGAGGGTGTGAAGAAGGGCTCCCATCTGCCCCCGGTCAAGCTTAGATGTCAGTCATGATTCTGATTCGTCGAGTGCTAAGTAAATCCGAAAAGTTGTCCCCTCACCTTCAATCGAATCCACTTCAATTCGTCCCCCATGCTTTTCAACGACAATATTGTGAGTGATGGCTAGACCTTGCCCGGTTCCTTTACCAACTTCTTTTGTAGTAAAAAACGGGTCGAATATTTTCTTTTTCACCTCTTCAGGCATACCACAACCGGTATCACTGATTGATATGACCACATATTTCCCTTCCACTGCGGTCTGAACCTTAACGGTTCCCAATTCTTGAACCTGTTTTGCTTCAATCGCGTGTGCCGCATTGACAAAAAGATTGAGAAAGACCTGATTCAATTCATTGGGATATCCTCGCAAGGTGGGGATATTTCCAAAATCAGTTTCGACATTTGATACATATTTTATTTCATTACGAGCGACTGTCAGAGTGCTCTCGATTGCAGTATTGAGATCAAAGGCAATTGGCTGATCCAAAACTCCTCCTCCGTGAGAAAAATCTTTCATCGCTTTGACGATGGTTCGAACCCGTTCCACCCCATCTAAACTTTGTGAAGATGCGAGAGGAACTTCTTCCTTGATGTAATCGAGATCGAATTTCGATTCTGTGTCATGGATGCTCTCAATTTGCTCTAGATAGAGTCCTTCTTTTTCGAGGTCTGCAATCAATATTTGATAAGCAGCGAGGATTTCCATTGCATCCTCGAACATTTCAGAGCATGCCCGGATGTTATCACCCACGAATTGAACCGGAGTATTGATTTCATGTGCAATGCCGGCTGCGAGTTGACCCACAGATGCCAGTTTATCGACATGCAATAACGTTGCCTGAGCTTGCCGAAGTTCCTGGAGCGTTTGTTTTAATTCGCATGCATCACGGTCTTTTTCCTGAACGACGAGTTGAAGTTCTTTGGTCCGATCCAAAATAACCTCTTCCATCTCCTCCATGCGCAATTGGACTTGCCCAAACAGACGTCTTTTTTCACACATGGCAGCTGCCATTTGACAGAGTTCCGCGTTATCAAACGGCTTTTTCAGAATGAGTAATCGGTCACTTTGCCCTAATCGTTCAAATATTTCCTTCCAGGAATAGTCAGCGTAGGCAGTACAAATAATGATGTGTAAGTCTGGGTCCGCTTCCCAGATTTTCTCAATCGTTTGCAATCCATCCCAACCTGGAGGCATCCGCATGTCGACAAATGCTAAAGTGTAGGGGTTCTTTTCTTTTTGGGCTTTCAGGACCTTTTCATATCCTTCTTCACCCTGATAGGCAGAATCCAATTCATACAAAATCGTATCGTTCTGGCTTGGTTTGGCGTCATCAAACAAGACAGACGCAAGATCATCCAACTCTGAAAGCTCTTCATTTTTCGAAAAGATCTTTCTGAAATCATTGTGGATGGCGGCATTGTCATCAATTACCAGGATTTTATATTTTGTCACATCTGTAACAACTGCTTTCGATGTGTCTGTTAATGTAGACATACAGGTTCCTCTTCAGTTTTGAGTGGCAATATTACTGTGAAACGAGCTCCCTGCCCTTCCCCCTTACTAAAAACGGTAAGAGATCCACCCAGTTCCTTGGCAGCCAGAGCACTGCTATGCAAGCCAAAGCCGTGCCCACTATCTTTTGTGGTAAACCCATGCTGGAAAATCTTCGGCAAATCTTCTTCTAAAATTCCAATACCGTTATCTTCGACTTCTATTTTGACGTGTTCCTGTTCCACAGAACTCAGTCGAAGAATTAATTTCCGTTCTTTCTCACGAACGTCATATAATGCCTGTTTCGCGTTACTGATCAGATTCACTAGAATTTGCATCAATTTATGTCTGTCAGAATTGATCTGGGGAACATCGTCGTATTCACAAATTACATTCACTCGATGTCGACAGAGACTAGAGTCATTTGTTTTTAAAGCATTGCCAAGAATTTCAGAGACATCGATGATCTCAGCAGAACCAGAGACTTTCGCGTAAGATTGCTGCATTGTGACAATTTCTTTGATGTGTCCAATATTCGAGGAGAGCTCTGAAAGTTCTACCGAGATGGACTCATTTTTATCCACAAGATAATGAGATAATTTGGTGATGTATTCTGGTAAATGCTTACCCTTTGCATCTTGGGATATAAACTCTCCCAGATCTTCTCCATGGGATTGGATCAGTTCAGATACTTTTGTTAATCCTTTCACCTGGCTTGCCTTCAGTTTATCTTCAATCAGATTGACAGACACATTCACGCTATTAAGTACGTTTCCCACATTGTGCAGGACCCCTGTCGCGACTTCCGCCATCCCTGCTTGTCGAGTGGTATCCAGTAACTGAGCATACATCGCTTCATGTTTTTCTTCTGCTTCCTTGCGAAGGGAAATATCACGGATAATTCCTGTAAAGAGCGGGTCATTCTTACCCGGAATCATTGTCTTCCAGATGAGTATTTCAATCGGTATTGTTGTGCCATCTTTACGAAGCGCGGTTACTTCTCTCAATTGATTTGATAATTCTAAAGCGCTCCCCCCCTTGGCGCGGGACATGGCCTCATGATGTTGCTTCTGAAAGGTATCGGGAATGATTAATGAAATGTCATTTCCAATCAATTCTTCTGGCATCCACCCCAGGACGTCGTATGTCGATAGACTCGCCTCCTGAACAATTCCATTCGAATTCGTCGTGATCATGGGGTCTATTGTTGATGACATGATTTTTCTTAACGTATATTCACGTTCTTTTAATTCCTGCTCAACTTGACTTTTTTCAAGAATCTCCATGTCCAAACGTGCATTCGCCTCTGTGTATCGTGCGATCTGTTGATGAACCTCTTCATTGATTTTTGTATTTACTAACTCGAGATCAGCTTGTCTTTGACAAAGACTTTTATGTTCCTGGATTCCTCGAAGCGAAATACGAATCAGGAAGATGTCTTCAAAAATGACCCAGCCAGCATGCTCGATCCATCGAAGCGGACTTTCTGTACTGGTTCCAAAAGCTGATAGAGGCCACCAGACTCCTCGCACGAAATGATCAATCGCAACAACGGCCGTTGCCACGACGATCACCTTCCAGTCTCTGTAGCACGCTAAAAAAGCCAGGGATCCAAAAATATAAAAGTGGGTTTCAATTCGCCCCCCCGACAGGTGGATGATCAGCGCAGCATAGAGCATTTGAGAGATGGCAATGGCGATTCTCGTTGAGAATTGACCAGGTCGCAGGTAAACAAGCAGTAGAGGAAGCGAGATAACGATTCCTCCAAATAGAGTGGCCAGCCAAACATGAAAATGCACATAGGGAGTGACTCCGATCCAGGTGCGCGGAGAAATAAAGGTCGCGACTAAGATTGCTGCAAGCCACTGAATCACTAAGAACTTTGCAAAGAGATAATCAGTCTCTTTACAGAGGTTCAAATATTGCTCGGCAAAGAGCGATTTACCTCGTTCTTCGATTTGAGAGCTCGTTGTGATTGATGTCTCACTCATATTAGTTACTGGTCTAATTTTCGGGAGGTTTAATTACTTAAAAATTGGACAGCCAAAAACGGGGCATTCATAGCTTTCTTTGCTCTTGTTTCTCACAACCTTCGTAATCCATGTTCTGCCAATACTCTCGCCCTCATGCCCACGCCCTGCTGTAATACCACCACTAAAAACCAGTGTGCGATTCGTGTCGTATAACAGAACATGACCAGACGTTTTCGCATCAAAATTTTTGGCCCATGTCCCATCGATGTCATAGATCGTTTTCGAATGGGGGATTGATTGAGCACTCCCCATGATGTCAGTTTTTGACCACTGAATTGTTTTGTCTGATGGAAGGTAACAGAAAAATGTAGACGTTATGGATTTTGGACAACGTGATATGAGACGTTCTAATTCCCGAATGCTTGACCGAGAACAAGGACACTTGGGATGAATAAACATGAATAATTGATACTGGGTATTATTGAAGGAACTCGGCATTATTCTTGATAAAGAACGAGGCGGAGAACTCTTTTCTCCAGCATTGTTTGAATACCAGGCGATCAACGTGAACCCACCGAGAAGCGCGATGGACCACAAGAAACCAAGAACTAAAAGTAGTTTTGAGTTTTTATCTCGAATTAGATTGAGGGTTCTCAATTGATTACTCCCAACATTCTTTCATGCTGCTTATAAACTGATTGACTCTTCGAAAGTGAATCGATTTGGTTTGTACTTCTCACTCAGGATCGCACGAAGCCGTAAACAGCTCTAGGTGCCAATTGCGGAGACTGCCGTCTGGTTTAGTTCAGTTGATCGGAATTAAGAGTAATCCCTCAACCCTTCAAAGCGGGCTATTATGCTTCATTCATCGCGATAACAACTGAGTGCTAAAGACTTAACCAAGCTGGTTCAGTCCTAAGGGATCGCGTTGATTTGAGGGTTGATTTGCTACGTTTATTAAGATCTGGGATGAGGTAAAACACTCGTTTTGGCTGGGGGAACGATATTTTCCAGCACAAAACAAAACGGATGACAGTGTTCATTCTTTCTGAAGCAATTGGATATTCCGGTAGAGTATCAGGCTCAGTTGCGGTCAGGAATTCGTTTCCTTGTTACTGCGGAGTGTTCATCTGCGTGGGGTACGGGGCTATCTGGTAGGATTTGTTTGCCGTTGGTTTGCTAACGGCGGCGGACGCCGAGCCGCTCAGTTTTGGGGCGTGCATTTATTCTGGATCGTTCAGGAATGGGACGCTGTTCTGCGGGCGGACACATGGGGCTGCCTCGACCTCTTTTTTGCATCGGGAATCATTTCACTATTGGTTGTGATTTTGATTCTCTGCGGGGGCGTGGGTGAGGCAAGGGGAAATGGAAATTATCAAGCGACGAAGGAGTGTTGATATGTCTCGAAGTGGTGGTGATGAATGTCGAGGCCGGGGTGAAGTGCGGCGAAGTGGGTCGATAACTGAGGTGCACGTGAGTAGTGTTTTGGCAAATCTCGCTGAAACAAGGGCTTTTTATAGTGCTGATATTCGCAGTACTTCTCGTTCTTCAACTGAATCTGTAATGCTCACGCGCGCGACACACATGAGAGGTGATCATGGCGAACCGCGGGTTGGCGTCAAGAGAAATCTTTTCAGCGGGAAGTGATCAGAGTGCACTATTGTTATGGATAACCGGATGTTCGTTTTCCCGCGCGTTCTTCCTTCGCCAGGTTTACCGGCAGCAGTTGCAGACCATCGACGACGACATAGCCGTTGGCTCCCGTATTGGAAATCGAAATGGATGCCGGCTGGCCGGACTCAAAACGAAACATGCCCAGAGAGACGGGGACCTGTTTGATCAAAGCCGGCTTTCGCTGGTTGACGGTCACGGTTTTCTCCCCGTCGGCACTGTTAATGGTGACGGGAACATTGCTGGCACGGTTTGGATGCCAGGTGTAAAGCAGACGGACTTCGTAGTCGCCGGACTGCTTGATGTTGGGAGTAAAATGGGCCGACTTCTTACCGCGGTCTTTGTTTTTGTCGTGCGAATAGCTCTTGCCGATCGGCGAGGACTGACCGTTGCTCTCGCTCCAGTCGCCGGTGAATTTCGCTTCGGAATCGTCGAGGACAATTCCGGGCAACTGGTCGGCGTTGGTAATGACACGTACGCCAGACTGCCCTTTTTTGACGGGAGAAGGCCAGTCGAGCAGTTGTCCGTCGGCCAGCAGTTGTGTGCGGAGACGCTGGTAGTTCACATTCTGAATATTACAGCCGGCATCAATGGCCTGACTGGCGGCGGTCGCGGCGGACTGGCTGAGGATCATCAGCACTGGTTCCATGCGGGTGGAGCCGAACGCGACGTGGCTGGCCGAGATGGCAAACGTGACCAGCAGGTTGTCACATTCGGACGCTTTAGGAACGATGGCGTCAAAGCCGATGGGATAAGGACCGCGGGTGCCGGTGTGACCGAGCAGTTTTCCTTCGCGGACCATCACTCCTTTATGAGCGATGCGGCGAATTTCGTGAATGTCGATACCGTAGGATGCCAGACCGACCGATTTGGGAGCGACCTCTTTGTGCCGACAGTGATGTTCGGTCATGACGAGGTCGGAAATCATGCGACGCGATTCGCGGATATAAAGTTGATGTGGCCAACCGCCGTTGTCTTTGAATTCGTCTTTGCAGAGTCCGTATTTGCTGACTTGCTCACGCACTTTTTGGGGTACGCGGTCGTCGGTCTTCAGAAAATGGTACAGGCCACGGGCGTAGTTTTCGTGTGCTTTAATGATCTTCTGACGCTCGGCGTGAGATGCTTCGCTGTAGTTTTTATTGCCGCCGGCAAAGTTCAGGCCGAAGTAGGCCGTGTTGAAATCGAATTTGCCGTTGGGGAGTGCATCGTGTTTGGTGAACCAGCGGAGGTCCATCTCGTCGCCCGCTTTTTCACAGGCGGCGATGTAACGGGCAACAATCTCATAGCGGGCCGGATCGTAATTTGCGGGTGGTGCGATGGGAATCCGGTTCTCTGGTTGGTCAGTGACACACAGACGGAAGCAGTAAGCCTGCACGCCAGGTGCGGCTTCTCCGATGGTTCCCAGTTCTCCTGCATCAATCAGTGGCAGCAGGCCGCTTTCGGGGTTCCCCGGAATGCGATACGGGTCGAGAGGAATCGCGCGGTCCCACAGGCCGCGGCGGTCTTTGCGGCGGCCGATTTTGTTGACTTTTCCGAACTCGACTTGTGGGATTTCATAGAGCTGAATGCCGTTCAAGGTTTCGTTGTATTGGGAATTGGCTTCGCGGGTCAGCGAATAAGAGACGCCGGCAGCGGCGAGCAGATCACCTTCATAGGTGGTGTCGATAAACATCTTCGCGGCGACGCGGGTTCCTTTTTCGGTGATCAGTTTAATAATCGTAGGCCCTTTTTTGAGAACTTTCTGCAGCGGTTCTCCTTTGATGACGGTCACGCCGGCCTCTTTGATCATTTCTTCAAAGACCTGTTCGGCAACGTGCGGTTCAAGTTGGGTTTCGAGGGGCTTGTTGTATTTTTTACCGATCCGTTCGTAAAACTCGCGGGCCATACCGGCGACGGTGGCGGCTTTGCCCATGTCGGAATAGCTGAGGCCGCCCGAACTCATGCCGCCCAGATGTTGACCAGGTTCGATCAGAATCGCCTGTTTCCCCAGCTGCGCCGCTTTGACGGCTGCAACGACGCCTCCCGAGGTGCCGCCGTAAATGCAGATGTCAACATTGTGGTCTGGTTCGGCTGCGTGCAGATGATGCGCCGAAAAGAGAAGACCACCGACGAGGGAGAGAATGATGAAGAGGTAACGAGGCATGGCAGGATCTCATTTAATTCGAGGCGCAAAACAGTAAGGAGGGACTCTTGCAGGATAATCAAAAAGTCAATCTTTCAAGATCCATTTCAATGGAAATCGGGCGATTGTCAAGGCGGTTGTGTCGTAGCCGTTATTTTTAAAGCCGCCATCTTCGTAAAAACAGAAAATCGAACCGTCGGGCAGCGATGCCAGATCGCTGTAACCACTGATGCCGGGTTCCAGTACCTGTTTGCTGACCCAGGATTGACAGTCATCAAAGCTGACCTGCAGCGTCAGGTTCTTGCGGTCTCGGTTTGGCTTTCGGCGTTTGGTTTTATTTTCGAGGTTATCGGGGTTAGCGAAGATGATGGCGTTTTTCGGTTGCGATTTAGTCGCGTGGACTCTGAGAATGCTGGCCATGCAGACCGGTTCGAGCAACTGTTCGTCAAAATGTTTGTTGGTCCAGTTGGTGGCACCATTGTCGCTGACGGCGATCAGGCGGCGATGCGGCTTCGATTCTGTTCGCATGTTGACGAGGACTTTGTTATTGAAGAGTTGGACGGCGACGGTTTCGCTGGGATTCACAATGGTTTCACCGGCGACTTGGTCTCCCTGCTTGACGATAATATCGCCGCGTTGCCAGGTTTTACCGTGATCGTCGCTGAAGATGGTCGCAACGCAGGAAGGACGATGTTTCTTGCCGCCGGTCGAAAGCCAGACGGGTACCAGCAGTCGCCCGTTTTGCATTTGAATGCCATGTCCGGGACCGGCTGCGATCACGTTCCAGTCGTATTCCTTGCGGAATTGTTCGAAGACGCTGGTGATTTCTACGGGTTTACTGAATGTCTGCCCGTCGTCTTTGCTGTCGATATAAAAACAGCGGCCGTAGTTTTCGCAGTAAAGCAGATGCACCTGGCCTGTCTGTTCATCCGAGAAGGCGACGACGTTGTTGACGGTTTCTTCTTTCGCGTCATGAATCATTTGCACGGGCAGCCAGGTCTTGCCGCCATCGGTGCTGCGGCGCATCAGAATATCGATGTTCGCCCAGTCGCCGGACGTGATGCGCGCTTCACAATATGCGAGCAGTGTTCCCTGTTTTGTGGCGATGATGCCGGGGATGCGGTAGTGATGGTACTTGCCGTCCCGGGCGGAAAACAGGGTGGTTTTCTGGAAGTCACCGGCCTGACTGACCTGCTGCGGGGTGATGAGTGTCGACAGGCAGAGTATGAAAAAGATCACCGAACACAGGGGGATTCGTCTCATTTTCCGTTCTTTCTAATGAGTGGTTTAATAATATTGTTGTTGCGATATTATTATCTGTGGTGTAATATTATAGAAACAGGCAGCAGAATGAAAGCAAAAAACGTATTTTTTCAACAGAACGACGTTCGTCTATGAAACCAGCTATTATTGATCTGGCCGACCGTATTCAGTCGGACATTCAAACGCGAAAATTAAAACCCGGCGATCCGTATTTCACGACGAGTGAAACCGCGCGTTCGTTTCAGGTGAGCGGTACGACGGCAAATCGGGCTTTGCAGTTATTGACACAGCGGCGGGTTCTGGTACGGAAGCAGCGTGCGGGTACGTTCATTGCCAATGCTGAATCAAAGGGATCGGATCAGGCATTGCAACGCGTGCATCTGGTCGTGCATCAGAAATTTCTAGAACGGGAAGGCTTACTGGCGGACGGGATACTGATCGGTATTCAAAGAGAGATGCCGGAAGCCGAGCTGCAGTTCAATTTTCTACCTCACCGGGATGAAGAAGCATATGTGGAAGAGATCGTCAACCGGGCATTGAAATCCAGCGAGACGGAAGGGTTCGTCTTACAACGGGCGCAGGTTGGCGTGCAACGCATTCTGGAAGAGAGCGGCTTGCCAACGGTGTTGAACGGCGTATTGCAACCTTCGATTACCGGGTTGGCGCATATTGACCGAGATCAAAGTCAGATTGGCAGTCTGTTGTTTCAACAGCTGCAACAACAGAAATGTCAGCGAGTGCTGGTCGTGTTGCGCGATCAGGTGACGTCCGGCGATCATTTATTATTAGACTCTGTGCAACGGGAGATGAGCCAGGCGGGCTTCGGCCTTGATCAGTTGACGGTGCGCTGTCTGCCCGCCGATGACCGGGCGATTCAGGTCTCTGCGTTGGACGTGCTGAAACATTCGACAGGAAAACTGGGTATACTTTGTCGCTCGGAACCAGCTGCGCGGGCGATTGCCGCTGCCGTCGAGGAACTGTCGCTTGCGAAGAGTAAACGCCCTACTCTGGTGGTGGCGGACCGTTTTGCACGGGACAATGCTCCCTGCCCATTTCCCCATATTCGGGCGTGTCTTTCACCGGTAGACTACGGTCAGGAAATCGGCAAGATGCTGCTGAGGCAGACGCGGGGAGAAGCAGGCGCAGGCCTGGTATATAACGTCAAGGTCGAACTGGCGTTTCCGTAAATCAAAGAGCGGGTGCCGAATCTCAAAAAAAAACGTTGCTGCCCCTGGGAGAGGCAACAACGATTGGTGTGAGTTTTATCTCGCACACCCCGAGACGTCCAGAATCTGCTCTTCTCCCTGAATGGAGATGATTTTGATTTCGGTGGCGTTCAGGTCGACACTATTCAGATTGACCATACGGATGGTGCTGTCATCATAGGTTCTGAAATAGTAGAGTTGATTCTTGAGATCAGAGACGGCGGTCCACATGGTGTAGTCGGCTGTGGTTTTTCCGTTTTGATCTCCCCGAGCGGCTCCTTTGGGAATGTCAAACTGATTGAGGACGTGGAATACCTGCAAGACTCCTTCGTGGGCCGTTTGAACGGGAAAGACGCTGGCCGAAAATGCAACGGCGCGAACGAACCGAGATGGTGGCGTGAAGTCTCCGGGCAACCCTAGCATGCCGCTTCCCTGGCCGAGTCCTGTGATTGTCTGTCCTTCAATTTCAATTTTGGCAATGTTGTTCGTTAACAGATTCACGTAGTTGCCGAGATTGGTCATATGCCAATCAAAGGTAGGTGAGTTGGTAAATACGCCCAGCGGATTCTGGTGGATATTCAATTTGCCATTCACGTATTCCAGCACGATTGATTTCCCACTGGCATCACTGGCGATGTAATGAAACGGTGGGACTCCCCCCATTTGTTCCATGAGCACATTTCCGACTTTGATCTGTTTGATCTGTTTCGCTACATCATCAACTGTCATACAGCTGCCCAGGAGGTAGAGCGGGACTTGGATCGGACTGATGGTTTTTGCGATCTCCTGAGTGCTGACATTCTGGTATTTGGCGTAATCGGGGAAATAAAAGATGCCTACGTGGAGTCCTTTTTCATTTATGCCATCTGCAATAATTGGCAAGTTAAACGCGTTCATGCCTACGATGCCGTATTGAGAATTCCAGCGAAGCCCTTGTTTCTGATTTGGCGCTATTCCAACGAATTCTTTGTTTCTGGGCACGATAATGATATTTGAGTGCAGGTCTTGGGCGAATTCGAGTGTCCGACCGAAAATGACTGAGCCATCTTTCGGTTTGATGGTGATTCCGGTACAAGCGGAAGTCGCCGAAGGGCATAGTGCGGTTGAAGCGATAATTCCCATCAGGAGCATCGATTTAATGAAACGTATCAAAGTAGTTCTCCAAAGTAGGTAGGCAGCGAACCTGGTTCCGTGCCGCGAACTTGATCTAAATTAAAAATAGAAGTGTCGATGTGTGAGCGTCGTTGAGGTTGAGTCATGGAGTCAGCTCTTTTTTTTTCGGCATCTCGGTAGAGAAAAATTAAGTCAGGAAATCGCGAGACGCGTTATCTCTCGAAATGAGAATTTCTGTAGCGACAATTCAGTTTAGAACGGCTGGAACGCATTCATCGAAACAGGAGTAACGTATCATTGATATGGGTATATGGGTCAGTCTGATTCATGCGACTATAGCGCGCACGACACAATTAAAACCCTCAATACTGTGTCCCGTCAGGGAGGGGTTTCAGAGGGTCGCTCTGTACAGGCCGTGTCGAATGCAGGATGATTTGTCCGAACGTTCCCGTGCGTATCCTGCTACTTACCGTTTTCCATCACGCAGCATTTCACGAGCGGCGTTGCGACCGCAGGCACCCATCACGCCACCTCCGGGATGAGCGGCGCTACCACACAGATAGAGCCCGCCAATCGGCGTGCGGTAATCGCTCCAGCCAGGAACGGGACGCATGTTGTATAACTGATGGGAGGGCATCGCGCCTTGAAAGATATTGCCACCAGTGAGACTGAAGGTGCGTTCCAGATCCAAAGGGGAAAGTATCTGACGATGTAAAACGGATGCGGGAACATTCGGTGCAAATTGAGCAATCCGAGCGATGCAGCGGTCGGCGAAGTCTTCTTTGATCTCATCCCAGTTGCCACTGGCCAATTGGTAAGGCGCGTATTGCACGAACAGGGACAGGATATGTTGTCCGGGGGGAGCCAGCGTGCCGTCGACGGCCGTGGGTATGGTCATTTCGATGATCGGTTTCTGTGACGGCTTACCATATTTGGCGTCGTCGTAAGCACGTTCGATTTCTTCGCAGGTCGCACCGATGTGAATCGTGCTTCGATGTTGTGGGCCGGGTTCGCTATTCCCGGGCAGGCAGGTAAAGTTGGGAAGCTCGCTGACGGCGACGTTGATCTTCATGCTGGCACTACTATAGTCGATCCGGCTAACGGCGTTTTGAAACGACTCCGGCAGTGTGCCTGCGGGGATCAGTTTTTCGAATGTCACATGCGCGTCGGCATTGGATGCGACAGAGTTGGTTTGAATCGTTTCGCCGGTAGAAAGTCTGACGCCCGTTGTTTTCTGGTTCGTAATCAGGATTTCTTCGACGGAGACGCCTGTTCGGATCTCAACACCGGCTTCTTTTGCAGAAGCTGCCATTGCCTGACTCAATGCGCCCATGCCCCCTTCGACATAACCCCAGACGCCACGAGCTCCACCAGCAGAGCCCATCACATGATGTAGTAGCACATACGCGGTGCCTGGCGCAGACGGAGGCTGGAAAGTGCCGATGATGGCGTCGGTTGCCAGTGTTGCTTTGAGGATGTCGGATTCAAACCAGCGATTGAGAATTGGCAGAGCCGGCCCGGTGAGGAGTTCGATGGCTTCGGGGATCGTTTCGCCCAGTTGTTTCAGAGATTGATGCAGGTGGTATGCGGTTTTGGTATCGCGGAGTTTTTTTCCCAGTCCAATATTCCGCCAACTGGCAGGCAGTGGCAGCAGATCGGGGGGCGTCTGCATTAACGCCGGTTCGAGGCATTCGGCGATTTTCTGGAGCATCGCTTCATAGCGAGGATACTGCTCGGCATCGCGCTGACTAAACTGGGAAATCTGTTCCTGGTTCTGCTTGAGGTCCGGTCCCAGGAGCAGTGATTTTCCATCTGCGCGGGGTGTGAACGAACTTGGATTGCGTGGCAGCACGCGATAGCCATGACGGGCCAGTTGCATTTCCTGTTCGATTTCCGGCAGGAGCAAGCTTACCAGATAAGAAGCGGTAGAGACTTTGAAGCCGGGCCAGAGTTCTTCTGTCACACAGGCTCCGCCCACCAGATCGCGGCGTTCCAGAACGAGGACCTTCCAACCCTGTTGCGCCAGTTGATGTGCACAAACGAGGCCGTTATGCCCTGCTCCAATAATCACACAGTCGTACATCAAACTTGTTTCCGATCGCAAAGTGAGACAGTATTCTGAGCAGGTTGTATTATGGGAAAATTCTGGCGGTGTGCCAGTGTGAGTGGAACACCATCTATGAGCTGCGTGTCAGAAAATCTGATTTAGTTGATTGAGGTTGTGTGTACAGCCACTCTGAGTCCCGTTATGATTTTCGTTTGTAGTCAATCATCAATGAAATCATTTCAGAAAAGTTAAGGGTGGAAATGGCGCGTTTTCGGTTTGCAGTTATTTTGCTGTTGGGACTGTTTTGTATTATAGGCTGTGGTCGATCTGCGTCTCCTCCCAAGGCCTCGACGCCAATGAATCCAGAAGAAGCAGCTCTCGACATAGTGACGGCCATCTATACGATTAGTGCGCGTGTCAACGAAGCGGGACCTGAGAATTGGGAAACGCTGGAAACTTATGCTTCCGGGCTGCAAGAACCCGCGCGGCAAGATGCTCTGGATGCGATTCAGAAAATCAAATCCTTAGACTACAAGGTGACTTGGGGAGTCAATATGATGGCAATAAAGGAGCAATATGGGAATGCGAGTGAATTTGTCATTCTCGAATCGCCGGACGGCCATCTGAAAGCCACCTTTGGTGGAGTCATACTCAAAAATGCCAAAGAAGAAGGTCAAGCGGAAGTGGATCAGAAAGAGGCTGTATCCGACGAGGAAAAGACAGACTCCGCTTCTTCTCCCTAATTGAAAAATATTATGTGAGATTCCTAACCAGGCGATCTGACAGTCATATCTATTGTATTAAATTATCGATCAACAAATCATAACAACGGGTGAACTCATGCGACTGATTTCTCTGATGTGCTTACTATTCTTGGCAATCCTGACTCCGGTTTCTGCTGCCGATTTGAAACTGGAAAAGATTGAGGGCGCAAAACCAAAGAATGTGGTATTCATTCTCGCCGATGACCATCGCTTCGATGTGATGGGTTTTGTCGGACATCCCTGGGTCGAAACACCGGCCATGGACGCGTTGGCGAAAGATGGCGTTTATTTCAAAAATGCGATGGTGACAACCTCGCTCTGTTCTCCCAGCCGGGCTTCGATCTTAACCGGTCAGTACATGCACAATCATGGTGTGGTCGATAACAATGTGTCTGCGAAACCGGGGACGATCTTCTTCCCGCAGTACCTACAGGCGGCTGGTTATCAGACTGGGTTCTTCGGGAAATGGCACATGGGAGGCCACTCGGATGAACCGCGGCCCGGCTTTGACAAATGGGTCTCGTTTCGTGGGCAGGGACATTACTATCCGCCGAAACATCTGAAGAAATGGTCGTTAAACGTCGACGGCAAATCGGTGCCACAAAAAGGCTACATTACAGATGAATTGACCGACTATGCGATCAACTGGTTGAACAAAAGTGTCAAACCGGAAGAGAAGCCGTTCTTTATGTATCTGTCGCACAAAGGGGTACACGGCATGTTCCATCCGGCGGAGCGACACGCAGGTCGCTATAAAGATAAAGCGATGCCGATTCCAAAAACGATGGCGAATACTTCGGAGAATTATTGGAATAAACCGATGTGGCTGAAAAACCAGCGGAACAGCTGGCACGGCGTTGATTTCGCCTATCATCAGGATACGAATATTGAAGAACATTACCGACTGTATTGTGAAGCCTTGTTGAGTGTCGATGAGTCGATTGCCCGCGTGCGGAAATGGCTTGATGAGAATGGTTATGGCGAGAATACCATGATTCTGTATATGGGAGATAACGGCTTCCAATGGGGCGAGCATGGATTGATTGACAAGCGGACCGCCTATGAAGCATCGATCCGCGTACCACTGGTCGGAGTTTGCCCGGGGCTCTGGAAGCCGGGAACCGTTGTGAATGAAGTAGTCGCGAATATTGATATCGCACCCACGATTCTGGCGGCTGCGGGATTGAAAACGCCGTCTCAGATGGATGGACAAAGCTTTCTGCAATTGGCCGCTGGGAACATGCCCGCCTCTGATTGGCGGAAGAATAGTTTGTACGAGTACTATTGGGAATTCAACTTCCCACAGACGCCGACGACGTTCGCGCTGCGTACGCCACGGTATAAGTTCATCCAATATCATGGCATCTGGGATCTCGACGAGTTGTATGATATGGAACAGGATCCACACGAAGAACATAATCTGATCTTCGAGAAAGAGCATCAGGTACGGATCAAAAAAATGCGGGCTGACCTGCATGCGATCCTGGAAAAATCCGACGCCAACCGGGTTCCCTTCAGCCACAAACGCCGTATGGGCGCGAACCTGCGTCTGAAAAATGGCGCCAATCCGGCTGGTTTCCCACCTCAGTTAATGCGGGAAAAGAATGCGCAAGAGTAAGCCTCACGACATGAGTTGAGCTATCCTCAAAAAATAAATTCCCGCTTGGTTTCTAAAAAAAAGTTTGCCAATTGAATCTCATTATTTTAAAATGATGATCAGGAGCCCTGCGGGCCTGTTGGATCGGGCTAAAATTGAACGCTTGATTAACCAGAGGGGATCACAAATGAAGGACTATCATGATCGTGAACAACGGTTGATTTTTAAAACGTGCCCAGGATGTCGCGCTGATCTGGAACAGGATGCTGAGGAATGTCTGTTTTGTGATCATCGTTTCCAGGAGGACGAAGTCGCTGAATCAGAGTTCGTCCCGCTGGATGAACCGGAAGGCAAATCGAATCGCTTTCTTGCGATGGTGGCGTTGAATGTGATGATCGGCCTGGTGGGGACCGCATTGACATCTTGGGAAAGGAAACGAGAAACACCGACGTATCGGCATCCGCCCCGAATGAGTATCAGTGTTAAAGACCGGGAACTTTTTACACGGTTTATCAAGGAGCACGGTAAATCGATGCCGGCAGAGCTCAAAGGCCCGATGGATCCGGAAGCAAGAACCAGGCGCAGGAAGTTGATCTCGGTGACCTTCTCGAATCATTCACGAAGAAAAGTACCTTTCACGAAAGGTCTGTTCGTTGAACCGGAGTCTGATCTGTCAGAGAAATTCCACTTCTCACACCGTAAACAGTGATCTGTTCCTAAACCGCACAACCCATCTTGACAGAATCCAGCTTGTCCGCGACAGTTTGGGCATTGTTTGCATGAGATTAACGCTCAAAACCCGGGCCAGAAAATGGATTTACTGCCTCTCGATCATCCGCGCTTGAAGAAAAACAACTTCGATCTTTTACGGTTGTTGTTGGCGATGACGGTTTGTCTGGTGCATGCAGCTGAACTTTCGGACTTTGCATCATTAAACTCATTGAGTGGGATCTTATCTGCAAAAGTGGCAGTGCAGGCGTTTTTTGTGGTGAGTGGTTTTCTGATCGTGATGAGTTACGAGCGGTCTTCTTCCCTCACCTCTTATGCCAGCAAACGTTTGCGGCGGATTTATCCTGCATATTTCACAGTCGTTCTATTGTGCGCGCTGGGACTGGTGTTGGTGAGTCAGCAGCCGCTTCAGGAATATTTTTCTCTGGCGTGGCTCAAGTATCTAGTCGCGAATCTCACGTTCCTGAATTTTCTGCAGCCAACATTGCCGGGGGTATTTGAATCCAACCGGTTGGCAGCCGTCAATGGGGCGCTGTGGACGCTCAAGATTGAGGTGTTGTTTTATGTGGCGGTGCCATTATTGGTGTATTGTATACGACGGTTTCGCCGACTTCCTGTGCTACTTTTTTTTTACTGTCTGTCGGTTGCGTATGCCGAGTTGATGACGTTCGCAGCGGTACAAACGGGGGTCGCCTTTTATGAACGATTGGCGCGTCAACTGCCAGGACAATTATCTTACTTTATGGCAGGGGCGATTCTGTTTTATTATCTGCCGTTTTTTGAACGCCGCATCGGATATCTTGTCTCTCTCGCCGTGGGTGTGCTGACGGTAAATTTTCTGTTTCCCTTGCCCCTGCTACAACCTTTTGCGCTGGCGACGCTGGTTCTGTTTTTCGGACTGTTTCTCTATGCGGGAAACTTTGGTAAGTATGGGGATTTTTCCTACGGCGTTTATATTCTGCACTTTCCTGTGATCCAGATTTTATTGATTTCGGGTTGGTTCAGAGAGCGTCCTTGGTACTTCCTGTTTATCGCGGTCAGTATTACATTGATCGGCGCGATCCTGATGTGGAACCTGGTGGAAAAACGATTTCTGCTGCGGAGCAGTCATTATGTGGGAGCCACTGCACAGCTAGAAACAGAGACTCCAGTCAAGCAGCCTGCCAGTCTGTAATCAAGTTTGGGTGACATCGAATGCAATTTGGAATTGTCCGTCAGATAGCAGGATGTCTTGCTAATCGTTGTCTATCTTGAGCGCGTCGAATTTCAGCTGGATTTTTTTTGCTGTTGGCAGAGAACTCTCGTAGAGATACAGGGATTTTTCCCAGTCGCCGTAAACGGGGTTCGGCAGAATGATCCAGCGTCGGCCCCAGTATTCCTGATAACGCTTCCCCTGCTCGACTCGTTCTTTGGGAGGCAGTTTTCCCTGGTAGACGAAGTCGTTGAAGTCATCGCCGAGTAGCAGCAGAATTCTGTGGCTGCAAGCCACCGCAGCACGACGGGAGGTTTTATTCCAGGTCCAGTCTGGTTTTTCCTTCTGGAAGAGTACCTGTGATTTGGTGATGGGCATATCGAGGACACGGGACAGGTTTTCGACGGTCGGCGTTTCTAATTTGACATCACGGTTAGTGATGAAATAGACCGCGATGCCTTGCGCGACCAGATGTTGCAGGAACGGTTTCACACCTGGAACGGCGGTTGATCTTTTTGATCGGACCCACTGTTCCCACAAAATTTCGTTCCAACTAGTATCGTGTTTTACCAGTTGTCCCATGAAGAGAGCATTGTTCAACACGGTTTCATCGAGATCGAGAATCACAGCGGGGGGCAGTTGCGCGTAGCCTGCCTGTTGCTCTGTTGTTGCGGTCCAACAAGGATCATGCAATGCCTGTGTGGCCTGCATCGTTGCCAGCCGATACGACTGGATGCAGGCAAAATCGTGCTCGACGGACGTTTGCATCCAGAGCGTGGCATTGAGCCCCTGATCAGTTTGGGACGGAGCAATTGTGGGGGACTCTGGTTCTTGTGCGTGTGTGGTGAGGGTTGTCCAACTCAGCAGGAACAAGAGGAAAAGAAATTTTGGCATGCAGGCACCTGGTACGACTGGAGTTTGATTGCCCGTTTACTGCCCGATGAGAGGCTTAGTGGCGGCGTTTTAACAGAGAGGAAATCGAGTGACTCTCGCGCAATTTGGCAATCCGCTTTCCATTTTCGTAGATAATATACGTTGGCAAGCCGATGACGTTTTCTTTTCTGGCCAGATCGAGGTTCCGATCATAGTCTAGAATTTCTACGATGAGCCCTTTGGCTTTCAATAGGGGTAATACTTTTTGGCGGTCCTCTTCACATCGTCGGCAGTTAGGGCCGGTAAACATTTTGATTTCATAGCGACTGGCTACCTGCTGTTCTGGTTGGGAATGTTCCCGCCAGGCGGCTGTGTAAGCTATTTCCTGGTTTTTGAAACCATAGTGTTTTTCGAAGGCCCGATCCCAGTCTGTCCGGTGCGCGGTTTCCAGAAACTTGACGAACTCCTGTCTCCCTTTACGGTCGATCAGAAATTCGGCCAGGTAGAATCCCTGTGCATACAGGACTGCGATCCCACCCATGTTATCCGGATATTCTTTCATCACCAGTAATCGTCTGATGGGAATTTGCTGCTCGGTGCCTGCGACCTGATGTGCTAATTGTCGGTGATGCTGCTTTTCGGATTCATCTTCTTCATAGGTCGCGGCGCCTTCATCGGCCCAGCGTGGGAGTGGTCGCCGAAAGTGTGAGGCGAAAACGGTGTGCAGCACTTCGTGCGGTATCACGCTGTCCATCAGGCCTTGGGGCGTGCCCTGAATTTGCATGTCCCAGCCAAAAACTTCGCCTTGTTCAAACGAGAATGTGGTTGCCCCGGCCCCTGCTTCGTTGATCACATTGACTCGTATCGGGCAAGGCGAATACCAGTTGGGAATCGCCTTGCCCAACCATTCCTTAGCGTGTTTCGCCCGATAGTGTTCGGCTGCTTCTCCGACCTCTACGGCAAAATACGAATCGCGGCAGAAGACCACAAAATTCGGAGTGCGATATTCAAAAGTGCTGGCATCCCCCTCAAACAAAAGCAATGGGAGTAACAGCAGCAGGTATCTCATGTTTCCAGTCCGTTGGTGATTGAACAATCCATCTGTGATCAGAGCCGTTATTACATGGAACAACGCCGATTTGAGACGAACCATACGTGGAAACCGCTTTGAGGTACAGACCACTCTGAGACAGGCTGGTTTTCGAGGATGTTTTCTGAATTCCGTTTAACAGGTTGCGTATGAACAGGCGGATCGTGTTTAATGCCGATAAACAAGGGGGCTCTGTAGAAACCTTTTCAGGATTATCACAGGAGCAGGCAGAGTGAGTCAGCACAAAAAAATACTGATGTCTTGGGTTACCATCAGTGCTTTTCTATGATAATGGGGATGACAGGACTTGAACCTGCACGCCTTGCGGCACTGGGTTCAATATATTTCAAAGTTACACGCTGCCTATGGCTGTTCCCCTAGATCTATTAAAGTTTGTTTTGCAACTTTGTGCCCCTGTCTGGCAGCCTTGCGGATTAGTTCTATACCTTGTTTTTGATCTCGCTGAACACCGTCTCCTCTAGCATACATGGCTCCTAACATAAATTGTGCATTGGGAATTCCCTGCTCAGCAGCTTTTCGAAACAGCTCAAGCGCTTGCTTGTGGTCTTGCTTAACACCTTCTCCTCTATAATACATTGCTGCTATATTTATTTGTTCTTTGACATCCCCTGATTCAGCAGCGTTAAGACACCGTTCAAACTCCTGTCTTTCCTCTTGTTTCACATTTTCAGACTTAGTTGAGCTGGAAACAGACTTAGGTTGTGAAGAGTCTCCTTGATCATCCTGACATCCGCTAAGAAAAATCAAACATAAAACAACAAATGAGAGCCACACAGCAACAGTGCCAATTATTCCTTGCCACATATATTGAGCCATTCTAGCAGACGGAGAATGACAACCAAATTGACTCTGTTTCACCTTGAACTTCCGTTTCTGTGTCATAGCTCATTTTCCAGAAAAAGTCTTAAGATGAAATTACGGAAAACAAATATACATACTCCTAAGGTAAGGCTCAAATTTTATTTTTGTTGGTAGAACCCGTTGATCTGGCTGTCAAATTTGATCGCTTGAGGAAGTTAATTTCTGCTACTTTTTGCACAACCAGCATAGGCTAGAACAAAAAAACGACTCACAGTGATTACTGTAAGTCGTTTTTCTGTTAATTAAATGGGGATGACAGGACTTGAACCTGCACGCCTTGCGGCACTAGATCCTAAATCTGAAAAAAACATAATGGCCTAATAATGGTTTTACCGTGATGTATTGCTTTATGCTCTGTAATAGTAGGTTTAAACTGACTTTGACCATGAATCGATAATGATCCAACAGTGATCCAATAATGATCATGGTTGTTACTTTTTTGTTACTTTTATTTAAATCAAAAATTGAATAACGCTAGGCAAATAGTCTAATGCCCAAAAAAGTAACAAAAAAGTAACAGCTCCTGCTCCCCCCCTGCTCTCCTATCCATCATTTCCACACAGCTTTGTTCCCAA
>TARA_R110002095_G_scaffold145131_1_pt1 | contig 23691 bp, 21 predicted proteins | sample TARA_R110002095 | Tara Oceans TARA_R110002095 (sample SAMEA4397255) | marine metagenome | biome: Polar Biome; feature: [SRF] surface water layer (ENVO:00010504); material: water (ENVO:00002006), including particulate matter (ENVO:01000060) such as... | depth 5 m | reverse complement strand
TCTGATGGGTCGAATTGAAAAACCGGCATCAATTCGATGGCGGTTATTCCAAGCTTTTTAAGGTAGGGGATTTTCTCAATGACGCCCGCAAACGTACCGCGAGCGTCATCGGTTATTCCAGAATTTGGATGTTGTGTGAAGCCACGAACATGCAGTTCATAGATCACTAAGTCAGCCCCATGACGTAGGCGTGGTTCGACTCCCCAATCAAACGGGCATCGGCAAACGTCAAGACGGCCCAGCGGTGCAGAATCTCCATTGGGTCCGGGAAGTCTCGCCGCGTCACGCTTGAATTTGGCTGGGAAGAAAATGCTGCGTGCGTAAGGATCAAGCAATACCTTCTCGGGATCAAACGCATGCCACGTGTCGGTCACTTTGGCCACCGGACCGTCGATTTGGTATGCATAGTACACCGCATCGCCTGCCTCCGAAATAGGCACACGACAATGCCAAACTGGTCCAGACTTGTTTTTGAGTGGATCAAGCTGCAGTGAGTGCCAAGGAACACGCAATTCATTTTCGAGGTACAACAGCAGTGTAACTTTTGCGGCGTTGACGGTATCAATGGCAAAGTTATATGCCTGCTCTGACTCTAACCATGTAACGCCAAGGGGAGAGGGTGTTCCTTCGGACGCTTCCCACTCCGGTCCCCTGATAGAGACGCTTGAGTCAACATCATTCACGACCGAAGTTCCGCAATGCCGACAGATTGTCTGGCTAGTGCTGTGTGACATTGGCAATCCTTATTTAGTAGGCCTATCGAACTCGCTCGAATTTAACCTGCAGATTAAGCAGATCTGATCGCAACCGATCAATTTGCCACTGCAGGTGATGTAGCGGATCTGCCTTGATCTTGGGTTGCTTTGCTTTCTCTAAAGCCAACCGAGCAAGGTCTACCGAAAGTTTCAGACGTTTCACTTCGTCATCACTTACGAGTCCTGCGTGTTGTTGGTTGACGTCTTTGGCCCACGCCAATTGTTGTTCAGCAATTGTCACATCATTCTTCACGTTTTGAAGATGGATAACATGCAAGTCATGGTCTGCTTTTGCCGTTGCGTGTTTAAGCAGCGTTTCCGTGTAGTCGACCTGATTCTGCAACCGAATCAACATCAGTTTTGAAGTCAGGTTAGGAACTCGTTGATTGGCTTTCACCGCCGTCTGCAAGTCATGCTTGGCTAGTTCCAGTTTCTTTTGGAAGAATCGAACATCGACACCCTCAGTGGCAGGTGCTGCATCCAGCGGCATGGTAAACGGAAATGACGTTATCGCGAACATGAAAGCTAATAACAAAAAGGGGACTAAAACATGTCGACGAGACTTGGTGACATCCAAAATCGTTTGGATCAAAGTATTAATTATTGTCATGGCTATTTCCTTTCAGTTTCGTGGTAGTAACAATGACTGTTTGTAGCTTTGATGCTCCTCTGGCATCAATTCTTCACTCAACTATGACTTTTTGACCGGTTCCACTCAGACCATACAACTCAACCAACGAAACTTGTTAGAATACAGGTTAGGCTGGCCACCAACCGTGGGAATCCCACGGCGTCTTTCTACTCATAGTAAGCCTTCAACACGTATTGCTGCATCATTCGCTGTGTGTTGAAGTAGGACGCGTTCAACGCAATCGCATGTCCGAGAAACTGAACTTTCGCCCGAGTTAATAACCCTTTGCCACCCGAAAATACTTGCAGTGAAACTACGTCGTGGTCTAGTTCGATGACTTGTCCCAAAGAGTTCCGACCGTCCCAGTTTTCGACAACTGCCAAGTCTCCAAAGCCCACACCAGAAGCACGGACTTTTAGAATGTCACCAACAATCACCAGGATGTTCGTATGTTTTACAAGGTCGGGAATCATGGTGATGAGGTCTTTCTCCTGCGGTCGGGAAGCTTAAGAACTCGGTCATCAGGCATCAGACTTTTCCGACTCAAGATAGAATGACGGCTGTGCGTCGAATCTCTCAGCACATTGAAGTGAGCAAAACACATATTCACTTCCATTCTGTTCGCGCCTCGCAGCCGCAGAGCCCGATTCTAATATCATACCACAAACAATGTCTTTCTTGCCGTTTGCTATTGTGATTGGTGATGCAGCCTGAACACCACGGCAAAATACAGAAGGACGGCGAAAGTGTTCGTTTCGATACACTTTCAGTAATTCATTGACCAATTGTTGCGGGTCATCATTATAGATAACACGAGCGCCGGTGTCTTTGTGACATGTTTCCAGAATGCTAAGAACCATGTCGCTGATGCCCCCGGTTCCAGTCAGCACTCCTATTAACTTTCCTTCGTCATAGGCAATCGCTAATTCACCCAGTGTTCCGCTTCTGCCTCCAACGATCACGACTATATCACTACTGTGAATATTAACGACCTCACGTCCCATCAGCCCACTGCCAGTAAAGATCAGCACGTGGTGGGCGAGTGTTGGAGAACCATATTTATAAGCATGCTCATCAAGACTAAGGGCGGGAGAAATACCGATAACGGTCCCCCCCCCCTTCTTAAAAGCTCCCTGTGCAGCAGCGAGAGGCAAACCAGGACACGCTCCCGTAATCATAATACAGCCTTCTGCAGCAATTTCTTCACCAAGTTGAGTAGCACGATCCAAAAAATGTGCTGGAATATCACTCCCTGCACCTCCCATGACGCCAATTTTGAGTGGCATCGGATCTTCACTCACAGGCTTTATGGACTGTTTCCGTTTCATAGACCTTTCCTATGTTCCAATTATTTGCAGGGACACTACAGGTAGCCACAATAAAATCCACCACTTCTTGCTGTCCCGTCACTTATACATTGGATGCACAACACCTGCCTTATCTTCATGTAAGTCGAGAAAATATCGTAAGAATCTTTACCACACTGGTATAATAATTAATGCATGTTCCAGCCATCATTCGGTTTGCAAAGACTGCTATACCTAAAGTTATCGTACTGAAAAGTTGTGATAGTCATAGCGCACATACATAAATCAAGCCATTTTGTACGTTTCGGGCCATAGAGATCTCTGCTTTGACTGCCACGTCTCATGATTTGCTAGTCAAGACCCCGGGAAACGGGCAATCTCAATTTGAAGTACCCGTTTCCCGGTTGACCGATCATTCGGTCATCGGTGATTGGTCCATACGCGTGGATCAACGAATGATCGAATGCTGGCGCGTCGATGCACCGCGTAAATACTTGTCCGGATTCCGTTTCACCGCGGCGATGCATCCCTCACAGCAAACGAAGATCGACTGACCTCCGACGGTCACGCGAATTGGCTTGCCCATCGAACCCAGCGGCTCCTGAGTCACTGGACAGGTTCGTTGCCTCAACGCGGCGACCTGGTCAGTTGCAGAGAGTTGAGCAATCCCTTCCATGCCGGCCGGGATCGACGGAGCTTGCACAGCGTTGGGCATCGCTGGTCGAATCTCTCCAGTGCCGAACGATGGAATGGGCGGGAACGCCGGTTGCCGGCTCCTGCTGTCGCTGTAAGGAGATCTCGAATCGAAGAAAGGACTCGTTGATGGTGGGACCGTTTGGCGGGGAAATCTGCTTTGAGACAGCGGGACAGAGTAGTTCCCACGGAAGCCAGAAGGTGCAGGGGCGTAGTGACCACTCGAATTTTGGTATCCGCAAATCCCATTTGAGCATCCGCCCGCGGTGGAGTAGCTGTGAGGGTAGTTGAAATTGCTTGAGTAAATGCCATTGGTGCTGCAACCGCACCCCCGCGATGGATAGGTCGAGAATCCATCGTTGGCTGAAGAAGGGACGGCCGTGGCAACGAGTGCCGCTACGGATGCTAGGGTCGTCAGGATTTTGCAGGTCATTGTTCGCTCCCAAGTAATCGGAACAGATGTTGAGAAGACGTCCAGTCGTTCATCACGGAGCGTCAATGGACCGCGTTGTCAGTATACGATGCACGCCGCGTGCCAAACGTCATCTCAGCACTGCTTTTCTCTGCTTGAAAATCCCGATCGTCCGTAAATACATAGCTCACAGAGCGGTTTCTGCATCTGTGCCAGAACAACAGAGCCCGCTGTTTTGTTGTCGTCGAATCGACAACTTTTGACATCAATTCGATCTGCCAGGACTGTGATTGAAAAATCGACCAGAACTATAAATCTCAATTCCAGGAGTTGTCATACGAATGATTTCGGCTTCATACTTTGCGCGTTGTGTTGCTGTCCGACCACCGCGTGGGGCGTCTGCTTCAATCCCCACCATTCGTTTCTCGGCAAATCGATTTCGCCACGTACCGACAGTTCGCCTGGTACAACCGAGTTCCATTGCAATGTCTTTATTCTCGCGACCTTGAGCTGCCGCAAGAATCATCTTGGCCCGTAGTACCAGTCGGGCTGGCGTACAACAGCATCTGGTTTCTGTTCTCCAGGAAGGAGATATTGTGGTCATGTATAACCTGAGCAGCCACAAGCGATCAGAAGTGCGAGAAGCGATTAAAACTATGGGAGCCGAACTGTGGTACCTGCCTCCCTACAGCCCTGACCTGAATCCGATTGAACAGGCTTTTTCCAAATTTAAATGGCTGATCAAAAGCGAGGATGAAAGGACAGTATCAAGTCACATCAGGGCGATATTAGAAGTCAGGCATGATGTGGATTCAACGGCGTACTCGAATTCGGCGGGATGGGATCGTCGGTTGTCATCAACTTATCGTACAGATCCGGCGGCAGCACTCGCATAACAGTAAACAGCCCTTTGACACCTTTATACCAGCCTTCGCGCATCCCCTGGGTTTCGCGACGATCGGTTAATTTTTTCATGTCTTCCATTGTCATCGGCATGCTATAATCATTCGCCTTTTCCATCTGCATCTTGCCAGTGTGCTTACCTTCCATTTTCATGTCCGACATTCCCTGCATGATTTGCGGATAACCGGGTACTTCGAAACCCGGATCATTCTTTTTCTGGCGAATGATGGGCCCGACTTGAGATACCATATGGTTCATCATGTGATGAAACATGTGGCAATGCAGTACCCAGTCTCCGGGATTATTGGCAACGAATTCCACATCCCGCGATTGCGCTACACCCACGATCACCGTATTTCCGGGAATCCATGCTGTTTCTGGAATGCGGCCCCCCTCGGTTCCTGTTACCCAGAAAGTATGTCCATGCAAATGCATTGGATGCTGATGCAGCGTGCTGAAGTTTAAAAAGCGAATGCGGACCCGTTCGCCTAACTTACAGACCAGTGGCGTCGTGTAAGGTCCGCAACGCCCGTTGATCGTCAGAAAGTTCCAGTCCATGGAGATCGTATTGGGAATGTGCGCATTGGGTAGCATCGAAAACTGCTGAGTCATCAATACAAAATCGCGGTCCACGGCAGGTTCAAAAGCCACTTTGGGATGAACAATGAAAGGCACCACCATGCCGATGGCTTCCTGCATCGCCACGTGAGGATGTAAGAAAAAACTACCTTCCTGATGCACGTCATATTCATACACAAAAGTCTTGCCCGGCTGAACCAGATCTTGCGTCACCGCGGGGATGCCATCCATGCTGATCGGTAATTCAAGTCCGTGTGAATGCAGAGTCGTCGGCTCTGGCAAATCGTTGCGAAAAATAATCCGTACTCGTTCGCCTTGATACATTTGCAACACAGGGCCCGGAAACTGGCCGTTAAATCCATACGCGTCCATCCAGATCCCGGGAAGCACTTCTCTACGCGTGGGAGTCGCCTGCAGATGAAACTCGCGCGCACCATTTACGATTTTCCCACTCAATGTATTCAAATCAGGTGCAATCACATTGACTGGTGGTTCCCCCGCTTTTCGCAATCCAGGCACGAGCTTCCCTCGGTCAGTCGGACTACCAACTGGGCCACCAACCCCTGGATGCATGCGGGGATACGCGCCTCCCTGACCTTGATATTCATCAGAGGACGCTCCATTTTCGGGTATCTGCCCCAGTGCGGTCCCCGCAGCAAACAACCCGGCCGTGGCTGCCGCACCATGCCTGAGAAAGTCCCTGCGGTCATTCTGAGTACCCATTAATAGGCCTTTCATTTATTTCAGTGTTGTTTTAGCTCGTTTTACAAAAGAATCATTGTCCATCAGCTCTGTTGATTATCGAGGTTTGGGAACAGCATTGATATGCCCGCCACCCACAGGAGCGGGGGGCTCGTTCAAGCCACCTGTCAACAACATACCACTAATGGCAACTTCACTTTCATGATACTTTAATTGACTCATGATATAGTCTGCCTGCAAGTTGAGATAGATCCGTTGTGCCATCAATACATCGGGCCAGGGTGCGCGCCGTTCTTTATAACTGTGATGTAGCAAGTCGTACGCTTGCTTACCTTTCGGTAACATTTCATCTCTATAAGTTTCTACGTGCTGACATGCAGTCTGATAATTTCGAAACTCTGTTGAAAGTTTGCTCATCAAAGATAATTCTAGCCGTTTTACATCTGCCCGAGATCGGTTGAGATCGGCTAAGGCTTGATCCACGGTGCCTTGGTTTTTGTCGAAGATGGGAATAGGTAACCCTACGGTGACCCCTGCTACTGAGTTATCGGTCTCGAAATTATGACCGAAATTGACATCGACCAGGATATTAGGTATCGGTTCGACGCGTTCGCGTTCTACGGTTATTTGGTCATGTTGTACACGTTCACAGGCAGCAACGATTTCTGGGCTTTCTTCTAATAACTGATTGAGCGCCGAATTCCAGTCATAAAATATCTCCGGGGGCTCAAGCGTCCCTCTAAGTGTCGTACACTGTAATTCAGGAGTACCTACCATCGCCACTAAATTTCGCCATTCCTGTTCCAGATCGTTCTCAGCTGCCTGCTGTTTCAATTGTGCGCGATGCTGATCGACTTCCGCCTGCAACAGGCCAGATTGATTCGTCTGTCCCAGATTAAGCATCTCTTTATGTGTTTGCAAATTATCTTTCGCATTCTCCAGAAGTTTGCCTTGGACTGCGAGTAACTGCTGCGCTGCCAGTGTCCGGTAGAAATGAATCCGCACGTCATTTAAGACACGCGTGTACTGGGCCGACAAGTTGGTTTCCGCAACAGCAACCTGTTTTGTCCACTTCGCGCGACTGAGTTTCAGCTTACCACCGGTGACGAATTCCTGTGAGACGAATGCCCCCTGTAATTCGCCAGCCGTGCCGTTGATACCAATTTGATCGCTGGCATATCCCACTACCGGATTTGGGTAGAGCCCCGCTTGATAGGCTGCGCCACTTGATGCTTCAACTTGAGCTACCGCCTGGACCAGTGTCGGATTATTGGCTTGTGCCAGAGCTTCTAGCTCATCCAGTGATATCGCAGCATGCTGGCCTGCATCTACATCATCCGGCCTGGGAGGCAGAAGAGGATCATATTTCGCAACTGGTAACGCGGCTGACTCTTGATGCGACACGAGTCGCGTTTCAGTCTCTGAGGTTGCATCAAATTCTGCCACCACGCTATCATCACGCACGATGGGCTGTGAAGTATCATTTTCTGCTAGGGCAGAATTTACATCTTGTTGATTTGCAACATGTCGTTCCCGGCCGGCTGCACATCCACCAAGCAAAACCATTACTAGCAAGACAGAAATAGGGCTTTTCAATTTCACCACGATCCTCCATATTTATTACGCTCTGCTCACATCCTTTGCACGCTTAGCGCAAGATATATTATCGATGAGATCATTACTATTATTTCAGGCAGATTGATTGTAATGAATTTACGCAGAATAATATGGTAGCGCAAAATAAACATCTTGTCCGACATTGGTTACATTAATACTGTTCAACTAAAGATAAAAAATATCAAATTGACAATATCGAAAATCCTTAAGTTTGCTCTCTGCTTCTTTGGTAAACAGGAGCAATATAAATTGAAACTAATCTAGCTACCAAGACAGCAAAAAAGAACTGCCCAAAAATTGCTTGAGTATAACAGGCTGTCTGTGCAGGTCCTGATACAGGAACAATGTCACCATAACCGAGAGTGGCCATTGTCACAAAAGATAAGTAAATCAGTGGTTGAAGCCCTACGCTGCTAAATGGAGAGTATTCTGCAATGGGAGATAACGATTTCACACTGAACGCGGATGAATCCATCAACAAAATCGTCGAATACCCATAAGCCCATATAAGTCCTGCAAGCAGATATAAACAGACTGCACCAATAATTGTGTCCAGTGTCACTTCGCGGTCATCAAGAACTGCGATAAGAACATGGTATGAAACGAATAAAAAGAACCCCATAATAAAGACATTATGAGTGACTGAAAATATTGACTTGCCACCATCGATATAGCCAACAACATTCAACATCAGCATTGGAATAACAAAGGCAAGCCCGACACCAAGTGTCTTATGGCGTCGGCATACCGAAACAACCGCAGTCAACAAAACGATCGAAAAGAGCAGGCAGAAGATCATCACTGAAATTCGATTAGATCCAGTGAAAGCGATTCCCACTAACAGAGAAAGAAGAGAACCAAGCAAATAAGAGAACTTGCCAAATCTTCGGCGTTCAACAGAATCATTCTTTTGCAGTATCATTGTTGATTCCGTCTCTTCTTTTTACTTCGACCAGTTGTGGTTGGTATTCAATGTAATTCGATACCGATTGGGAATGGCATGCGCAGCCTTCGTAGTAAGTATAGGGGAGCGGTGGTGGCTCGCAGTATTGACAATCAATATTGCAACCGGAATAAGTGCGGTATGCTGGTGCACAACCCGTGACGAGAAGCACTGCTAACGTCGCAATCCATCGCATTTGTTTTTTTGCCTTTTTCATTATTGGACTCCTTTGTAAGCATCTGAATGCTATGACGTCTGTCGACTTGTTCATAACAAGACATGCTCCTTACGGTAGTGGCAAAGATTGTATTCCTTCAGCCGGTGCGGGAATTGGTTCGGTTCTTTGCCCATCAAGACCACCAACCACGCGTTCCAGTTCTGCTAAGGTTTGTCTTAAGGAAGCTTCCAGGCGAAGATAACTAATCTCAAACCGGAGTAACTCCCTCCAATTATCAATCAACTGTAAAAAGTCTACTTCACCGGTGTTATATGCTTGGCCTGATACTTCCAGCGTTTGCCGAGCCTTGGGGATAATGTCTTCACTAAACAATGTGAGCAACTCTTGCTGGCTTTGTGCTTTTGTGAACAGATCCATGACTTCTTCAAGCGTCGCATCACGCAACGAATCGTACGCACGAGCTGTAGATACGGCTTTTGCTTCAGCTGACCGTACGGATGAATCTAGCCTCTTGCGGTAGACCGGCAAGTTAATTCCCGCAGTAATTAGAAAGGAATCGTTCCCGTTCGCCACTGGGCTGACGCCAGAAGAGCCAACATCAATCCAAGTTGCTCCCAATGTTACATCAGGCATATAGTCAAGACGCGCTAGGTCAAGAGCTCGTCTGTCGCGTTCGAGAACAGCCAGTTGTGCATGTAATTCTGGCCGTGCTGTTACAGCTTGATGCTGTAGCCAGTTTAAATCTTGTGGAACTTCCTCTGGAGTAACATGATCAAGTGCACGTACTTTAGTTTGTGGCGAAATATGTAATAAACGAGCCAGTCGCGCCTGGCCACTTTCGAGTTTTTGTCGTAAGCGAATCAGCTCATTCTCTACATTGGAAATTTCCACTTCAGCTCTCAGCAAATCCTGCTGACTTACTTTTCCTGTTTTATAACGTATATTGGCAACATCACGAATCTCGACAAGAAGATTTTGATCAGCTTCTGTAACTTCAATGGTTTGTTGAATGAAATAGAGTTCATAGTAGGCACGTTTTACTTTAGAAATCGTCTCTAACTCAACTGCTGCGAGTTGAGCGCGGGCTACATTAGTTTGTGATTCGGCTAATTCAGCGCGTGAACTGAGCTTCCCGCGCCAGGGGAACTTTTGGTTTACACTAAGGGCAAATTCCTGTGGTCCTGAGGCAGTCTGAACCTCCTCTGGGTAGAAGGTCATTCCTAAATTTGGATCTTGTAAACTCGCAGCTACGGGAACTTGATGGGCAAATGCTTCCATCTGTTTTCGAGCCGACTGGATATCAGGGTTTTGGTCTAATGCAAACTGAATGTATTCGTCAACGGGATGTGGACCTTCAAGATTTGAAAACACTGGGCTGACAGAATCTTCAGGATGCGTTGGCGCATAGGAAGCTTGATGAACTGATTGGGAAACTTGGACATATTCAGGATCGCGTATCTGTTGAGCGGACTTACAACCGATCAGTAAAACAAACACACTCAAGAAATAAATATTTGTTTGTTGAATGGCCATCCATGGCCTCCCTTTTTTATGATCAAAAACGACATACTACAATAACGTTATCGACAAAATTGATTTCACCAGAATAGTCATTACGACCAAATATCCTGTGAACTCAGTTTACATATTCCGGTTTTTCGGATTAGGTAGTTTTTCGATTCGGCTATTGACAGAAAGCCTGAGCTACCTCACGACATAATGACGTTCAGTTGCTCAGGCTCTCCCGCTCAGGAGTTAACCTTGTAAGTCAAAAAATCACAACAATGGAAATTGTTCTTAAAACTTATTTTGTAGCGACGCGGAATAAAGCTCGTCTATCTTACGAAGATATGTTTTAGGATCTGCTGTGATCTTCTTAGTGCATGGCGGACAGCAAACGTAAACAATTTGGCCTTCGATAATCGTCCATTTAGGATTTTTAGGAAGTTCCTTTTTCATCACAGGGCAGATACGTTGCGCTTTGGCAAAGTTGGTATGAATGGTTGCCCAATTCTGTGGGTTAATTTTTTCTTTCAAACAACCCTTACAACAAAGAAAAATCATTTCCTTACCAACTTTGACCTTGATGGGCGGACCGTGTTCTCCAAGCTTTCCACCAGTCATTGGACAGATTTTTTGGGCCGCGATTCGTAATTGATCACGTTTAGTTTGCTCCTGACCTCCTTTCGCAACTTGACCTATGCCAACAATTAATGCCGCAACAAAAAACATCCTTGCAAATTTCATGTTCTTCTCCTTCTAAAAACAGAACTTTAAAAACTAGCTTCCCGCCCGGTAGGAGGGAACTATGATTGCACCATCTGGTGCGGTGTTTACTTCTTCTTTTTCGTTATGATCAGAGATAAGTTGATCATGAAGACCAACTCGCATTTTAAATTCCATATAAGCACAATACACGGCTGGAACAATGAACGTTGTGAACGGTTCGACAAGCATTCCGCCGAAAACCGGCAACGCCATTGCACGCGCCACGTCGGCACCTCGTCCGGTCGACATCAAAACAGGCAACAGCGCGAAGATGGTTGTTAGTGTTGTCATCACGCACGGACGAATACGCTTGAGACCCGCTTCGTAGATTGCGTTTCGTAAATCTTCGATGTTACGAACGGGACGACGTCTTAATGTTTGTTGGATGTAGGTCGCCATGACAACACCATCATCAACTGCGATGCCAAACAGTGCGATGAATCCGACCCAGACTGCCGTGTTCATATCCACGCCCATGACGGCAACGGCGATCATTCCACCTGCGAACGCAACAGGAATACCAGAAAAGACAACGGCTGATATGGCAAAATTTCGAAAACTTAAATAAATGATGAGTAAGTTAACCACTAACACAGTCGGAATAATCCACATTAACACTCGATTGGCTTCAATTTGGTTCTGAAATGATCCTACAGCTTGTAACTCAAAATTACCTTCGGGAAACTTCAGCTCTCCACTTTCTCTCGCTGTTCGTAGCGAATTCATTACTGCTTCGACAGTTTCCAAGTCACCAGAAGCACCCGATGGTGAGAAGGCGACATGAGCTACCAGCCGCGCATCTTCGCTATTAATGGCACCTGGTCCCCAGGTTGTAGTTACGTTCGCTAAGCGTTTCAGCGGTACTACGTCACCTCCGTGAGTAACGACAGAGACCTTTTGCAAATCGTTGAGACTTTTGCGTACACTGCGTTCGTATCGAATCTGAATCGGGTAACGTTCTCGCCCCTCGACAGTGGTCGTTACGTCAACACCACCAAGCCCTGCAGACACGATTTGGTTCACCATCATGGTGGTCATTCCATAGCGGGCCGCTTCTTCCCGATCTACTTCAAATTCGTAGTATGGCTTGCCCATTACGATATCGGGATTGACTGTCCCCGCATTGACAAAGTGATTCTTTTTCAGCCGCTCCGCTACAGCGAGGGACGCTTTGGCCAATCCTTCTAAGTCATCACCATAAATTCGTACGGCCATCGACGCCTTGATCCCACTCTGCAACATCACCACGCGTCCTTCGATTGGTTGAAGTGGAGAGGCGGGTGTGATGCCGGGAAGCGTAGCGACAGCGTTGATTTCATCCCAAATCTTGCGTCCGTCCATTCCCTCGCGCCATTGATCTCGTGGCTTGAGCATAATGTAAGTTTCGATCATCGCTGCCGGAGCGGGATCAAGTGCGGACTCGACTCGCCCAATCTTTCCAAGTACATTTTCAACTTCAGGAATCTTTTTGATCATTGCATCTTGTGCTTGTAGTATTTCCATGGCTTGTGAAAAACTGGCTGCTGGATAGAGACTCGGCATGTAGAACCAACTACCTTCATCGAGCGCAATCCAGTCGTCTGTCTTCAAGCCTGTAAAAATATGCTTGGTGTCGACGTACCCCGGCACCTCGTTCAAGTCTGCACCAAGCATCTCAACGATCTTCTCGGCGGGCCGCAGTACCGTGGGTAATCCAATCCACGCACCTAGTCCCAGTATGATGATGATTGCAGGAAAGGAGAGCATTAGTATTTTTCGTCGAAGCGCCAGTTTTAATCGACCCGCATAGAGGAACCGTACAAACCGACTAGCAGGGTTCTCTTCCATAGAACGGATCTTCTCGCGAGTTATCGACCATCCGATTAAAAAGCCGATCACCGCTGCAGCAACCGTTGCCCACAGTAGACTTAGTGGCGTCCAATGCTCGACGTGGTCGCCCCAAACAAAAAAGCACAGACTGGCCGAGAGTGCGGAAACGGCCAGACCTGCAACCATGCTACCCCAACGCGGGATTTGCGAACTATGTAATAAGATGCGACAGAGCATTGGCAAAACAACGACTGCAACAATCAGGCTGGAGACCAGTGCGAAGGTCTTTGTCCAGGCCAAAGGCGCGAATAACCTGTGATCGCGGCCTGTCAGGAAAAACACTGGTAGAAAACTGACGATGGTCGTACTGACTGCAGTAATTACCGCAGGCACAACTTCAGCAGCCGATTCGCGAATGACTACGAGCCGTTGTGGGGGTCCGCCCGGTGAGCCTCCTGCTTCCCAGTCAGACAAACCACCATAAATGTTTTCTAGAATAATGATACCCATATCGACCATTGTTCCGATGGCGATAGCGATACCAGCTAAGGACATGATATTAGCATCGATGCCGAACGTCTTCATGGCAATGAATGACATCAACACAGCCATGGGTAGTGTAATCGCGATGACGATACTGGCTCGCACGTGCAGCAAAAACAACACCATAATTGCGATTGTGATCAGAGTCTCCTGAGCTAATGCCTCAGTAAGTGTTGATACTGTCTCGTCAATCAGAACTGAGCGGTCATAGACACCCTGAATCTTGATACCATCCAGTTCGGACTCCAAGGCCGTAATTTTCGACTTGACTCGCTCGATCACCTCGCGCGGGTTCTCACCATATCGCATTACCACCACACCGCCGACTGCCTCTTGACCGTTGAAGTCAAGAGCACCACGTCGAAATGCAGGACCGGTTTGAACTTGAGCGACATCACGAACACGAATTGGTACTCCGTCACGCGTGATAATGACCGTATTGTTGATCTGATCAATCGTTTCTGGTTCGGTTTTTCCAGACCCAATGAAACCCTTGCCACGGACAATGAATTCCATGCCACCCACTTCGACGGTCTTTGCACCGACGTCGATGTTTGATGCTTTTACTGAGTCAATAACCTTGCTAAGCGGTATGTTATGATAACGCAGTTCGTCGGGATCAACTTCAATTTGATACTGTCGCACATAACCACCAATTGATGCGACTTCTGCCACTCCATCGACGGATTGGAGCGCATATTTGATGAAGAAATCTTGCTTTGATCTTAGTTCAGCTAAGTCCATTCCTTCCGGTGATTCTAGAACGTAATAATAAATCTGCCCCAGAGCCGTAGCATCAGGTGCGAGTGTCGGTATGACACCTTCAGGGAGCGAACCAGAGACTGTCGTAAGTTGCTCCGCAACGCGTGACCTAGCCCAATAGAAGTCGACAGCATCGTCAAACGTGACTTGAACAAAGCTGAAACCAAACATACTCTTGCCGCGCACGCTCTTCGAGCCTGGCACGGCCTGCAGAGCAATGGAAAGCGGATACGTAATCTGATCTTCCACATCTTTCGGCGAACGGCCTATCCACTGCGTGAGCACGATCACCTGATTTTCACCAACGTTAGGAATCGCATCAAGTGGCACCTTCTGTGTCGAATACCAACCGTAGGCGATTAGTGCAACCGATCCAATTATGACAACGAGTCGTTCTTGGATGCTGAAATCGAGGATCTTCCTGATCATTTGACAGTCTCCTTACGTAGGCCGGAAGCAGTTTTTGCCGGATATCTTGGTTCCGCAGTACGTTCATGAACTTCCTGGGGTGTCTCAATGGACGGAAGATTTCCTTGAGGCTCGATAATCTCTGGTACTCCGATGGCTGGAAGCTCCATTTGCGGTGTACTTTCAGACGCATCATCCGCGGCGTTGGAAGTCGCAATGATGTTAAGATATTTTTTAGGATCATCCAGAAGACTTTCGCGACAACCTTCACAACAGATAAAAATTGGTTTCCCATCTACGTCGACTTTCGTGGGAGCCCCCATCGAGCCGAGCCGCATCATGGTTACCGGGCAGATACGCTGGTTTTCCGCTATGCTCCGTTCTTCAGTAGAGAGTTTTGATAGTGCTGCAATCATTTCAGCTGACAAAGCTTCGTTCATCTTTGGCTCAGCTTTGGTAGGGTCAATGAGCGAGGGATTACCTGCAAGTTGCATTTGAGAGTCGATTAAGAAATTGCCTCGCGTGGCAACTTGCTCATCTTTCTCTACACCGCTCAAAATGACAATCTGGTCACCACAAATTGGACCGAGCACAACGCGGCGAATCTCAAAGCGGCCCGGCTCCGTTTCTACATAAAGAACGCTATTACTGCCAGCCATGAGTACGGCATCACGTGGCACAACCAAGGCTTCGCCGTTAGCAATTGCCTTAGAAGTGAAGCCGAGCTGGGCAGCAGGGACCAGGTCTACACCGCATATTGGACATTTTCCGGCAGCAGACTCGACGATATGTGGGTGCCGCGGGCTGATCCACTTGTTGGCTAATTCAGGATCATAGACACCTCTCTTGATACCGTCGGAACTGGTAAGAGGAACATCAATCGTCGCTTTGGCGTAGTCTCCTGTTCGCAATAGACCGTCCTGATTCGGAATGATGACGCGAACACCCACAGTACGTGTTTTCGGGTCGACATTCGGATCGATGAAAGCCACGCGGCCAGTGAATTTCCGCCCTGGTAGGGACTGTACTACGGCCTCGACCTTTTGCCCGTACTGAATCGTTGCTGCATCTTTGGGAAACAACTCTAACATCAGCCATAATGTAGAGAGGTCCGCGAGTTTGTAGATGGCTTGACCTTCCTTCACATACTGACCTTCGACGGCAAACTTCTCGATCACCGTACCACTGATCGGAGCACACAAATGCATGCGACTATTTGCTTTCCCTGTCCGTTCAAGCTCATCGATCTGTGGAGCAGTCATACCTAACTCGATCAGCCGCTGCCGAGAGCTTTCATAAAGATTTCTACTGGATTGTTTTACGCGAGTGAGCGTTGCGGAACGACTATTTTCATAAGCTTTCTTAGCTAGTAATAGTTCAACTTGGCCTGAATAAAGCCGCGGAGAATAGACAAACGCCAGATGGTCATCCTTTTTGACGACGACGCCAGTATAGTCGGCATACAATCGGTCCAGGCGGCCGTCGACATATGCCGAAAGCGTCTTCAAAGTACCTTCGTCGTAGTTGAGTTCACCGACCGCTCGGATGGTTTGAGTCATCGGCATCGACTTCACGGCTGCGGTGTGGATGTTTGCAACGCGACGGGTTGCAGGATCAATCTGAATCGAACGTGGGTCAGTATTTCCTCCTGATGTAGACGGCACAAGCTCCATCGCACACACGGGACAACGTCCGGGCTCAGACTGTGGTGGTGTGCACATCATCGGGCAGATATATTGCATCGCCTTACCGATGACAGACCCATGATCATGGCCACCACCGCCGCCAGCTGAGATGAATCCCAATCGCTGGGCTACACCTAACCCGATGATCAGAATGGCACCGCATACAATCAGTAAGGCTGGTTGGACAAATAGTTTGATCCACCAACGTCGAGCTTCCTGCTTACGCTGAAGTGCCGTTACGGGATTCTCAGAAGGCCGGACCGCTTTATCAGTAGACACAGACTGTTCATCCGCGCGAACCTTTCCTTTTTCAGAATTGTTCATTACTACCTCGCTTGAATGATTTCAGCCAACTAATATTCCGTACGAATATGTAGTTCGCCTATGTTAATTCTCACCATAATCTTAAAGGTGAGAAAACATTTTGAGTTGAAGGAGTATTTCGAGTCGACACGCTCGTATTAGCAGCGCGCATATTGCTTGCAATTGCGCAGGATCAGATCAGCCAGCAGCAAAGAATAGCTTGACGGCGAGAAATGGGCTGAAATGAAAAAAGTGTGGCGTCCTTGGGAGACTGTCTTTGTGATCCTTCCGAATAAACGAGAAAGGTGACAGTCATGCCATCTGCGCGACGGGAAGGATCGCGTTTATCAGATGTGCGTTTTTCCACCGGAGTGGGAGGACGCTTATTCTTGACAGAACACTGGCATATATGCGGATGCGTCGGTGTCGAGCAGCAACTCTGCACTGCCTCGTCCGATCTTGTGCGACAGCATTGTTCCGATCCACATTGATTTCCTGCACCGATCGCGGGAACGACACCCGATAGGGTGACCGCTACGATTAGCACTAAAGAAATCAAGGAGTTTGTGAGAAACTGAAACATTACTACACCAGTCTGAAGAAGAATTACTCTTTTTTTATATTGCCCAGACTCACCGAAGTCAAGTCTGATGTTTGTTGCTACTACTTAAACTGCTTACGCTTACAAGCTGTAAGTACTTGTGATAATTCAATATGCACATAGTGAATTTCGTTTAACAAAACGAATAAATGTACATAGCGAAAGTTCCGCCTTAAGGATAACGCTCGGTTTTTCTAAACTTGACGTCAACTACCATAAACGAACGCGCGATTACAAAGCGCACACAAATACGAAGTCATGCACAGAGGTGCTGGATGAACCGATTCAAAGCGTGAATCGACAAAGAGATACGCAAAGATCAAGGGCAGCAAGAGCACTGGGGGCATCATGTGCTCGTCTTAAATCTTGCGACTGGTAATCAGCAGATAACGATTCAGTGGAAATTGAATTGTCGACTAATTTCTCAAGAGAATTGCTCTCCACCGGAGAGGGTGCAATGGGTGTTACGGGTTCTTTTCTTTCACCGCAATGACAATTTGGCCCACATTGACACGCAGGATCGTTGAACATTTCGCTTGAAATACAACACGATTCTTCTGCCTTTTGAGTTGTATTGCATGTTTCTTGCTTTTTTCGAACAGAACATCCGTCATTGCAATGGCAGATACTGGCACCCGTACAACAACATGCATTGGTCGCAGCTTGCACAGAGAGAACCTGGTCAGTTGGATCAAGCGTACCACAACAGTCAGTTCCCTTGGATTGTGAATCTTGAGGACAGCAGGCACATGATGCTACCGGTAATCCTTGCAAAGGAATAGAAAAACCTGCAAGACAAATCAGCATGCGTGCCGTAATTGTGTTGGTAATCCACATAATAAACAATCCTTTACTTACCGCTAAATAAACATACGGCAAGATCTATTATCTAATAGATCGGCCTACTTCGAAGAGAAATAGAGGTGAAGTCAATGGAAATTTCAAAACCATCCAAATTCTCATCCCGAAATGTAAAACATCAATATTATGGGTAAGCTGCAGGAGTATCTTCATAACAACAGATGTAGTCAAGTGCGATTATCCTTAACTCGAACGAAGTGGCGATTGGCTTGCTCAAATTGAGTGGAAGATATTTGGTCAATGTAAATTAAGCATCGATTTGTTTTGTTAGGATTAGGTTTAGAGGTCATTATCACAGCATTGCGATAAAGCAAACGATTCTATGTGCCTGCCTGGGCACCAGATATTTTATCTACCAATGTCTGCAGTCACGAGCATTGAGAATAGAGTTATGATCACAATGGTAGGGTTGCCGGGAGACAATCGGATGCACTTCCGAAAGAATCATTTCTTTAAATTAGAGTCAATGGTTGTGGCCCGCATGACCGTCCGAACTACTATTTCCTCCACCGCCAGATCCTCCACCGGTTGATCGACAGCCGTTGGCACCAACGATGAGTATTGTGGCTGCTAGCAAGACAACTACGTACAGGATTCTTGACATAATAACCTCCTTGTTGTTTGAGTAGAAAAAAAACGGAACGAGAGAGGACCGCCATATAGGAACCAATATAGTCGGCAGAACTCGCTCGATTCGGAGTCACTAATGGTCGGCGCGCAGTTCACGTACCTTGGCCAGCCATTCAACGAGATCTTGCCGAACGCGTTGAACAAGCTGAAGCAAGACACCGCCATATTCGATCACCCGGCTGACACCGGAGAACTCATTCAAAGTGGCGGTCGGTTGTGGGCACCGTACTACATACAGCCAGACGGGCAAACGGAGGCACGTAAACTGGAGCTTGCAAGTGACCAACCAGCCACTCTCATCAGGCATGGACTCGTTGACCAACACAAGATCTGGGGAACATTGGATGATTGAGCCAGCTACGTCCGCACCGACTTCCGCCCGTGTGACGCGGCAATTGTGTTCTTCCAGGACGGCTTTCAATCCAGCGTAAACTTCGTCTCGAAATTCGACAACCAGCACGCGCGGACGGATCGGCGGGTATTGGGGCACGGTCGAGATTGAATCACTTGTGCGGTGCAAAGGGACACCGATTGAACTGCGGAAATCTTCGTTAGAGAATCGCAATTCGGTCATGCTTTTAAACATTACAGATCCTTTCTGCTTATGACATCATGGATGACTTAAAGAAGTTTCGTAATCCCAAAAGATCGCCGCGGAAATCTCAACGAAGCAGAGTTCGTCAGCGTTTGGGGATCGCAATTTGAAGTCTTATCAACTTCCGTAGCAATCGTCGAAACGGGAATTCATACCCTAGATGGAGACTATCGACGGCACAACCACAACTGATCGGCGCGAGATTATCCCCGATCAAAAAGTCTTACACGATGAAGCGAGAGAGCGCAATGCAACGATCAAGAGAATCGTAATAAAGACAACGTTCTTGATTGCAGTGAATGACAGGGTGTGCAATTGGCGTCAGCATATCTGCGTGGAAATCGTCACCGCTGACTTTGTTGGGCGAATCTTCTACCGGCCGAAGAGGATTCGCAGGCAGTGAGGGATATTGCCCCGACTTGCAAGAGCACGAGTTCTCGCACGAACAATTCTCGCAAGGTGCCGTCGATAATCCATTATTGCAGCAACTGCTCAATGTGTTGCCGAATTCAGAACAGCAAGCGTGCTGCTTCTTTGTGGAATAAGGGCTTGACTGCGAATTAAGTTGATTAAGGTCCAACTGGCAACAACAATCGCACTCCGATACTGCAGCGCCTGTGGAACAAGGGCAAGCGGAAACGGGTGTCGCGGGTAGTGCAAACATCGCAACCGTCAACCAGATGATGGCTTTGGCAGCATTTTGTTGTACTCGTTTGGCGAACATCATAGGTTTCGATTTTACGACATTTTTAATAATTTTGGTGGGCTACTGTAAACATTCGGTAATTTGACTAGCTAGACTTCAACGATTATTCAGGATTTGATCGACTGAGATTATCTTCATTAATAACAAATTTGAGCAATACCAGTTTCTGAATTTGGTGAACGCTCAGCGGTTCGAGGAGGATACGTGATCGTTTTGACTTAACGCGTCGTCGTCATGACAACAACAAACTGTCAACGAGGGCTTAACTTTGTTCGCTATAAAACCCTGTGTGTCAGTTGGTTGTGTCTCTTTATTTAGAGTTGGCACAGAAAGTGTTATTTAGTCGAGTCATTAACTATCAAAGAAAAGCGTCAATGCCATTGAGGCAATCATGTTCACAAGACCAAAAGGAGATCCATTATGATACGTTTCGCACTGTTTCTCAGTATTCTCATTGCCTTGGTAGCATCCACGACAAATTCAGCACAGGCAGCTGATAACTCTTATGTTCATGGATATCTTGGCCACACTTCGTCGGGGCAAGGATACCTTTCGTCCGGATATGGTCACTCGACTTACAGGCAGCGTCTCCAGCACGGTAATGTTAACCACGGGTATTCTGCACGGGAGTATGGACACGGTTCTTTCCGGCAAAACCACATCGGTCGCGGCTATGGCTATTACGACAATTACGCCTACCCATCCTATAGTCACCGCGGTGCAGTCCAGATCATGACACCGCATCTAGATTTTCGGTTTGGCCACTAAACGGGTTATTTTAGTCAGTGCTGAAGAGAATAGCTACTACCAGGACAGGGTCAGCAGTGTCCCTTAAACTTCTCACTCTTAAGATTCTCGAAAAAGATCGATGGTAAGAAATTTTTTCAATTCATACAAACCCTGAGTGAAATTAGTAGCAAGTCGAATATTTTTAAGTCTCACTGTCATTTTGAGTTAGCGAAAATCACTGAAATCTATTTGAAATACTAACTTACTCTTTGGATTTATCTTCAAATTCCAATGAAGAATCTGGAATGGTTCTGCATCTAACCCCTCAACTGCAAAATCGCTTTGCAGTTGAGGGGTTTCTATTTCTAGTTAGATGTTCCAAACATTTTCAGTTAGTGAGAAACATGAAAGCAACTATATCAAGATGGTATAGAAAATTAACTATCAAAGCGTTTTCGCGTAAAACAAGGTTAACGATAGAAAGAATCAGAGGGCTAGATTTTATAACTGTACTACAACCAGAAGAGGTTGGATATGACTCTCAATGTGTATACCGTTCATCTCCTTCTGGTAATAAATACTTGGTTCAGTTACTAGAAGATATTGGTATTACCGATACTGATTCAATTATCGATATTGGCTCCGGAAAAGGCAGCGCAATGCGATCAATGCTTAAGTTTCCTTTTGCAGAAGTCGGTGGTGTTGAGTTGTCAGAACAGATTGCTGCTATAGCAATCAAAAATTTCAAGAAACTAAAGGAGAATCGATGTCATATCTTTAGTTGCGATGCAACGGCATTTCAGCACTATGGACGCTATAACATGTTTTATTTTTACAATCCGTTTCCGAATGATATTATGTCCAAAGTGATCTGCAAGATTAATGAGTCTACCCGAAGAAGCGATGATGAAATACTAATCATATACAATAACCCAGTTTGTCATGACTTAATCATTAGCAATGGAGTGTTCTCGAAGATCAAGGAATATCCTGATGAATGGGGAAACCAAATCTATCTTTATTCAAATAAAAGTCTAGAACGCTCCAGATTGAGTCGCTCAGTTTCTTAATGAAAAATAATCGTAGCTCGCTGTGACCTTATGGATAATCGCTGCCGGAGGTTATTCAGTGATCTGAATCAAGGGAAAGTAATCTGTTCTTCCTCAAAACGCATCCCTTTGTATTATTCAGATACCGCTCTAAATATAGAATAGGAGATAACTTAGCTTCTCGCACCCGGTCTAGATTAAGAATCGAGAATAGGGTTATAAGAATCTCACAAAAAATGCTATTTCACATGAAGAAAATGCAAGTGCGTTACATCTAATACGGAAGAGGTTAGGAGTACGCGCCTCTTTTTACAGATTATAAACACGTGGACTAGCAGGAACGTGAAAAATGGCAATCGACCCGATTTGCGGGATGCAGGTTGAAGAAACAACGGGATTAAATAGTGAATACGATGGAGCAATATTCTATTTCTGCAGTGAAAATTGCCAACAACAGTTCCAAAGCCAACAGGCTTTGGCTGCACAGCTGATTTCAAAGGAAGAGCATTCCAGCATCAGTGCCGTTGTTAGTGAAAGTCATGGGTGTTGCAATCCTGAACCAGGGTTGGAGGGGAACGCTACCACAGAACAGACAGTAACTACTAAATCTTACAAATATGTCTGTCCAATGTGCGAAGGAATCGGCAGTGATCAGCCAGGCGAGTGTCCTAAATGCGGAATGGCTTTAGAGCTAGTCAAACCAAATCTTGCAGAGACTCGCACAGCTTATACCTGTCCGATGCACCTGGAAGTTGAGCAGAATGAACCAGGTACCTGTCCAAAGTGTGGGATGGAACTGGAACCGAAGTATGTAACCGCGCTTGAGGAAGATGACGACACCGAACTTAGGCGCATGATACAACGATTCTGGGTCGCTGTAGTTTTTGGGAAATGGGGGGCACGGTGAATCAGACTGATTCGTTCCAAATGCGAGCAAAACTTGTAGGCGACCATATCTGCCATGCTGAGGAGCACTAGTTTGTTTGAAGAATTCATTCATAATTTTGCACATAACTTTTTTAAACCGCTTCTACTGTTTTTCTATATGGTTTTTTTGATACCGGTTCTGAAAGTGCCGTTTGAATTTCCTAAAACCGTGTATCAGTGTTTGACTCTGTACCTGCTGGTTGCGATTGGCTGGCACGGTGGTGAAGAACTGGCTTCGTTATCTCTGGCCGAATTTGGTCAGGCTCTGGGTTTTATGGTAATCGGATTTGTTACAAACCTTTGTATTAGTATTGCTGCTTACTTTTTCTTGCGGCGTGGCACAAAGTTACGCCAGGTAAATCAACTCAGCGTGATCTCATGAGCGGCTATTCTTCACTGGTGCGAACAATTGTTACGGTACTCGGTACCGACACGCAGTGCGAACACACCGACAGCCTGCAGGCCATGCTGGACGGTCATGTGGCCGGATTTGGGGCTCTGCCGGATTCCCAAAGTGCCACGAAGAACCGGAGAAATTGGAGATCGAAATTTTCTCGACTGACAGATCAGCTATGGGGAACCAGTGACCCTGGATATCTGAACTCCGTACTGTCCACGCTTGACGAAACTCAGTCGAAAATTGTCATTGGCTATTGGGGAACACTGCCACTGCCGGATTTGCTGGCGATAAAAAAGGCCCGGCCGGATGTCAAAGTGGTATTACTGCTGCTATGCTACCCGCTAGCCTTGTCACGGGGTGGAATTCTCCGGCAGGACTTTTATCTGCGAAGGGCCACCCGATTTCTGGATGGAATCGTGTTTCCGTCGGCCCTGACCGAGGAGTCTGTGAGTGGCCGAGTCTTTCGCACCGGCTCTCCACCGTCGGTCGTCATCCCTCCCTGCTGGCCTCGAAGCTTTCAGGCGACTGGCGAACTGCGTCCCACGGCGGCGAGTCCGAGTTTGATATTCGTCGGGCGAACAGACATGAGCAGCCCCACAGCCACTGCGGCCGACGACGTGCGTCCGTTAATGAACAGCATTCTGGATGCGGGCATTGATTTACACCATGCCCGGTCGCCCGAGACGGATGATGGT
>TARA_R110002095_G_scaffold212890_1_pt1 | contig 23715 bp, 1 predicted proteins | sample TARA_R110002095 | Tara Oceans TARA_R110002095 (sample SAMEA4397255) | marine metagenome | biome: Polar Biome; feature: [SRF] surface water layer (ENVO:00010504); material: water (ENVO:00002006), including particulate matter (ENVO:01000060) such as... | depth 5 m | reverse complement strand
CATTCAGAATACGACACTCGTCAAGGTGTATTTCGTGGGCCGGTTACGACCTTCCTTGGTCAAACGTCTTCACACACCAACCCAAGGAAGGTTTTGCCAAACACAATTTTCAGCGAACTGGCAAAAAATCGGAAATTAAACACGTGACTGCGTCACGCTGGAGGCGCTGCGCAATCACAAATCAAAATAAAAACAGCGGCAGTGCCATTCGTCGCTGCCCCCTTTATCTGTTCTCTCCCTACTGTTGTACAACGAATGCAAATTTATATTTTTCTATATCATCCTCACGAACAAAAACATGAAGCCATCCGGGATCCCAAGGAAATCCGTCAATATATGGTTGTCGGCTAGGGTTAGGGGTATCAAATTGAAATAATTGCTTATAGCCATCAGAGTACAATTTCTCAAATGCTCTGCCAACAAGCGCTATATTATCAACATAAGGTGTACCACCAATCTTCGAAAATGGTATTACCATATTTGTTTCACCACTCAACAAATCAGATTGCAGTTCCCCTATTTTTATTTTATGACAAGTGACATCAGAGGGTATACTTAGACCAGTGGATGACTTTTCGTTTTTGTGAACAACCGCATGAATCAAATTGCATTGATAAAGTGGCTGATTATTATATGAAATTATATCGCGTTTTTCATCAACACCATTGATATCAAAGGAATAAAAGATTGATACAGACCATAATTCATCTAGCACTATGGTACAAAAGTATTTTTGTTCGTTCACATCATAGATTGGTTTAGCGTTAAGAGGTGCGATTCCCCCAATCTTTGATCCACTATCGACAGGCTCTTTTTCATACTCAAGTGGTATGCACAATTGAGTACCAAGTATTTTCGTTAAATTCATCTTCCCCTTCCTATTTTACGAGCATGAATTAAAACGGCCCTTCTTATTTGTTGCACAATTTTTTCACTCACCCCTGCCTCCCTCAAGACAATCAAATTTTTATTTATGATTTGAGTCCGAGATAATTTAGCTAAATCCTTAGCAAACCAGACTCCATGTTTTCTTTGTAATTTTTGGATTGTAGACGCATGAAGTTCACGAGGCAATGCGATAGCAGGGTTCTGAGTAGAAGCAGGTCCTACACCTCGCCCTTTTGCAAGTCCACGTAATTCTAAAAAACGATTATTAAGTACTTCGTGTCCAGGAAGATTTGTACTGAAACGCCCCACTTTATATGGAAGAATATCAAATGGTAAAACAGCCCCCCCTTTGACATGGCGAATAACTGCATCGAAGGGGTAACCCCTATTTAACAATTCATCTACTTGAGCATTCTGGGCCGTAGTCAACTGACTTCTGATCTTTCGAACCTTAATAATGTCAATTGGGAGAGGAAGACCACCTAGAGGAGTAGAACTTGCGTCAAGTACTATCTCATATTCTCTGATCAGATTTCCAAGTTTAGAATCAGGCCCATAAAGTGATTTTAATTTTGCAAGTCTTGTTGCAAGTATTCTCGCCCCAGAAACTGTTCGAGATAATATTGCTGTGATAACAGGTGCTGCTAGACCATCTGTCCCAACTTCCAAAAGAATTATTACTAAAATCTCAACTTTTTGAAGTCTTTGTAGTTCATCTTCAGACAAAGGTAAATCAAATTCTTCAGGCGGATTTAAATCACCATATTGGTATCGGTATCTTTCGGATACCGTTAAAGTATCGATCCACGCTCTAAGCAATTCTTCCCTAAGTGTTTTATAATTCGTAGCCTCTGAATCAAGAATTTTATTGAGTTCTCGTTCCAGTTTGAGATATTCCTGCACTTCAGGGTGTTCTCGATTAAGCCTTTTTGACTCATAACCGCTTCCTTGGAGGACAGAGTATGCTCTCGTGACTATAAAAGCCTCTTCAGGAAGACCTTCAAAGATCTTCCGCATTTCTTCCCTTATATTAGCTTTATCACGCGCATGTGACTTGAGAGTTAGTAAAACTTCTATTGCTTTATCTCTAAGTGCTAAATGCTTTTCAATATCACTGGCAATGCCACCTTCGCCGGGTTTATTGATTTTAAGAAGAATTAAACTTCCCCCCAATCGAACATACTCTTCAACCAGTTCGTTAAGTCGATCCTTATAATGCAAATGGACGTCGTCTCTTAATGTTCCTGTTATCAAAAGTTCCTTGATCAGCTTAATTCGTTTTCTGAGACTATTCAGTTTTTCTTGTTGACTGGGTGAATTCGCTCTGTCATTGAGAGCATCCATCAGTCCTCTTGGATCTGTAAAGATCATGTCAGTGAACTTGTGCCGTTCGCGTGTTTGTTCATCTAGAAAGGCTTTATATTCCCCAAGGATATCTGGTAGAGAAATTATATGGCGGCCCCATTCTTCTCGGATGAGTTTACCGCCTTCTGTATCGTATTCGCGGTAGATCCAGATGGTGCCGTTGTCAAAGCGTTCCCAGTAAGTGCCGTCGGGGTCGGTGCCTGAGGAAATTGGCGGCAAATCGGTGCGCGGGGCGCGGCCGGAACTGCTGCCGTAGCCGGTGCCGAACAGGGAAGTGCCGAAGGGGAATATACCTTGACCGAAGAAGTTGCCGGGCATGAGGCCTGCTGCAGCCGGGTTGGGGATATTGAACGGTGTTGCCTGGGGGCCATCCCAACCGCCAGTTGCGTTCGGAACGTCCGTCGGCGGGAAATCATGGTCGTCAAGGGTGACTTCGACAGTACCATCGGCGTGTGTAGTGGTATTCAGACCGTTGCTGGATCCCTCAGTGGTATTGTCGCCGGTTCGCTCTGTGTGGGAATCGGAAGTGTGCGTTTCCGTGTCACCGGTCCGGCTGTCGAACGCTGTGACCAAGCCGTTATTTTCAGAATTGTAAGAGTGCAGTTTCAGACCAGCGTTGCCTATAATCACGTTCCCGTTTTCGTCGAAATACCGAGTGTAGTCGAACTCGTTGAAATAGGTGCTTCGGGCACGGGAAGTCACATGGTAGACATAGTTCGGGTTAACATCGACTGTGATCGAGAATGAATTGTTGGTGTGTCCCCGCTTGATACCGTTCACCCGTTCATTTTCCAGCGTGCCGGTTTTGTGCTGGGTAAATTGATTGCCTGCACTTTGCGAAAAGCTGAATTCAAACCCATCCCCGCCGGCGGACATCGACATAAATACATTGTTGGCGATAAGCTGGTATTCGGTGTAGTCGCGGCGGGTCAGTGTGCCGTTTACGGTGATAAAATGCTGTGTGGTCACGGTTTCGTCGACACTGGCGACCGTCATTTCGAAGGTGCCGTCCATGCCATAACCGCCGCCCCCCATAGAACCTTCAACGGAGACAGTGGAATCCTGACGATCACGGGCTGATCGCATTGTTTCGCGACGACCGGTTTCAGAGACCACGCCGTCAAAATCGGTGGTCTTGACAGCATTGACTTCGGAATCGACTGTGGAGTTGCCCCGAATCAGGATCTCGGCATTCACCCGGAAATCACTGCTGGCGTTATTGGCGCCGCCGATTCTGACTTCGTTTTTCATCTCTTCTTCAGTATGGCTGACAAAGTCTTCTGTCAGCACAGTCTTAGTGTGTAGTTTGCCGGGAGAATCGGGATCGGTTTTCGAAGTGATTGCTTCACTGGTATAGCCGTTATAGGTGGATGCACCGGAAGACTCGTTTTTCGAATTGAAGCCGTTATTGCCGCCACCTTGTTCCGCGCGGACGACCATATCCCAGGTCTTATCGGAATTTTCGGCATTCTCTTCAACTGAATGGAGATAAAGATCACCGTTCGCTTTTTCGACGACATACGTCGTAATAGAGACCGAGGTGGCGCTCTTTCCCTGGTCTTCATAATAAGTGGAGGATGCAGAGAGGGAGGGACCGGGTGAGACCGTTTGCGATTGACTGTCGTCGAGTCCTTCATCAATGACGGGAACACTTTGGGAAGCATCAAGCGTTTCGAACCATGAATCGCCTTCCTGGACATCCTTCCCATGTGATGCCGCTTTGTGCGAGATGACGTCAAAACCTGCATCACCGTAGAAGACAACGGTATCTGTTGAAGTCGAGGCTAAGAACTCTTCGCCTTTTTCCTCGGACTCGGAATGAAACTTACTCAGTCGGAAATTACCGCCATTATGGTTAAAGGTTCTCCCGGAAGCTGCATCGCCGGTCGCGGCGCTGCCGACGGTGAAGGAATCGAGGTAGAGGCCCAGATCGCCGAAGATGGGAAGCGGCGCCAGGCCACCAGCAGTGGTCAGTGCCCCTGCATTCGCTTCCAGATCACCTTTCACGGCTGCCAGGAGATCGTCTATCTGGAACGTGTTGATGTAAGGAATAAAGTGAGTGACGCTGATTTTTTCAGACGTATCTTTGATGTCGAAATAAGACTCGTCCGTATAGTTGGCAGTGGTCTGAATGGTGCCATAGGTACCGATCCTTGGTGTTGCAAAGAGTGCATAGGCATTCTGAACATCGATGGTCACAGTTGCGTCGGCTGTGTCCCCTTCGGAATCCGTGACTCGTACAGCAAACGTAATAAACGGTTCTGTTTCGTAGTCTAACGGTTCAATTAGGGTGACGGCCCCTGTGGTGGGATGGATCGAGAAACCGGTAATTGTTTCTTCGGGAGCGAGGGCATAGGTCAAGTCATAACCTTCAGGGCTATAGCCATTGAGTTTCCCAAGAATCGTGCCTGTGCTTTCCAGTTCAGAGACATCCTCGTGCAGACCGGTCAGCGACGGGCCTTCCAGGACATTCGAGACATGAATTGTCAGTGTGCCGACGGTTGATTCCATTGAGCCTGAGAGATCTGACACACGAATCTCAAGTTGATGTGACGTAGTGGTTTCGTAGTCGAGCGGTTCGAGTAATGTGATATCGCCCGTCGATGCATTGATGGCGAACTGTGTGATGGTTTCATCCACGAAGGCATAGGTAATGGTATCCCCTTCCGGATCTGTTGCCCCCAGAACGGCTCCCAGAACGATTGGTTCTGCTGGATCGTTTACCAGAGTGTGTTCCGATTTGGAGACTGATAAATCCTCAAAGATGGGAGGCTCGTTGAGATCGGTGACGATGACATTGATTGTATAGTACATGGATTGGAGTTCGCCTGGATCAACTGCTCTTACGAGAAGTGAAGTCAGGGCCGGGTTTTCGTAATTCAATTCTGCTTTTTGTCGGATCTTTCCTGAGTTATCAATGGTAAAATAGGTACTATTTAAATATCCAATAAAACTGAATGTCAGCTGCGAAGTTTGTCCTGCATCCGGGTCTGTAGCAGTGATGATCTCAATAACGAAGTTTTCATCAAAGGAGCCTTCAGCGACAGTGATGTCGGTCACCGTACTTGTGATCTCAGGTCGCTCATTGACATCGACAACATTCACTTGAACGGTAATCAGGTTAAGTACGGCACCTTGCGCGTCCCTGGCTTCAATATAGAAAAATTCCCTGTGGGGATAGGCACCATAAGATTCGTAGTCGAGCGGATTATTGAGTGTGATATTCCCATCGGAACTGATAGAAAATTTCGGGTTAGTATTTCCAGTGTATTCATTATAAGAGGCGACCAGACCATCCGGATCAGACAGGAAATCCTGGTGTCTTGCATCGGCAATTTCGGTTCCTGCTGGCAGGTTTTCATTCACGTCAACGACGATGGGGGAGAAAACAGGATCTTCTTCTACATCGGTTACATTGATCGTAACATGTGCCGAGTCGGTCAGTCCGGCAGGATCCTCAACGGAGATGAAAAACGTGATTCGTGATTGTGCTTCATAATTTAACCCAGTCAGCAATGTGATTTCTCCATTAGCACTGTTGATGGAAAACTGGTCTGTTATTGCAGAGGGAGTACCACTACTAAAGCTATATTCGAGTGTTTGCTGTTCTGGATCATAGGCACTTATTTCATCAATTAAGACTGTGCCCACCGCTGTATTTTCGGCGCCGGTCCAGGAGTAGGAACTGGAATTGAAATACGGATCGTCATTCACAGGGATATAAGAAATATAGATCGTAACAGGAACTGTGGAATAGTTTCCTTCAGCGTCAGTTGCTTTCACTGTAAAGTTGTGTTGTGTCTGTGTTTCATAATCCAAAGATGCCCATGGAGCGCGTGAGATCTCACCAGTTGACGACGAGACGACAAATTTGTTATCTCCTGAGAAACGTGCATAGGTAATAGGACCGCTTGCATCAGTTGCCGAAACAGAACCAAATGGTCCAGTACCGACACTTTCGTCGACAGTCCAGGAGTAACTGCTTTGGTTAAAGACAGGGGGATCTGTGTCTGTAGTTTGACCAGGACCAACCGTGATGGACATGTAGGTAGTACTAATCTTTCCATCAATGTCTTGCACTGTCACTGTAAACTCGTAAAAAGATTGAACGCCAGCATCTAAAGAGTGACCCAGTTTTAGATAAACGGCCCCTGAAGTCGCGTCTATCAAGAAATCATTAGTATTGCCATTCGTTTCTGTAAGAGAAAACGATAGACTTCCTGCATTTTCTGGATCATAAGCATAGACAGATTCAAATGCGTTCAAGAGCCCTTCATTGAGATCATCAGCAACATACCAGACATAGCCGCTTGTTGGAGTCATACGATCTGATGTTGTAAATACCGGCGGATAATTTATCAAAGGCAAAGAAAACGACACAAAGGCAAAGAAACTCGAGCTGGAGGCGGCCATTGATTCTGTGACGAGAATCTTGATGCCGGTGGTGCCTGTGTTGCCTTGGCCATCGGTGGCTTGTACTTCGATATTGAAAATCGAGTTTGTCAGGCCTTCCAGCGATGTATTGAGGGTGATGACGCCCGAGGTGGCGTTGATGGAGAACAGGTTATGGTTTTCCACTGGAAGCAGGCTGAAGGTGACTTCCAGCCCGTCAGCGTCGAATGCATCGACATCGCCAATCTGTGCGCCAAAGAGTGTGTCTGCGGCGACAGACCAGGTGTAGTTGTGCTCTTCGTTGTAGAAGATCGGCGAATCGAAGACGTCTTCCACAAAAATGACGACTGAAGTTCTGGTTGATCTTCCGAGACTGTCAGTCGCGACGACTTCAAAGCTTTCTACTGTGGAGACCTCATAGTCCAGAGCGGTGAGCAGCGTTATATTTCCGCTGGCGTCGATGGCATATCGGGTTTCTGGTGTTTCGACTCCTTCTGAATCGGTATGGATCAGGGTGAAATCCGTGATCAGATTTCCCTGAAAATCCGTTGCAGTGATGGTTCTTACCAAAGTGCCGACGGCTGTCTCTTCGGAGAGTGTCAGTACATTTTCATTCTGGCTGAAGTGAGGATTTTCATCGACATCGTTGACGACCACATTGATTGTCGTCTCTGCGGAGTTCCCCAAGGGGTCGGTCGCTTTGACGGCGATTGTCGTCTCTGTGATTGTTTCGAAGTCGAGGGCTGTATCAAGCGTAATCGCACCGGTCGCAGGGTCGATGGAGAAGTATTCGCTGCCTGAAGTTAATTGGAACGACAGCGCATCGCCTTGTGGATCGTATACCGAAAGAGTACCCAGAACGGTTCCTGCAGGGGTATCTTCGTCAATGTCCCAGATTGTGTTTTCGTCATCAAAGACTGGGGTATCATCGATGTCGGTGATATCAACCTGGACGGTCATGGACGTGGTATTTGTGCCATCACTGGCGGAAACCACGAAGGATGTGGAGGTACTGGTTTCGAAATCTAACAGTTGGGTCAGGCTGATAGTGCCGTTTGCATCGACAGAGAACAGGTCTCCGCCGGTTTCGATCGCGTATGTGATTGCATCTCCGTCACTATCGGTCGCCGGCAGTGAGCCAATGACGCCGAGAGCGGTGTTTTCGGCAAGACTCCACTCGATTTCGTCTCCGTTTTCTAGAAATTCGGGTGCTTCCTCTGGATCGTCCAGCACGGTGAGTTCAAAAGAAGTGGTAGAAACGTTTCCGTCTTCGTCGTACGCCTGCACGGCGAATGTGTAAAAGTCTCGGGTTTCATAGTCAAGTTCTCTTTGATACAAGACTTCGCCGGTCTCGGGGTCGACTTCTTTTTTGAGTGTGATGACTCCACTATTTTCATCAATCTCAAAGATCGCTTCACCGCCGATGAGCCGGTATTTGAAAGGATCTCCCTGAAGATCAGTTGCAGATACAGTGAAGATCTCAGGCAGCCCCGGAGCCGTTTCGGAAAGCGAGCGGGCGTACCCTTCCGCTCCAACACCTTGAAACTGCGGCGCATGTTCGGCACTGGAAGTGGAATTGGCAGGTAATCCTGCACCGGATTCGCCATCTGAGTTCAACGTTCCGTACGTGACCAGATTTTGATAATCGCGCTCGTAGCTGGTTTTTTCATTTTCATCTAGATTTAATCGCTTATTATCGTAAATGCCTCGTTCCTCATACACAGTGAGAGGATCGCTGGTATCAAGAATTTCGAAGTCGTTATGTTCGGTGAGTCTATAATTACTCCCTTTTTTCTCCAAGGCATTTGTTATCAGATGGTTCTCAGTGAAACCATTGGCATCGACGTAATCATCTGTGAAGACAGATGTGGAAAAAGTGGTATTGACATAGAGATTGACGCCACCTGAGGGACTGACGGGACCACTTTTTTCAAAATAACTGGTTACTGCGATTATTGTGCGTTGCACATTATCTTCACTGTTGTCGATTTCAAGTAGGTCTGAGTTGGACGTTTGTGTGAAGGTACTGGACCCATTTTCCACAAAGTAGGTCGTATCTTGAGATGTATTACTGCTGGTGGATTCTCCTTCCAGCGGTTCTGTCCAGTTTTCACCGGCATCGGCAGAGGTGGTGACATCGACGCTTTCGTAGGTGGAAGTGCCCCCGTTCTCGACAGACCAGTATGCAGAACCGTTCTCTTCATAGCTGTCTGAAGCGTTGAGATGGGTTTCGATCTTGTCTTTTGTGCCGTGGACCGATTGTGTGGAAGCCTGATAGATCGAGAAATCTCTGATGCCGTCCGTTTCGAGATACTCATAATCGTCTGTCTGTTCAACAGAGAACGTTTCCTGGCGTGAATCGCCGGTTTCATCAAGCGATTCCTCGAGTGTAGTATAGACGGCGGTACCTGACTCCGAAGAGGACCAGTCGTAGTTGCGTGTTTCTCTAAAGTCATCACTGGTGGTGATCAACGAAGAGATATTTGGGGTTGAATCATTATAAGAGAGAGTGTCACGTGTATGCAGCGTTGTAGTACGATTTCCTGAAGATCCATCTTCGTAGGTGTCTGTGCTGGTTGACTTATAGATGTCACCGGCTTCCGTGATCGGGCTTGCAAAGTCGTAGCGTTTATGGCTGCTGACAGTCTTCGAGTTCGAGCCCCAGCCGGTGGTTCCCTGGTCACTGGATTCAACCAGGGATGTCGAAATGATATCGATTAAGGGATCAACGTTATCTGTTGTCGACGTTTCCACCGTGGAATTATTGAAGTCATAATCGGTGCCGTGGGAATTCGAATTATAAGTTGAAGAACCTTCCAGAAGACCGTTGGACAGAGTCTCATTGATAAGCTCGGAAGTGGAGTAAGCATCGCCGCCATAATTATTCAGTATGTCCACAGAGTCGAACGTGGATTCAATATTACGCACGCTGGTATCTATGGTATTGATGGTTGTTTGTGAATTGACATCATATCCGCTTGATCCTGAAGAGGTATATTCAGATTCTGCGGTTCCGGTGACGTTTCCGTAACGGGAAGCGGTAGCTATGGTCTTGTATTGCGATCCGTATGATTCGGTGGTTGTTTCGTCCACTTCGAAGTAGTTGGTCCCGAGTGAATTCGTTCCATCCAAATCTTCACTGGTGGTTTTAATGACGGTGTGACTGGACCCCTGCCCGGAACTGAAACCATTGTCCGAATAACTGAAGTTGGAATCGAATGTGTTGTCGGCCAGCATTTTTCCGTCATACGAAAAGCTGTAGCGATCCACACTGTTGTCGGTAGAATTAACAGCGATGAAGGATTCAGTGGTGATATCCCACGTGTATTCCGTGATCCGGTTTCCGGAAAGGTCATAGAGGTCTTCTGTGGGAGTTTGCGTAATGGTTTGCTTGACGACTCCAGAGATCGGTGGAGACGTGAACTCTGTATGGCTATATGTACTCTCTCCTGAACCAGAGTACGCGAAGTCTTCGTCTACAATGTAATCGCTTCTAGGGTCTCCCTCAGTATAGCCCGTATAATCAACGGTTACTTTTGAGTGTTGTAACCAGCTGTCCCGGTCACCAGGTGAGCCACTGCTATTCCCACCAAAGGAGACAATCGTTTGGAGTGTCCCCACCAGTGGTTGCTCCGCTTGGTCGAGTTGCGTTTCGTAGATGTGGGTAACTTCATGCGTGTTTTCATAGAAGTCCATATCAAATTCATAGATTTCTTGCGCAAGAACCGCGGATCCCCCAATATCTGCGTAAGTGCTTTCTTTCTTGGATTCAATTGACTGCTTACCGAAATGTGTATTCGATTCGGAGGGGAGATTGACATTAATTCCAGAGACGACAACACCACCATTGACAATGCGCGTGGTGAGTGTGGAGGAAAATCCGTCTTCACTCATTTCTTCTTCCGCAAATTCAGCGCCAAACTTATAGTTATCTTCGATGGTTTCAACCAGAGTCTCTACGTACGCTGCCCCTGCGCCTGCGGTATGAGTATAACTGTAGTTCCTTATTTCCCCATGAACCAGCTTAAAAGCATTGCGGTGTCCTTCGACTGAAGACCCACTGTAGATCTCCGTGTAGGTATAGCTCGTTAGCAGCGTATCAGTATAAACTGAGCCTGATCTACTTTGATCGCGGTACGAGTTGAAATCGATCGAAACTTTATAAGACCCGCCCCCCCCCGTGGCGTCTTCATAAGTCTGTGGTGGAACATCCATCGAACCATCATCAAGAGTAATGACTTGCCCGACAATCGATGGGTCATTCCCTACTGAAGGATTATTGAGATACTCATCGATGGCTCCCAACTGGGTTTCGAAATCGGGCAGGACGGCCCCCAGTTCGGGAATATCAATTGTGGCATCAAACCGATCTGAGCGGAAATCCCCAACGGAAGAAAGGGGGTCAATCACAATTATAGTGACTGTCGCTCTGCCATTACTGGATTCATATTCAAATGTGGTCGATCCAGAGAAGCCGGGACTGGGAGTGAAAACGATGACATCTCGATTAGACCCACCGGCGGCAATTTCTGTCACGCCGCCGGATGCGGACTCGACTGCCGTGATGGCATTAGGAGCGTTCGTGTCATTTAGCAAGACATCCAGTTCGACCGATTCTTCTAGATTCGTCACGGTCAGGTAATAATAATCATCTACAGCATTCGTTTCTGCGGGAGGATCTCCGAGATCATTATTCTTGATCGTACCAACGGCGATATTGTCGACGATCGTGACGTCTAGTGATTCTGTGGAATTAAGATATTGAGGGTCAGAAATTTCAACAGAGAACGATTCAGAATTTTCTTCCTCACCATCATCAACCACATACACAGTGACAGTACCAACTGTCTGACCGGCCGCTATTGTCACAACGTGGTCGACGAGTGGGGTAAAATCTGCATCAGGGCCGCTGTCGCTTGCCGAGCCAGCAATCGTAGTAACGTTGAGTGTAAGGTCTTCAGTCAAAGCCTGATTCAGAGTAATGTCAAACGTGAAATCGCCATGTTCCATGTCTGATACATCTCCAATACTGAGGGATAATCCAGTATTTTCGATGATCGTTCCCACTCCTCGTACGGGGCTGGCTGGAATCACCGGGGTAATTGGAGTTATGACTTCCCAGATCGGGACAATCACTTCTCCTAGTGTGACATAAAAGGTTTCCGGGGTTTCGATGATGTCATCCTGGATGATTGGGACCGTAATTGTCTTGGTTAACAACTCTCCGGGGGTAAATAATAAGTAATTGTTATTAGGGTAAAGCAGACTGATTTCACTAGGTGCCGATTGAAAGCTAGGTGTCGATTCAAAATCTTCGTTCGCTGTTGCTGTATTACCTTCTATGAGAAAGGGAATGACGATCGTAAATTGCGCGGCGTGATCTAGGGTGACTGCAAAAGTCGCTGACGCATCATTTTCGTTTACTATGACATCATTGATGCTATAGGAGAGGCTGTCATTATCTTTGATTGTCCCCCTGCCAGTATCGGCCTCGGGGTTGATGCTGATAGACCCCGGCTGACTCGTGCCACCAACTAATGGGTTAGAGAGTTTGATGGTAAAAAACTCAGTCCCTTCAAAAAAGTTGTCATTAACAATATCAACAACAATCTCTGCGGTTCTCTCGCCCGCGAGAATCGTGACCAGTTGATTTGTAGTGACGCCGGAAAAATCGACTCCATTTTCTGCTTGTGTGCCAGCGAAATCAATATCCACAATATTAGCCGTTACAGTCACATCTTCATTTGAAACTTCGCTGAGTGTCACAGTGAAGACGGCTTGCCCCGCGTCTTCATCTACTATCACATCGTCAATGGCGATACTGCCGGAATCATTATCGTTTATCGTTCCAATTCCCTGGCTATCACTGATTATGATCGTATTGTTGTCGGAGACTCCACCGTATTTTACATCGTCCAGGTTGATGAAATAGGTTTCGGTTTCCTCGATAAAGGGATCATTATAGATGGGGACAATCAAGGTTTGAGTGGTTGCACCGCCTGCCTCGAAGGTGATTAGCTTGTCGTTTAATATCTGAAAATCAGCAAATACGGCAGAGCCACTGGCACCACTGGCCAAAACGGTTACTTCTTCTGTTACAGGCTGATTGAGCGATATAGTGAACTCTGCAAACTGTGCGTCTTCCTGGACCGTCACATCATTGATTGAGACTTCAATCTTATCTTCATTCAGAATTGTAATTTCCGTATAATCGTCTCTGATGACAACGGGGTCTTGTCCCGTATTGATTGAGTCGCTTAACCGAACGTAAAAGGATTCAGTCAGTTCAACGATTTCATCATCTGTCAACGAAATGGTAATGGTTCCAACACCATCTGTGAAATTGATGACACCACTTTGCGCGATATAATCTCCGCCTGCAGAAGTTGCTGTTCCATCTATGGTTTCGTAGGCAACAGAGACGTCACCATCAACGGCCTGACTTAATTGGAGAGTGAGCTCAACGGTCCCTGCATTTTCGAACAATGCTGGTGGCTGCCCCATAGTAATTCTGGCTGCACTGGAGCTTTCGTTATCGACGATAGAGCCAAGCCCCTGGGAATCGACAATCCTCACACTTCGATCCTCAACTCCCAGTAGGTCGGTAAGATTGATATAGAAGTTTTCATAATAATCCAAAACGGAATCATCGGCGATCTCGACTGTTATCGTCTGTGCTTCACCCGCATTGCCATCAAAGTTAATTGTACCTGCAGTTTGGGTGTAGTCACCGAAGAGCGAACTCGCAGTTCCATCTTTAGATTCGTAGGCTACAGAAAACCCTGTATCTACTTCTTTGTCTAGCGTGACTGTAAAGACAGCATTGCCTTCACTCTCATTTACACTGACATTATTAATGGAAAGTGAGGCATGATCGTCATTAATAATGGTGCCGATGCCTTGTGATTTGGAAATGTATCCATCAGTTGGGTTCTCAAGCTCTACGATAAACGTTTCGTCTAGTTCAACAATATCATCGCCGTAGATTTGGATGGTGATATATTCATATTGCACAAGAGCAGTTGCATCAGCAGAAAAACTCACGGTGACTGGAGTGCTGATTTCGTTATAGTCGAGATCTGACGCCGTTCCAGTTGATAACGTCCTGTAGTCAATTGATCCTGCTTCACTCAGGTCCCCTGCTTTACTACCGGCTCTTTGGATTTCAAAAGTAACGAATTTTGATTGTCCAGTTTGTGCTTCGACAACGGTAACGTCGCTAATGGAGTAGGCAGCGTCTACATCTGTGATAGTGGCCGTACCTAATCCATCCGCGATTGTGATCTCTCTACCCGCTGCAATAAGATTACTTAAGCGAACGAAAAATATTTCTGCCGGTTCAAGTAATTGATCTTCGGTAATTGTGACTGTGATCGTCTGAGTCTCATTCGCATCCCCAGTAAAGTTCAGGGTGCCTGATGTCGCAATGAAATCGTTAGCAAAACTGGATGCGGTGCTATTTTCAGTTGAATAATCAATCGAGAATGGCGCGTCCACATCATTACTTAGTGTCACGGTAAATGTGGCTGTGGCCGGATTGATACCATCGGGAGATTTTTCATTAATAATGACATCATCGATCGTGAGTGATGCAGCATCATCATTTTTAATTGTTCCCATCCCTTGATCATCTGAGATGGTAACTAAAGGGTTGCTGACTGCATCAAGATTACTGAATCCAATCAAAACTAAATTGCTCAGATTGACGAAAAATGTCTCATCACGTTCGAGTACAGTATCGTCAGTTACGGGAATAATGATCTGTTGTGTCTCACCGGCATAACCATCGAAAGTGAGAAACGCACCGGTATCAGTGTAGTCAGAGTCAGCTATCGTTGCTGTATCATCGGCAGTCGCATAATTAACCTGGATTTGAGCGTCGACTTCGTTGTTCAGAGTAACCGTGAATACAATACTTCCAAGAGATTCATTCAAACTGGCATCACTAATTGAGAGCGAAGCATAATCGTCATTCAGAACCGTTGCTGTGCCTACGGCTTTGCTGATGATGATAGGCGAGTCTGTACCTTGCAGGTTTTCCAAATGTAACTGGAATGTTTCAGTATTCTCGACGCTCGAGTCATTCGTAATCGGTATGGTAATGACGTGTGATTCACCAGCAATTCCGACAAATGTGAGGGAACCAGAACGCCCGGAGTAATCAGAGCCTGTCAATAATGCCGTTCCATCTTCCGTATAATAATCAACAGTGAAACCGCCCGCGATGGGAACGTCGAGCGAAACCGTGAACCGGGCAACGCCTTCGTCTTCTGAGATTTCAATGTCATCAACAGAAACCGATGGTACACGTTCCAGTCGCATCGCATCTGCAATGACAGGTCCGCTCGAGCCAACACCATAGAGTTTAACTTCAATAACCCCATTGGCGTCCGGTTCGAAAATCCCGTCCCCTAAATCTTCCCAGCCAACTCCTTCATCCTGTAGGTCGGAAGTTAATGTTTTTTGACTGACGAAGATTGGGCTACTTGCAACTCCATTCACTTCATAGATAAGTGTCCATGATAGTGAGGTGTCCGGTTTCCAATAACGCGAGAGACGATAGGATCCGGGGGCCAGGTTCGAAAATGTCCAGAAAGCACTTGCAGTCTCATCACCAACAGGGTCTGCCAGTGAATCATCACCAAAGTCCCCGGTATTGCTCTGTGAATTCCAGGTTCCTGTGGTACTAAAACCACTATCGCCATCATCGATAATCATTTTATGATCATCGTTGAGAATAGTGCCTTCGCCTTGCGAATCTAACAAGACAACGGGATGATTCTCTGATTGAATATTGGACAAATTGACAAAGAAGATCTCATCTGCTTCCATAAAATCATCGGAGGTAATGGGGATAATAATGGTCTGGCTTTCATTTGCATTTCCATTGAAATTAATCGTCCCTGTTACGGCATTGTATTCCCCAGTGCTGCCATCGTATGTTCCGTAATCGTTATTTACTAATGTAGCAGTACTATCTGCTGTCGAATAATCAACCGAAAACGGGATATTCCCTCCACCGTTTGTAAGTGAAACGGTGAAAATAGCGGCTCCGAGGTTTTCATCAATAGTCACATCATCGATCGAGATCGATGCCGTGTCATCATTCAAGATTGTAGCTTTTATTTCAGCTTGTTCGAAGTAAATGCTGTCCATGTTCGCCAAAACAATTGAATCTGAACTCAGGTTGCTTAAATTGAGTAAGAACTCTTCATCAACTTCCAATACACTTTCATCAGTAATTGGGACTGTGATTGTTGTGCTTGAGACTCCATTGATCAGAATTTCATTTCCAGTAATTGTGACAGTGCCGCTGACTGAAGAATAGTCACCATCCAAGACAGTTGCCGTTCCGTCTGCAGTTGAGTAATCAAATGAAACGGAGCCTTGAATTTCTTTATCAACGGAGATGGTGAAAACAGCTTCTCCCGTGCTTTCGTTGACGGAGACATCGCTAATGGAAATCAGAGCACTGTCATTGTTTACGATCGTGGCGATCCCAAGATCATCCCGAATAAATACAGGTTCCACTGAAGATAACTCATTTGACAGTTCCAGATAAAATACCTCGTCAAATTCTACAATGGAATCAGTTGAGATTGGCACAACAATCGTCTGTGTTTCGCCGCTAACACCCGAGAACGTTAATGTCCCGGAAACGGAAGTGAAATCGGATGCATCTGCTTCCTGGAAACCTTCTGGTACTCCATAGGTTGAGGCCGAAACAGTTGCGTAATCGACTTGGACCGCAGAGCCAACATCTTTTCCATCAAGAGTCACGGTAAAGGTAGCCATTCCTGCTTCTTCATCAACGGAGACATCGTCGACAGTGAGAAAGGCATAATCGTCAGTCCCGATGGTAACCTCTTGGGACATTTGGTCAGAGCCGGGAATTACATTTAAACCTCCCGTATCAAGTGACATGTTAATATAAAATATTTCATCCGGCTCTATTTTTGTATCGCCATAAACTGTCACTGCTGCATCAAGCTCAATAATTTGGAAGTAAGAATAGTCTCCAGCGGGAATCGTTATGATTTGTTCAACTATTGGTAGATAGTCGCCATCAGCTGCTGTCGCAGTTCCATCAGCAGTACTAACTGTCAGATAAAGGTCAGCTGCGATTGGGCCTTGGATGGCAGCGGCAAATTGCAGCTGTCTAACACCACTATCTCCTTCCTGCGAACCCGAACCCGAAGCACCGTATCCGATAAGTGCCCTGTCATCATTCGTAATCGTTCCTATCGCTTGAGAATCGCTGATTGAGACCGAACGGTCACCGACTAGCAGGTTACTCAGGTCAACAAAGAATGCATCATCAAATTCGACAACGTTGTCACCGTTGATCATCACAGTAATGGTCTTGGTTTCACCTGCTGTACCGTCGAAACTGAGGGTTCCGCTTGTTGATTCATAGTCATCATCTCCCACAACTCCGGCATCACTCGCGGTTGCAGTATCATCACTGGTCGCGTAGTCGAGGGTGAACCCAATATCAACGGCTTTATCAAGAGTGACGGTAAAAGTCGCCGTTCCAGATTCGCTTACTGTAACGTCATCAATTGTGATCGTTGCACTGTCATCATTCTGAATGGTACCGACTGCTGTGCTATCTCCGATATCCACCAGAGACAGCGCAGTAGTACCATTAATCTGAGGGTCTGAGAGAACGACTGTAAATGTCTCGTCCACTTCGACAATATTGTCACTGTCTACGCTGACGGTAACCGTTGCCGTCGTTTGGCCAGCGGCAAATGTGACCAGTTGATCGACGATTGCTGTTAAGTCGTTCGAATCAGCTGTACCGAAGACCGTGTTGACCAGAACTGTCACTTCTTCTTCAGACGCCTGGTCAAGGGTAAGCTCAAATTCAAAGACACCATTTTCTAAAACTGTGAGATCATTGCCGATACTGAGAATCGCACTATCTGTACTTGAAATAGTGCCAAGACCTTCTGCATCAATTACATCGACGAATCCTCCCACTGTTTGCAGGTTTGCAAAATTGACGTAGAAGTTTTGGGGCATCTCTACAAGCGTGTCATCATTGATCGTGATCGTGATCGATTTGGACTCTGCTGTAGTTCCGTCAAAATTTAAAGTACCACTCAAGGCATCATAGTCATTCCCTGCTATCGCCGTACCATCACTAGTAGAGAAATCAATGGCGACAGGTGCTACCACAGGTTTGTCTAAAGTTACGGTGAAAGTAGCAGTCCCCACGAGTTCATCGACACTCACGTCATTGATGAATAGCGTCGCGTTTGATCCGGTCACTGTGACGTTCACAGTCGCTGTATCGGTCCCTCCGCTTGAGTCGTCCAGTTTATAGGTAAACGTATCGGTATGAGTCTCTCCAGCTGCCAGCCAGTCAAGTTGACCATTCGGATCGTAATTGAAAGTTCCATCAGAATTGACTGTCAGTAACGCGCCCGATGCGAGCGTAATCTGACTACCAACGTTTCCAACAACACCAGCCACCTCAATAATTGAAAGAGTATCCGTCGTATCCGGGTCACTGTCTGGACCATTGCCATGATCGGCAAAGAGAGTCCCGCTGATGGAGTTGCTCTCATCAGTGGAGAGGACGTCATCTTGAGCGACGGGTGCATCTTGGACGGCATTGACGTTAACAGTAAATGTCCGAACCGTTTCTCCTCCCTGGTCATCGGTAACTTTTACTGTAATGATCGCTGAACCGTTTTGGTCTGCTGCAGGTGTGTAAGTCAAAGTCCCAGTGGAATTGTCTGAGGTGTAGGTGACGCTCGGATTAGAAATGAGATCCAGGTTGTCACTGGTTGCCGATACTGTAAGTGTTTGTGTTTCACCTCCACCTGCAAAGATCCCTGTCAAATTAATCGTCTGCTCCAACGCGTCTTCATCAATCGCTACGGGATCTGGAATTGCATCCAGTGCTGGCAGATCATTCACGCCGGTAATGGTGATGGTCGCGGTCTGAGCCACAATGCCGCCGTTGCCGTCATCTACATTGTAGGTGTACGTGATAACTTCACTTTCCCCGGCTGCCAGACTGCTATAGATACTCGGGTCGATGCTCAAACTATTACCATTATCGGTAATCCCGGATGCATCACCGCTAATGAAAGTTAGATCTGTGACGTTGAGAATATCACTCAAATCCACATCGCTGGTACCAGTCAACAGATCTAAGCTATAGCTGCCGTCATCTTCCGTGACTGTGGAACTCACTGCTGCACTAACCGTGGGGGCGTCATTCACTCCCGTGATCGTGATGGTCGCGATCTGGGCCATTACACCGCCGTTACTGTCTGTCACGTTATAGCTGTACGTGATGACTTCGATTTCTCCAACCGCCAGACTTTTATAAGCACTCAGAGTAATGTCGAGGCTATTCCCGTTCTGAATGATGCCAGATGCGTCCCCACTCACCAGAGTCAGACCACTCACGCTTAGGATATCACTCAAATCGACATCGCTGGCCCCAGCCAATAGATCCAGGCTATAGCTACTGTCGTCTTCTGTGACGGAAGAACTCACCGCGGCACCGACTGTGGGTACGTCGTTCATGCCGGTAATCGTGATGGTCGCGGTCTGGGCCACAATACCGCCATTGCTGTCGGTCACGTTATAACTATAAGTGATGACTTCGCTTTCTCCGACTGCCAAACTGTTATAGACACTCGGATCAATACTTAGACTGTTACCATTATCAGTAATCCCGGAGGCGTCACCGCTGAGGAGCATCAGACCATTGACACTAAGGATGTCACTGGTGTCCCCATCGCTGGCACCAGTTATCAGGTCCAGGCTAAAGCTGCCATCATCTTCTGTGACAGTGGTACTTACGGCGGCACTGACCGTGGGTATATCGTTAACACCGGTGATCGTGATGGTCGCGGTCTGTGCTACGACACCACCGTTGCCGTCAGTCACGTTATAGCTGTACGTGATGACTTCGGTTTCCCCAACTGCCAGACTGTTATAAGCACTCGGAGTAATGTCGAGACTATTTCCGTTCTGGATGATACCGGAATCGTCTCCGCCTACGAGTGTCAGACCACTCACGCTGAGGATATCACTCAAATCGATATCGCTGGCACCAGTCAATAGATCCAGGCTATAGCTGCCGTCATCTTCCGTGACCGTGGAACTCACGACAGCGCTGACTGTGGGTACATCGTTCACGGGATTGACAACAACTGTAAAAGTATGAGTGGTTTCTACACTCAATTCATCAGTCACTGTGATTGTGATGAGTGCAGAGCCATGTTGATCGGGATTGGGGGTTAACGTGAGTGTTCCCGTTGAGTCTCCGGGGATATAATTTACAGCGGGATTTGGAATTAAACTGACGTTATTACTGCTGGCCGTCACGCCTGTGACCTGTAGGCCACTGACGCTGGCGACGATGCCTGTCAGATTGACTGTCTGTTCGGGAGCATCTTCGTCAATCACGAGGCTGTCATCATTTGTGATCAAGGCGGCTCCCTGACTCTGAGACAATATCACACCACCGGTGGCAACCAGATTGCTCAATGTCACCAGCAATGTTTCCGTGAGTTCAATATCATTGTCATCAGTCAACGTGACGGTGATAGTCTGTGTCTCGCCGGCAGTACCGGTGAAATTCAGTGTGCCGGAACCAGCCGTGTAATCGGTGCCTGCCAGTGCCGTCCCATCCAGAGTTGACCAGTCAACGGCGGCGCCCCCCTGCACCGCTTCATCCAATGTGACAGTGAACGTCGCGGTTCCCAGACTTTCATTGACAGTAACATTATCTATGGAAAGAGTCGCACTCTCATCGTTTGAGATTGTGCCTGTTGCCTGGGCATCGGTCAGTGTTACATCCAATCCTCCCGCCTGCAAATTCGAGAGATTGATAAAAAAGCTTTCATCTGCTTCGAACATTGCATCATCTGAAATCGTCACGGTGATGGTCTGTGTTTCGCCGGCATTACCAGTGAAATTTAGCGTGCCAGAACCGGCGATGTAATCACTGCCTGCGGCCGCAGTACCATCTGCGGTCGCCCAGTCAACGGCAACGCCCCCCTGTACTGCTTCATCCAAAGTGACTGTGAAGGTCACAGTTCCCGCGTTTTCGGCTATGGTGACATTGTTGATCAAGAGACTCGCGCTGTCGTCATTTGTAATTGTGCCAGTTCCACTACGATTCTCTAGTTCAAAAACCAGCAATCCGCTCGTACCGTCAGCGAGATAAATCACATCTCCAATTGCTTGTAAACCATTTGCAGAATGTGGTGTGTCATAAGCAGCAATTTCGAATATATTAGACGAGTCACTAACGTCCAGCACCTTGAGGCCATCATAACCGTCTCCGATATAAGCAATTGATCCTGCAACGTCCAAACTCAAAGCAGAACCGGGTGTGTCAAAGAACCCGAGTTCGCTGATATCAGCCGGGTCACTGATATCCAGAATACGAAACCCTGCACTGCCGTCAACCACGTACGCTATATCTCCGACGATCTTTACAAACTGTGCATAAGATGTGTCAAAAGACCCCAATTCAGTGATGCTGGCTGGATTACTAATATCCAATACGCGTAATCCCTCCTGGCCATCAGCTACATAAGCAATATTTCCGATTACTTCTATGCCAAAAGAATAACCAAGTGTATTAAAGGTCGCCAGTTCTGTGATGTTGGCTGGATCGCTAATATCTAGTAAGAGGAGTCCCGCAGAGTGATCAGCCACATAGGCTATATTTCCAATTACCTGCACGTCTCGGGCAGAACCAGTTGTGTCAAAGAAACCTAGTTCTGTGATATTACCCGGATTGCTGACATCTAACACACGCAGGCCACTATTAAAGTCTGCCACATAAGCAACATTTCCAATCACTTGAACAGTTCTTGCAAGACTTCCTGTGTCAAATGACCCCAGTTTAATTATGTTGGCAGGGTTACTGATGTCTAATACATGTAGACCGGCATTATTATCGGCCACATACGCTAGGTTTCCGACGATGTGAACATCTTGAGCACTTGAAGATGTATTGAAAGAGCCGAGCAAGCTGAGATTGGCTAATGCCAGATTCAGCTGAACCTCCCGACCATCGGACTGCAGGTTAGACAATTCGACAAAAAACTGCTCGTCAGCTTCGACTAAACCATCACCAAGCACATCAACGGTAATCGTCGTCGATGTTTGACCTGCAGCAATCGTTGCTGTACCACTCACTGGGGTGAAATCAGTCGCATCGGCGGTATCACTGACAGTGGTATAATCAAACGTGATATCCGCATCGGATGGATTGTCGATGGAAACAGTGAAAGTAAATTGTGTGGTTCCCAAATCACCTTCTGCCTGAGTGACATCGCCAATCGAAAGGACTGCTGCGTCGTCATTGGAAATCGTACCTGCTGCCTGATCATCAGCCAGCGTCACATTCAATCCTCCCGCCTGCAAGTTTGATAGATTGACCTGAAAGTTTTCATCTAATTCGACCGTGGAATCATTGGTCAGAGTGACGGTGATCGTCTGCGTTTCACCGACTGCCCCCGCGAAGTTGAGCGTACCCGAGCCGGCACTATAATCTGCGACCGCGTTGGCGGTCCCGTCGGCAGTAGCCCAATCGACGCTGATACCGTTCTGCACGGCTTGATTCAGAGTCACGGTAAACGTGGCGGTTCCTGCCCCCTCATTCACGGTTATATCAGCAATGGAGAGACTTGTACTGTCGTTGTCAGTCACTGTAGCGCTCGCCTGCGTCTGCTTGAGTGTGATCGCCTGACCGCCCGTGATGAGATTACTCAAGTTGACCAGCAGTGCTTCATCCGATTCCACAGCCGCATCATCTGTCAGATAAACGGTAATCGTCTGGGTTTCCCCGGCAGCGGTACCGGCAAAGTTCAAGGTGCCGCTCGTGGCTGTGTAATCACTCCCCGCGACTGCGGTGCCATCAGCGGTCGCAAAGTCAACAGAAAAGGCGCTGCCTACCGCCTGATTCGAAATAACGCTGAATGTTGCCGTGCCTGCTGATTCATCGAGGGTGACATCAGAGATGGAAACCTCTGCGGCCTTTTCAATCCGCATCGCATCTGCCAGTACATAGCCATCTGCATTTTCATTGGCCATCGTGACTGTAATCGTGCCACTCTCATCAACCGTAAAGTAGCCCAGATCCTGCCAGTCTTTGCCTGCATCACTCAAATCAGCTGAGAGGTATTGCTGATTAATCGTCTGTGAAACAGCTCCGCCTTCAATTCCGGAAACGGTGAGTTCGGTATTGGTAGCTCGATTGGTCCAGGGAGCCCAGAATCCGGAAATTCGGTAAGTACCTGCCAGAAGGTTACTAAACTCCCAACTGGCAGATTCACCCGGATGCGCACCAGGTTCCAGATAATGAATATCGGACTGATTATAGTCACTGCCGGGTGCGTTATCGTAGGCCCAGCCAGTGGTCGTAAATCCGGTGTCACCATCGTCGATGATTCGTTTATAGACCGAGTTATTGACATGGAAACCACCGCTGGTTCCAGTACCAGACAGATTGACGACATTCGTTTCCAGTGGATTGACACTGGTACCAACCGAACCGTAAGCATTCAGGATTGCCGTCGTGGCAAAGATCTCAGATCTAACGTCACCATTGTCCAAAATCGAACCAATCGTCGAATCTACGGCGACGATTCCCGCTGTAATCAGGCTGGTCAGAGTGATATCACTGTAGGCATCGATGTTGATATTCGCACTACCGGCATTGAACACCGTACCGGTATTCATGCGGATGACACCAATGTTGTTTCCACCCAAATAATTAACAGTAAAATCGAGATCGCCGGTTGAAGATTCAACTCGGGTATCTCCATAAAACCATACATTTCCATCAGAAATAATCGAGATATCTGTAACAACACTACTGATTACGGACTCACCGGTTGCCACAAATCCGTCGTCGGAAGCGGTTCCGTTCCCACCAATTCCATGAATGTTGATTTGAGCGGCATCCACGCTGGTCCCAGTAGAAATGATTTCTGAATGGTCCAGAAGGATTGCCGAATTATGGTAATTGGTACCGTTGCCTCCTCCCTGTCCGAGGAGTGAAACATCACCATCGATCGAGCT
>TARA_R110002095_G_scaffold203542_1_pt1 | contig 23802 bp, 23 predicted proteins | sample TARA_R110002095 | Tara Oceans TARA_R110002095 (sample SAMEA4397255) | marine metagenome | biome: Polar Biome; feature: [SRF] surface water layer (ENVO:00010504); material: water (ENVO:00002006), including particulate matter (ENVO:01000060) such as... | depth 5 m | reverse complement strand
GGCGGAAGCACGTTTGCGGGATCGTAATACCTACAGCCAAGGTCTGACGCCTGGCCGTCTGGCCGACATCAAACCCGTCGGCTAAGTCGTTACAGCCAGTCGCCGCCGGTCAGTGGAATCATCTGGCCGGTGATAAACTGCGCCCACCCGGACAATAAAAACGTCATCAAGGCGGCGGCTTCATCGACATGACCGGGGCGCTTCAATGGCACCAGCTCTGCGCGGGCTTTCATGTCGGCGTCGGTTTTGGCGTGCCAACGCCCGTGAAAGCCGCTGTCGATGTAGCCGAATCTGAGCCCGTTGACCAAAACCCCCGCCGGTGCGCCTTCACGGGCCAAACCTTCGACCATGCATTCGGTGCCGCGTTTGGCGATGGCATACGGAAAGCTCATCGCGCTGCCGCCGTGGATCGCAGACTCGGTGCCGGTTAAAAGAATACGCCCGCCGCTCGGATTGCCTTGCATCGCCGCCATTGCGGCACGGGCAAGGAAGAACGGTTGGTTCAAGTTGACGTCCATATCCCGCGCCCAGTCGGCTTCGGGCATGTCTTTCCAATGGCCGCTAAAATGAATGCCGCCGCTCAGCACGACCAAGGCATCGATGCCACCCACTTCGGCGACGAATTCATTGACCAAGGCCTCGCAGTCGTTGGCACCGTTAAAAGCTTTGGTCAGATGAACGATGCGGGGATCGTTGGACGGGTGACGCTTGGACGCCCCATGTGCACCGATCCGGCAGTCCGGTCCTTGCAACAGCATATCGACCAGTGCACGCCCGAGCCCGCCCGATGCACCGGTGATGAGGATGCGCATGCCGGGATCAACTGTGGGACTCCAATCTGGTGCTTTGAATGGGATCATTATGCGCGTTCCCTTATGCGTTGTTGCCATAGACCGATGTCAAATACGCCGCCGATTGCCGCACCGGGCCCAAGGCGTCGGCTGGGTCGACCATCCGCTGTTCGATAGAAATAAACCCATCATACCCAATGTCGTTTAAGATTGCGGCGAAGGTGGCATGATCAATCTCGCCGGTGTTGCCAAGAACACCGAGCCCAGGCTCGTTGACATGGACGTGTTTCAGATACGGTTTTGCCAACGCAGCGATGTCTGCCGTCATTTCTGCGTTTTCGGCGATGCCTTTGGCATCGAGATGAAGACCGACGCTGGGCACCGCCAACGCCTCGACAAGCTTTTCCGCATCGATGACTGAATTCAGAAAATCGCTGTCATTTGGGCCCAAAGGCTCGAAACAAAAGCATGTCCCGTGATTTCGGACGCGGGCGTCTAAGTCTTGAAAAAAATCGATGGCATACGCTTTGGCCTCGGCGATGCTGCGTCCATGGCGCCAGCGCCCGGCGCCCCAAATCAACGTATGCCCACCAAGGTCACGACAGACGGCAGATAGGTGCGTCATAAAGTCGAGCACCTGAGCGCGCGCATTCGCATCAGCAAAAAGGCCCATGTCTTTCTGATCGAACAACAACGAATGCAAGCCCAAAACTTCTAGGCCGGCCGCTTCCACGTGACGCCGATAGTTTGTGACCATGTCTGTCGTTAGGCCGTGCCATGTGTCTTCCCAGACCCGGCTAGGCGCGACCTCAAGCCCGGTTATGCCAAGCGCAGATAGAGCCGGTAGTTCGTCCAAATGCGAAAACGCTGTTAGTGCGATGTTGGAGATCGCAAACCGAGTCATTTTCGGCTCACAATGTGCTGAGTTCGACCAGGCGTTTGAAGCCGGGCTGCGTTTTGATCAGCTCTTCAAATGACCCTTTGCCGCCGATTTTACCGGCTTCGAAATACAAAATATAATCACAGCCGCGCAAAGTCGAAAGCCGGTGCGCGATGATGATGATGGTTTTTTTGCGCCGAAACGCGTTGATCGCTTCGGTTATCTGCGCTTCCGTTTCGTTGTCGACGGCGGACGTTGCTTCGTCAAGAATGAGGATGCTCGGATCAAGATACAACGCACGTGCAATACCGATGCGCTGGCGCTGACCACCAGATAGGCGGACGCCTTTTTCATTCAACCGGGTGTCTAGGCCGGCATTCATCTGTCGGATCGCATCGGTCAGGCGGGCGCTTTCGATGGCCGCCCAAACCGCGTCATCATCAATCAACGCATCTTCGACACCGAACGCGACATTGCGGCGCACCGTATCGTCGACCACCGAAACCAGTTGCGGCACGAAACCGATTTTCTGTGGCGGATTGATGTCGGTGACCCGGGTACCGTCAACGACGACATCGCCGAGCTGTGGAGAGATTAGTCCTAGAATAATTTCAACCGTTGTCGATTTGCCGGCGCCCGACGACCCTGCCAGCCCGACGGTGTCGCCATGTTTGACGACAAGATTGATATCCTCAATCGACGGTTTGTCGACACTGGGGTATGTATAGCTGACGCCTGATAATGAGATGGCAGCGTCACTCGGTGCTGAGCGCGTGACGGCAGCTGGGCGAGTGTTGAGTTTGTCTTGCCACTGGTCCGCCGCCACCATTTCCGCATAAAGCAGCTCGATGATTTTGGTGCGGCGTGTCAACTCGGACAAATTGGCAAGGATGCGATTTGCCGACGGTAATAGCCGGATTGCCGCGATCCCGAATATACTGACCACGGCGGCATTATCAGCCGCACTCGCGCCAATTTCATCGGCCCAAATGACGAAGACGCCAATACCGATAACCAGGATGCTCTCTAGGACAAGGCGCGTGCCGCTTAGATTGATACTGGTCAGACTTTGGAGGCGGCTGCGCCGAAACACCGATACACCATAGCGACGCACGAAGTGATCTTGATAGCCGTAAACCAGGATTTCTTTGATCGCGTTGAATGTTTCTTTTGCCAATGTCAGCGCGCTCACTTCGTGGCCGTATGCCTCTGCGCCCCATCGGCGAAATGTTGGGCTGACCAACTTATGGTATGTAATCGCAATTACCACCAAAAATATGCCGGCTATTATAGTCAGTTTCGGCTGCGTCGTTATCAGCAAGCTGAGCGTGACGGCGGTCAATAAAAGCTCAAGGAGGGTTTCAAGCAACAAGCGCACAGAATCAAAGCCGATGGGCGCACTGCTCGAAAGGTGATTAAGAAATTCCCCGGTGTTGCGTTGCAGATATTGTTTGTAGGGCTGATGCAGATAATGGCGGTACAAGCGCACCAAAAATTCTGCCATAGCGTCAAAGGCAATCCGTGCCGTTAAATAATTTAACCCTATCAAGACGACGTTTTTTAAGATGACGAATATGACAATAAAGACCGCAACTTTCGTGATGTCGAAATTCTGCAGAAAATTATAGGCCCATTTTATCGGCCCCAACGTCGGCTCACTCGCGCCTAAGAGTACGTTGACCAAGCTGACCAACAGCCCCAAACCAGCAAGTTCAAGCAGACTGGCGATACCCATCAAAGGCAGCAGTGCAAGTATCCTAGTGCGCCCTTCACGATTTGGCAGGGCGAACAGCATTTTAAATAAACTAAACAATAGACCTCATTTCTGCAGGCTCATGGCGATGCGCATCGCTGAGCTTGCGCTCACTCGCCGCCGGCAATGGCAACGGTCTCGCCGGTCGCGAAACCATTTTGATCCGAGCCATAAAAATATACAGCGCGTGCAATGTCGTCAGTACTTGCTGCGTGCGCTGCCGGGATCATTTTCGCTCGATCACTCAGGCGCTTCGATGGATCCCGGTCATGAAATTTTGTGTCGGTGACGCCGACGCGAAGAGTATTGATAAACACATTATCCGAGGCCCAACCCTTATAGTCGCAGGGCATGAATTCGATGAGATGCTTCGATATTGCGTAGTTAAAGCTGTTACTGCCGCCTCGAAATTTTACACCAATACTACCAATATTGACGATCCGCCCCCAGCGTCGTGATTGCATATGCGGCGCAAGTTCTTGGATCAGCCTGAACGTTGGCCACGCATTTGTTTTGATCGCCGCAAAAAATGTCTCGGCATTGAGGTCTTGAAACCCCCCAGCAAAAAAACCGCTGGCGACATTGATCAATACATCGCATGCCTGAATATGGTCGCAGTTTTCCGAGATGAAATCCTCAAGGTCTTCCGGTGTAGAAAAATCACCCTTTGCCAAATGCACATTCTCGTTGTGCTCGGCCAGTGCTTGGAGCGTCGGATTATTTGTTCGGTAATGGCCGAATAGACGATACCCATTCTCCAGATATCGGTTTGCGACAGCAAGGCCGATATCCGAGCTGGCGCCTGTGATAAAAACGCTAGGCATTGCTGTTCTGCGGCTCGGTATTTTCGCTCAGCTTTTCCCACGCATCCGCGTGTTCTTTGCCGATCAACGTGCCCTTTACATCGCAGCGTTGGCATGGCGCTTTGGTTCTATCACCACATTTAAGGGACTTTCTGGCGCCCATAAAACCCTTGCCAAGCCAAATTTCTGAGAAAGATTGATCTGTCAGATTGCCAACCACTTTTGCCTTTTTCCAATCGTGGGGGCACAACAAGACATCCCCGTTATAGTCCATGAAAAATGTATAACTCGGATAAAAGCACGGCTCTCTCAACGGTTCGACAGCATCATCAATAACGAACTCTGCGTTGGACATAGCACCAGCACGGTTGCTTAGGGTGATTCCAAAATCTTCTTCGGGCGGAAGGTAGCGATGGCGAATAACAAACTGGTGTTCCGACAGATCGGCTTTGATGCACATTTGCTCAAAGCGCTCCGCATCCTCCGCACTGTCATATACGCTGATCAGCAATGTCGTCAGACCATTTTCAAATAATTTCAACAAACGAGCTTCGTTCAGCACGTCGCCGTTTGTCACCATTTCAACCCGCGCGTTCGGGATATTTGATGATACTGTCCGAATGTGTTGATAGATATTTTTATCAAGCAATGGCTCCACAAAACCGGAAAACAGGAAAATGCCGCCAAACCCCAGCTCACCTAATTCCGCGCTGAGCTTGTGTAAAAGGGCCGGCGCAATAAATTCCTTGATATCCGGATAGTTTGGATCACTCCTAGGGCAGAACGAACATTTGCGATTGCAGGTTCCAGACTCGCTGACCTCAACTACACCCGGAAGCGGCGCGCGACCATGCGTGTTGCGGCTAAGCGCACTTGATATATGCGCTGATTTTCGTTTGATTGCCGGATCAAAGAAAAAATCCATTAGAATCTCCGCTTGTCGCGATTTGTGATCGTTCGGCTATGCATGATCTTTGTCTTTTCTGATAAAGAAATGGTTTCTGACAGTACCATGCGCGATCGCATGCTGGTTCACATATGCCTGATCACTTAAAAATTCAAAGCCAGCGTTTGTGATTTTGTCGATAACGTGTGCGTCTTCGGGCCGTTCTTTGGGCATCAATTCCACTGCAATCGACCTCAAGCGTGTATCTGTGAGGGTTTTTCGCATACCCGAGATGATCCTGGGTTCGTTGCCATCAACGTCGATTTTAATGTGGCGTGGAAACGGTTGGTCGTAGTCAAAAATGAACGAATCCAACGTCATGCCATACATGCCCTGTTCGAATACGCTCTCAAAATCGTCGTCTGGGGCAAAGCCATGGCCCGATTTTCCAGCTAAAAATGCTGACAGGTGCAATGTCGAAAATCGATTTTGATTATCGAAGGCAATGTTGAAAGCAAGAATTTTTCGGCTCAGATTGTTAAGGAAAATATTTTTGTTCAGTAGGTCGTAATTCGTACACATCGGCTCGAACGCAAACACCTGGGCGGATTTCTTCTTTGCCGCATAGAGGCTGAACACACCGATGTTTGCACCAATGTCGTAAAAAACATCATCCACGCTGAAATGATTGTCGATCCAATGAATGGTATCCGGCTCTTTTGTTAGGATGGTTTTGGCACGTTGCAGCGGGCGTGCTTCGCTGCCGTCAAAGACGATATCACTTATCGTGAACGACAGGTCGGCATGCTTCGCAATGTGCTGATAAATGGCCAAGAATATTTTTGGGCTAAATATAAACCTACATAGCCCCAAAATTGAGCGCGTTAAAAGTGCACCGCTTTTCTTTAAAAAAATCAATATGGCTCTTAAAATTTTTTTGACGGATGGAGGTAAAATACGTCGAAGAAAATTCATACAGAACCTCCAGGGGTCAGAGTCTCGTCTTGAGCAGAGCCCATGTCTTTTTTCAAAACATCAAAAAATGGGGTTGATGAAAAATGCACTAAATTGGCAAGCCCCGGTCGTGGATCTTCCTCGCGCCCGTCTTCAATTGCATGAATGCGTTGTATGGCATCTTCTGCAGACGTTACACAAATGCTTGGAAAGTCGCGATAAATAGATGCCTGTTGTTCGTGCATGATGTCTGCGAAAAAGGTAATTTGGCCAAACTGTAGACCTTCGACAACCATTGTTGATGGATCTGAGAATCCATACTTTGCCATGCGGAATAAGTCGAACATCGGTGCGGTGGTATGTTTAACATTCGGCAAGTCTTTGCGACAAGCATCGATGAATGCGATACCGAAATCTGTTTCTTCGAACGTACTCTTTATTTGCAGATAGACGGTTCGATCTAAAAACGCCTCGGCCATTTCGCGAACGAACGATCGCATGCGCGGGTCGCCGACAAATGATGCGACATAGATAATGATATCATTCGGGCGATCATCTTCGATGCGCGTATAGTCTTCACGCTCCGCGCGGAATGATCCGATTGGCACAATCCGCATATTTTTATCCCACGTATCTCTCAAAGCACCTTCACAAATGGCTGGGCTGTGCAGGTAGTATGTATCGAAACTGATGTAGCGCCACATCGGGAACAGAACCGCATACGTCGGCATCCCATGCGCAATGCCAAATGATTTGCCGCCGACGGCATTTAATTGTTCACGACGTAAAATGTGTTCCACATTGTAATCATCGCGGCCCCAGAAAACTTTGCACCGAAACCGCCTAAACAAGGCAACGAAGATGGCTCTGCGTAACGGTATCATGGCAAGAAGATAATAATGCGCAGGGCGGCGTGTAGCGGCGTTTCGAAAATGGCGGGCGTTATCGCGCAATGTGCGCCCGATTAATCTAACGCCTTGCAACACATCCAATCGCCCGTCGGTCGTCTTGAATATATGATGCCGTTGAATTTCAGGGAAATGTATCGGCTGATGCTTGTTGCGTTTGATAAGCAAGATCGGCGCGTTTGGACTGACCTCGTCATAAATTCTAAAATCAGCAGAATTGGGGTAATAGTCGGCGCCAAGAAAATATTCCTCAGCGGGTGCCAAGCCTGGGCGTATCCGGCTTAAAATCCAGAACATTGTGAGCATGCTTGTCGACAGCAAAATCAGAATATTGATGCAGAGATGTGCCAGCGTACTTGTCGAACTCGCAATGCGTGACAAAACATTCCCATTTACGTATGCCTCGCGGAGCAATTCAGAATCGCAATCCTCGCCAACAACAATGATGCTGTCATGTCCTTGCGCTTCAATTATTCCATGTAATTTTATCAGTCGCGCATGTATAGGCTTCATGTAATTGCACGTGATTTGTTTGTAGGCAAAAATATCGTAATGGTTGATTAGGCTGGTATTGTCATAATCAAAATGTTCGTTGTGCCAAGACTCGGTTTTTCCAAATACATCGTAAAATGTTGCTCTTAATGGATATTCCCAAATTGAATCCCACTTGGGTGCCAGGAGCCGCGCGTCTGTGACATTCCGCCATTTCATCAATGGCTTTAGCAGCGACCGAATAGGGTCTGCAAGCCAATGGAATGTTGGTGAGATTTCTAGGATATAAACGTTTTTGCCTAAAATCGCTCTCGCCACCATCGGCCACAACGTAAGTTCGTTTACGATGTAGATTTTTTTTATCGATGACTTAGACATATGGTGTGATGATCACCTTTAATTGGTCACCGGTTTTACTCGCCGCCCAAGCTTCTTGGAATTGTGACAACGGCATCACACATTGAAAGAATGGATCAAGGCGAAGGGACGGCAGAATTTTGATGGCGTCTTCGAAATCTTCTTTGCTCGATCCGACCGAGCCGACAACGGTTTTGTCGTACGCCGCGATCGCTTCGAACGAGAATTCACGTTTTGCATACGGAAGGCCCAGCAACAGCAATGTTGCGTTGGCGGGGCTGTGATGCAGTGCGTGATCCAAAACGTCCGGGTCACCTGTAATTTCGATGATGACATCAAAGCCGTTGAGGCTTGAAAGTTGATCATCTGTTTTGATGTCGGTGCCGTCGAATTCTTGGCGCCGAGCCAGGTTACGATCAAATGCGGTCACATCAAACCCGCGTTTGTCTAAAATAAGGGCACAAAGATGACCAAGCGGGCCGGCACCGAGCACGGCACACCGCATGCCTTGCGTGTCACGTCCGGCCAGCACGCGGTCTAGGCGACGGAGCCCTTTTAGGCACACCGCTGTCGGTTCGGTCAGGGCTGCGCGCATCATATCCGCACCCGCCGGTAGTTTGTGCACGAAGCGGCTCGACGAAACCATAAACTCAGCATACGCGCCGTTGTGGCGCATGACGCCGACTTCCGTGCGTTCAGCGCAGCCGATGAAGTTACCGGACGCGCAGGCTTCGCATGTGCCGCAGCTTTGAATGCACTCGACCACCACCGGGTCGCCCTCGTGAAAGTCGGTAACTCTTGCACCGATTGCCGCGATGCGGCCGCTGAACTCATGCCCGGGGACGATCGGAAATGTGCTTAGCCCGCTTTCGAAATATCCGAGCCGTCCGGAAACCACATCATGGTCGGTTGCACACACGGCCGTATGTGAAACCTCGACCAAAACCTCACCAGGTTTTAGTTCGGGGATTTCAATTTTTTCCAGCTTCGCTTTGTTCGGGCCATGAATAACCACGGCCTCAGATACACGATTGAACAAAACGGTCTCCTTTTCATCCCGGCTGTGTAGTGGGTGTGAGATTAACAAGCCTTTTGTCTGGCCAATGATTTTGTGGGTGCGAAAATAAATAATCTCACGCAAACATTGCATGGTGGTCAGCCGTTCTTTGACTGGATTCTCGCCGCCGTTGAGCGCGGCTTGCATATCGGCGGCGGTGCGCCCCAACTCCTGTACGATCAATTTTGGTACTTGTCGGCGCCGCATCACACCCATGTGCCTTGCCGAGACGGCTTCGCGGAAATAACGGTTTTGAATCTGTTTCCAGCTTTCTTCGTGAATGTGAATGAGATTGGCGCCGGGCTCGTAGCGTACGATATAGTCTCGGTCCATCCAGTGACGCGCCCATTCAATGTCTTCAAGCCCAAGCAGGGTTTCGTCGAACGGATGCTGTTCCCATAGGTCCTTGCGGATCGCCGAGTTCGCATTGTTTACAACCCATTGTCCGGCGGCCTCATCGCGGGAGCGTGTGCCGAACGAACGCTTAAGGTCTTCGCATTCAGAAAACTTTGAACACGAGACACCAACTTGGCGGCCGTACACCATCGCAATATTGTTATCGCGCAACGGCTCAATCAGCTGACCCAGCCATTCACTATCTGTGGGAATCGTGTGCGCGGAGGCAATCGTGATAAATTTCCCCTGCGCAGCTTCTATGCCGACATTCAGTGAAAACCCAAAGGTAAAATCATGGCTCGATATGCGTAAAACCTTGTCCGCATGCATGCCAGCAATTTCGCGCGTGCGGTCAAACGACCCCGAATCTACGACCAACACTTCGAAGTCTCGATAGGTTTGCGTATCCAGGGCTTCGAACAAAGCAGGCAAATGCTTTTGCTCGTTGAAGGTTCGGATGATGATGGAAGTTTCGACCATAGGTTTTTCGACTAGTCTTTCGAGCCAGCTTTCAAACCATCCAGCAATTGATTGAGCGTGCTATGGTGCACGTTCTCCCATGCTTTCGGACTTGAATTGCAGTTGTGCGGTGCCAGCAAGACGTTATCCATCGCACGCAATGGGCTGTCAGCAGGCAACGGTTCGTGCTCGAACACGTCCAGTGCGGCGCCGGCGATTTCGCCGGTTTGTAATGCATGCACAAGGGCCGGCTCATCGACAACCGGACCGCGCGCTAAGTTGACCATCACGGCTGTATTTTTCATCGCCTGAAACGCCGCCGTGCTCATCAAGTGATGCGAGGTTTCGTTCAAGTCGGTGTGCAAGGTGACGTAATCGGATCGTTCTAAAAGCTCGTCGAAGTTGACCATCTCGACACCGAGCGCTTTGATGTGCCCGGGGTGCACATCGCGGATATCACAGCCGAGCACGGTGCCGCCAAACGGTTTGGCGCGGCGGATAACGCCGCTACCGGTGGCGCCGACGCCGACCACGCCGATGGTTTGTTCGTTCAGCGCGCGGCCCGGAATTTTATCCCAGATACCGTCTTTCATCTGTCGGTCCATCCACGGCAGACGACGCGCGAAGGTAAGGATATAGCCGAGTGCGGAATCCGCGACGGGTTCGGTGAACGCATCAATCGTGCGGCATACACGAATGCCCCGCGCGTTGGCTTCTTCTTTATTGATGCTGTCGATGCCGGTGCCCCATTTGGAAATCACCTTGAGCTTCTTTGCCGCATCCAAAACCGGTACCGTGAAACGGTCGTCGCCACAAACCACCCCGTCGTATTCAGCGATGATCGGCAGTAAATCGGCTTCTTCCAGGCGCTCGTTCACGTCTGCGGCAACGGCTTCAATGTCGTTTTCTTTAAAGAACGCCTGAAAACGTTCGAACTCCGGCAGCATATAGGGTGCCGACACCAAAACTTTCCATTTCATCGGGGAAACTCCGTTAATACTGCGTGGTCAGCGGATCGTCGCGCATCAGCGCTTCGACGCGTTTCAGATCGTTGGTGTCGTCGACCGCTTGGGTATCGAATTGTGTCGGTGCCATGTGTACGGGAACGCCATGCTCAAGGAAGCGCATCATATCAACCGATTCCGCAATTTCCAGCGGCGTTGGGCTGAGCGCTGCGAACATTGCCAAGCTGTCCCGTGTGAACGGAATGATGCACACCTGCTTGTACGCCTTGATGGTTGAGAAATCATTCTTCGAGCTGGCCGGGATCGGCGATCTGGAAAAATACAGGGCATTGTTGTCGGGGCCGACGACGACTTTGATTGTGTTGGGGTTGCGGTAATCGGCCTCATTTTTGATCAGTTTTAGAAGATTGACGCATTGGATTGTCGGGTCTGCCGCAAACGGTGCAGTCGCTTCGTCGATCATGTCCGGATGGGTCATCGGTTCGTCACCTTGCACCATGACGAACACGTCCGCATCGATGCTCTCAGCCGCCTCGGCAATTCGGTCCGACGCGCGCTCGTGGCGATCCGATGTCATCACCGCTTTGCCACCGAATCCTTCGACGGCGGCGAAGATTTCTTGGTCGCAGGTCGCGACATAGACACCGTCCAACGATTGAGACATCGCGACGCGATGATAGACATGCTCAATCATCGGGCGCCCTAAAATCGGGGCTAACGGTTTGCCAGGAAATCGCGACGAGCCCATACGGGCCGGCAGGACGGCAACAGTTTTCATACGGTCTTTTCTCCCTCGCGGAGACTGCGTTCCCACGCCAAAGCGCCTTCAATCATAACATCCAAATTATCAAACTTGGGCGCCCATCCCCAGTCGCGGACGACGCGGCTGCCGTCACCGACCAAGACCGGAGGGTCGCCGATGCGCCTTGGGCCGACTTTGGCCTGCAATGACGTGCCGATCACCCGCTCGACCGCCGCAAGCACTTCATGGACGGAAAAGCCGTGGCCGTAGCTACAATTCATTGCCACCGATGCGCCGCCGCGCCGCAAATATTCAAGTCCAAGCACGTGCGCCTCAGCGAGGTCGCTGACGTGGACATAGTCGCGAATGCAGGTGCCGTCCGGGGTATCGTAATCGTCGCCGTAAATGGTCATGCCGTTACGTGTGCCGACGGCAGCCTCGGCGGCAATTTTAATCAGGTGCGTCGCAGGGCCGATTTGACCCGCTCGGCCGTCCGCATCGCTGCCGGCCACGTTGAAATAGCGCAGTGCCGCGTAACGAAGGTCGCTCGCTGCAGCGGCGTCGCCGAGCATCCACTCGGTCATCAGTTTGCTGCGCCCGTAAGGGCTGATCGGCGCGGGCGGCGTTGTTTCGTCGACTGGGCTGCAGCTGGGTGCGCCATAGACGGCGGCCGACGACGAGAAGATAAAGTTCTGGATGCCGTTTTTGATGCAGACATCGATCAAGGTGCGACTGACCGAGACGTTGTTATGATAATAATCGAGTGGTACTTGAAAACTCTCAGGGTTGATGATTGACCCTGCGAAGTGAATAACAGCCGTGCATTTATGCCGGTGCAAGATATCTTCAATCAGCGCCGCATTCCCGGCATCGCCCTCGACGAACACTGCGCCCGGCTCAATCAGACGCTTCGCCCCCGTCGACAAGTTGTCGAGAACAACGACATCAATGCCGCGTGCGCGTAGCGCAAATACCGTATGGCTGCCAATATAGCCAGCGCCGCCGGTTACCAAAACAGGCCCTTGGATCGTCATACCCTTAAGTGTTCTCGAAAATTCAACTCAGTTTCGATAACGATGCTGCGCTCAGTCGTCATTACGTTAGGCTCCGCGCGGCACGGGACTTTTCGATTGCCGCGACGATTGTTTCCCAAAGTGGCATATCCGGTGCGTCGGGGTGCTTTAGATAGCGAGCGATAAATTGATCGTAACGTTCTGCATTTACGTCCAGCACGTCTTCGAGATCGGTTTCGTAAGGGTCGTTAAAATAACGGAGTTTGGTCCCCAATTCACGTGCGAAGGCCAGAAAAATGTATTTGTATTTGAAATCAAGCTGTTCGAGCTCAGAGGATGACAGCAGCATCACAGGTCTATTTAACAGCACTGCCTGCCCCAAGGCGGTACTGTAATGGCCGATAACAAGACGGCTTGAATTGATCAATGACGTTGTCTTTTCCTGGCTGATCGTTCGACCGGCAAACACGCCGGGATGCTTGCTATAATTGGCGCGCGGGTGCGGGCTAATGATGACCGAGAGGCCATAGCGTTCTTCGATCCGGTCAAACAATTTATTTAAGCTGGTGTAATATTTTTCCGGATCAATTCTTTGGCGGATATTTGCGGCTACAATGTCGGGATGAAACGGTAAATACTGATCGACAAACACGGCTTGTTCTTTGATGGGTGCCGGTGCAATCCGCGATATCGCCTCAAAGTCAAAACTATGAGCATGAATGATTTCTGTGTTGGAGTTTGTAAGTTGGTCTTGGACCTTGTCGTTTTCGGTGCCCGAATGAACGGCAAATGTGGCCTTTGGGATACGTAAATACCTTGAGGGTATGCGGGCAAAAATTGAATTTTGAATTTTGATGGTTCTAAACCGTTTCGCGAATTCGGATATCCAAGATGTGGACACTGAACGGTCAGTGCGAACATTCCATCCTGGGAACAGCATGGGCTTTAGGATTAAGTAGGGCAGTTCCGCTTTTTGGATGTGACGTAAAACCTGATAGCTCTTCCAGTTGCATGAAATTGAATGAATGAGCAACATCGCGCAATCAGCTGACGCCATTATGTGGAATTTGTCGGCTATGTCGCTTTCGGTGCTTATATAATGAACATCCATGCCGGACGCATTTGCCGTCTTGCTGTGGTCATGCTGCAGTTCGGGATGACAGAATTCGGATATATCCAGCACACTGACACGATGGCCCGCCGCAAGAATTTCAGTGATCCCGTAACGGACAAGGTCACGTTCGATGAGCGTCGCTTTAACGATGTAAACGAGATGCATAAAGGATTAAGGGGTCTGAACTTTGAAAACGTCTTTCACAACATGTCGTTGTGTTGGCTTAAAAACCGTATCGGGCGAGGTCCCATAAACGATCGTGTTGGCTGGCACATCTTGATTTATTATCTGTGTCGAGGCGCTGATAAAGCAGTTCTCGTTGATCGTGCTATTGCCAATAACGTTGCTGCCTGCATACAGGACAACTCCCTTTTTAATGGTTGGATACTCAAGGTCTAAATTTCCACCGATCGTGCAGCCTTGATAGACGCAGAGATAGTCAGAAAAACAGCCTCTTCCAATCACCGTTCCTACGCAGTGAACGAGCGTGAAGATTTCCGGCATGTTGACTTCGTAATATATGTCTATGCCGTGTAACGCCTTGTTGAGGGCGTATACTTTTTCGGACAGTATCGGATCGCCATTTTCGCGTGAGATGCTGTTACAAAGAAAATATAAAAAAATAGCATATTGGTCAGTATTTAGGTGGTTAAAAACTGTTACCCCGTCGTTGGTAAAGTGTTTCAGTGGGGTATGGGTTAAGCAGTTTTCCAACCGATCTAAGGCGATTTGAATAAAGGAAGATAGCGCCGATGGGAGTATATCTCGATCGGGGAATAGAGTGCTTATTTGCTTCGCGATATAGCAACAAAGATTTTGTGGGGATATTTTCGGCTGAAAAGTCATGATCCAATTACCACGCGGTCCAGCCGCCATCGATAGCGATGGCCTGTCCCGTAACATAAGTCGATGCGTCCGAGCTTAAGTAGATGATCAGCCCTACCATCTCATCGCGTTCCGCCATACGCCCCAAGGGGACACGATGGGCATAATTGGCTTTGAAGGTTTCGTTCTGGCCACTTTCGACGCCTCCTGGAATCAGGGTATTCACACGGATCTTGTGCTCGGCCCATTGGGTGGCCAGGTATTTTGACAGGGCCAGCACCGCACCTTTTGATGCCGCATAGACCGGCGGGGTGTTGATCTCGACCCCCATATATTGGGACCCCTCATAGATGCGCGAGTCCGGTCCGACCACGCCATAAATTGACGCCGTTTGAATAATCGACCCGCCGTTGCCTTGGGCGATCATCTGCTTGCCGGCGGCTTGTGCGACCAAGAACAGACCGTCCACGTTGACGCTCATAATCTCGCGCCAGACGTCTAAGGAATACTCTTCGGTCGGGGCAAAGAAGGCCTTCAAGTCTTTGGCCTTGGCCGCGGCGTTGTTATGGAGAATATCGAGCGAACCGAGATTCGCCACCGTTTCCGCGACCATCTCTTGTACCGCAACTGGGTCGGAGACATCACACTTGATGGCCAGGGTTTGCGCGCCGTAAATCTCAGCGACCTCAGCTGCGACAGTTTGGGCGGCGTCTAGATTGATATCGGCGATGGCGACCTTGGCCCCGTGGGCGGCCAGACCATGGCACACGCGCGCACCGATAATTCCGGCCCCGCCGGTGATCAGCGCTGCACGCCCGCTTAGGTCAAACAGGTTGGTTAGGTCAGCCATCAACGGGCCTCCATCAGCATTTTGACAATCGCCCAATCGAGGGGCGAATCAATGTCGTACGAGCGTTCTTCAGGCATCACGAAAATCTGCGTGTCGTCATAAAACACGGCCGGTTCTTGCAAGAAAGCATCCCGTCGCCAAACATAAATCGAGGCATTCATATCATAACAAGCAGGAACATCTTGCCGGCGGACCACGGCATTGTTAAGCGGCTTCGACAGGCTCACATGGCCGTCCGGTTGGCGCTCGACCATATTGAAATACGGCGAACGACGGGCTGGCGATCCCGTGATGACATTGCGCGCACCAGACACTTGCAGCAGCTCCGTCGTCCCCTGGATATCCGAGACATACCGCAAAGGCGACGTCGCATCGAGGTCAACGAAGGCGTCGCAGATTTGCCCTGCTAGGTCTTCTGCGGCGCGCAGGGTATGTGCGATCACCGGCACCTTGGCGGCGCTGTCGGTGGCGAGGTCGGTTGGGCGCTCGATCAGCCACTCGGCCCCATACTGGCCTGCTACCCGCAGGATCTCAGCGTCATCCGAACTTACTGCCACGCCGATGAAAAGACCGGAGTCTTTGGCTTGTTGGATGGAATGCGCAATCAACGGCAAGCCGCCGATCATTTTGACGTTTTTGCCGGGAACGCCCTTCGAGCCGCCTCGGGCGCAGATGGTGCATATCATGGTCATGGTGCGGTGATCCATTGTTTGTCTCTAAGCGCGCGCCGGGCAGCTTCGATGGTGTCGACTGCGGCGAGACCTTCTGCCATCGAGCACAAGGCGTCGAAGTCGCCGCCTAAAAGGGCTTTGTTTTGCGCCAAATATGTGTCGTCGCGATCGCAATCAAAATGCTGCGTCCCGTCCTTCGTGGTCAGGGTGCCGGCGATCATGTCGGCGATCACTGTGCCGTCGTCGGTGACGGCAACAACTTGGCGCTGAACCACGTCTTGCAGGTAGTTCAGATGGATTGACACTGCTGGGCACGCCGCAGTTTCCATGAGGATCGAGACCACATCTTCGGATGTGATTTCCAAGTGACTGAGCTGCCCACCCAATGCCGTCAGCCGCGACCACGGGCCGCAAAGCCAAGCCGTGTAATCAAGCTCATGGCTCAGGTCACACAGCACCCCGCCCCCTTGATTGCGATCCGCCGAATAGCTGTCGCGATAGTCGCTATCCGGTCGCCAGTCCGGCAAGTACTGGCCGATGCGGGCGTCGAAAGCGAGCAGCTTACGTTCCTGCAACGCCACCGACAGGGCTTGCATCACGGGGTGAAAGCGCAGGTTATAAGCGACTGCGGCATGCTCGAAATGAGGTAGATCTTCGCGGACATGGGTCAGGGGCTTTTCAACAAGAAGTTTGCCGGCGAACCCATGCGCGGCCAAGGTGCGCAGGTCGCTTGCGTGCTCATGGGTCGCGCTTGCGATGACCACCGCATCGGCGGCAAATGCGCTCAGCGCCTCGGGTATCGCGCGATAGCACTGCGTATAGGTGACGCTGCGGCGCGAGACGACGGCAACCTCACAGCCAAGCTCATTAAACAGCCGCGCATGACGCTGACCGATGGAGCCGTAGCCGATGATGAGGACGCCGGTCATCGAAAGTTCCCGTCGAATTCCAGTCTTACACAGTCGCATGCGCGCCGGTCTAAGGCGGTGTATGCAGGCATTCGGGTACGGCGTGCGAAGATCACAATGCTATGCGTGTTCTTTTCGGGCACGCTCTAATTCGTCGGGCCGGCCAATATCCAACCAATACTCGTGGACAGCAAAAACCCCGGTGTCATATCCGTCTTTGCGCAATTTGGCCAAAAGGTCGGGCATATCGATCTTCTGTTTCAGGTGCTCGGATCGTAAAACGTCGGGGTTGATCACATATATGCCTGAATTCACCAAGTATGACTCAACGGGCTTTTCTTTTATTTGGTTCACCTTGCCGTCTGTGACCTCCACAACTCCATACGGCACTTGATTTTGTATACGGTGAACCGCCATCGTGACGGCCATGCCGGACTCATTGTGATGATCAAGCATATTTACGAAATTGACTTGCGTCAGTACGTCGCCGTTCATGACGACGATCGGGTGGCTGGGTATTTCCGTAAGCAGTCCGAGCGAGCCTGCGGTGCCGAGCGGATCGGTCTCGTGAACGTAACTGATATTTGCACCAAAATTGGGACCGTCGGCAAAATGGTCTATGATGACGTCTGCCAGATAGTTCACAGATATGACGATTTTGCGTATCCCGCTTTTCACTAGGTTCTCGATGATCAATTCTAGAATTGGCCGCCCAGCTAGTTCCAGCATTGGCTTCGGTGTGTTTTTTGTCAGCGGGTAAAGGCGTGACCCCTTTCCGCCTGCCATAATAACCGCTGTGTTGCTCAGCACGTTATTAGTATTTTTTGGTGTATTTAGCCCGGCAACACCGACGACTTTATAGTTGTCGTCCAGCAAAGGAATATGGTGAACCTGATAGGTCCTCATGACTTGCAGAATTTCCTCATCAGCGGAGGTGGCGCTTAGCGTCTTTGGCGATGAATTCGCGATCTCGATAACCGGCCTTTCGAGTGAATACCCGGCTAGAATGGCGCGTCTAATATCGCCATCGGTGAGTGTGCCCAGCAGTCTGTCTTCTGAATCCGTGATCAGAAGTATTTGTGAAGCCACCTGATCAAGAATTCTAATCGCTTTAATGATTGATACCTCAGGAGCAACTGTCGTATCGCGCCACGTGATCATGTTAGCATTTCCTTTGCCGGAACCCCAGCGACCCGCGCTTCAGCGCCAACGTCATTAATCACCGCTGCGCCAACCCCGACGGTCGCGCGCGCACAGATGGTGACACCGTTTCGCACTGAAGCCCCAGTGCCGATATGGGCGCCGTCGCCGACTTCGACATCACCGGATAATGTCGCACCCGGTGCAATGTGAACGTGGTCGCCCAAGCGGCAATCGTGATCAATGCCGGCGCGGGTATTGATCACGACGTTGATACCAATTTGGCAACCTGGGTTGATCACGGCGTTTGCGAGAATCTGGATGCCTTGACCATAGTTGACGTCTTCAGCGATGACGGCACTTGGATGGATCGCATCCGTGAAGATAAAGCCCATACCGCAAAGTCGATCAAAGACGGCGCGTCGAGAATCCGTTGGCCCTGTTGATCCGATCCCGTTCAACAAATAAACGTCATCACGTGCCAAGTTCTCCAGTTCGGTGTCGCTGCCTAATACGGAAATGCCCATCACGCGCTCACCGTGGCGCATTGGGTCATTGTCCACGAAACCGGTGATCGTTTTGCCGGCGGCGCGCAGACAGTCAGCGATGACTTTGCCGTGCCCCCCGGCGCCGACGATAACAAGCTTTTGCGTCATTCTGTGATCATCTCGCCAATGTCATAATCGCGGTTTGCTGACCCGCCAACCAAATCCCAGTATCGCATCGGCGAGATGCCTTCGCCTGGTCGAAGACACCCGACGTTTTCGCCGGACAAAGCATCACCGGCCTTGATCGGTGCCGTCGCAAAAATGCTTTTTCGGACCGCTGCGGCATTGTCGATCTCAGCAGAGCCCGGCTGTTTGATGCCATCACCAAGTGCGACTTCGACGTCACGGACGCCGTCTATCATATTCTTAAGCTCGCCCGGCATCAGTGATGCCGCGTGATCTGGGCCGGGCAAATTGCGGTCCAGCGTGAAATGTTTTTCAATGATCGTAGCACCCATGGCGACCGCACCAATGGAAATGCCGGTGCCGATCGAATGATCCGAAAACCCGGTTGTCAGCTCAAAATGCATCGACATCGTGACCATCGCATTCAGGTTTGTCGACTCCGCGGGCGCCGGATAGTCGGTCACACAATGCAAGATCGCAAGACGCCGCATAAGGGCTGCGCGGCCATCAGGCGTGTCACGGTATCCATGTATTGCGCCGATACTTTGGGGTGTGCCGGCGTTGGTCATGCCCCAGGCAATCACGTCGAGTGCGCGCTCAATATCGTCCAGCGTGCACATCCCCGTCGATAAAATCATGGTTTTGCCGGTCTGTGCGGCTGCCAGCAAAAGCGGCCCATTGGTGGCATCGCCGGATGAAAACTTCAGCGTCGGCAGGTCAAGGCCGTGGGCCAAGAAGGCCAGGCTGCCGTGATCAAACGGGGTCGAGATAAAATCCACACCGTGCTTTTTGCAGGCGTCTATCAATATGCCGTGGTCTTCGCGTTTTAAGACTAAGCGTTCCAACATCTCGCGCTGACTTTCGCCGCCGCCAGTGTTGGCAAGTTGATACGCGACTTTAGCGGCGCCGGCTGTCACCAAGGCGGCTGGATCAAAAGTCTGAAACTTCACGGCATCAGCACCGGCGTCGGCGCCGGCTGCGATCATGTCAACGGCGCGCGCAATATTACCGTTATGATTGACCCCGGCTTCCGCGATCACATAAGTCTTGGTCGGGGGCAACGTCAGCATGGCGGACAAACTCCGATCCCGGATGGAATGTTGATAACGCGGCGATACAGATCTTCCGATACCGATAAATTATCACGCGGCGCGTCCGCAAACGGTGCTAAAAGATGCATCGGGCGCCATGCCGGGCGGCTGCCGTAGCCGGCATCGTTCAGGGTCGCCAACATGCCGTCACGGATTTTAATGTCTGCGCTATCAAGGATCAATGTGTTGAGCCAATAGTTCGCGGTCGTACCACTGCGTTCCTGCACAAACTTGACACCTGGCACGTGTGCAAAGGTTTCGGCGTAGGCGTTTGCGAGTGCGCGTTTGCGCTTAAGAAAAGTCTCGAATTGTTCCAATTGTGCGACACCAAGTGCGGCGTTGATCGCCGGCATCCGATAGTTATAGCCGACCATGTCGTGGATGAATTCCCACTTGTGCGGCTGCTTGGCGGTGGTCGTCAAATGCCGGATCGTCGCTGCGATGGCATCGTCGTCGGTCATCACAGCCCCGCCACCACCCGTGGTGACAATTTTATTGCCGTTGAAGCTGAGCGCCGCCGTTTGCCCGAATGTGCCGGTATGGCGGCCTTCAATATACGTGCCCAAAGATTCCGCAGCATCTTCGATAAGCGTGATCCCGAAGTCGGCGCAGACGTTTTCGAGTGCTGTCATGTCAGCGGCATGCCCGAACGTATGAACGCAGACCAAGGCTTTGATCTCACGTCCCGTGGCCCGGTTGACGGCCGCGCCGTCTTGGCGCTTGCAGACGCGCTCAAGATACGTGGCTAAGCGGTTTGCATCGACGCCCAAGGTTTTGGTATCGATGTCGATGAAGTGCGGTTGCGCGCCGGCGTGCGCGATCGCATTGGCTGACGCGACGAACGTAAAGGCCGGCACCAAAACTTCGTCACCGGGTCCGGCATCGGCCATCATCAAACAAACATGCAGTGCGGCGGTGCCGCTGGTCATTGCAATCACGTGCTTGGCGCCGGTGATTTTTGCCAGCTCATTTTCAAATTGCGTTACGTAGCTACCGGCATATGAAACCCAACCGCTTTGGATGCACGCATCTGCGTGCCGACGCTCAGCATCACCGAGTACAGGTTCGTGTAAGGCGCCTGGGCCGATTGTTGCGTGCTGGACCGCTGCAAGAATTTGCTGACTCAAGGTGCTTTGCTTTGTCATGCGGATTGCGGTTCCGGCCAATCAACAAAATGCTTTTCGAGTAAGCGACCATCTAGGGCGACGGACTTTAATGTATCAATGATTCGTGGCACCGCGTGACCGTCGCCGTATGCGTTCACAAGATCGGCAAGCGTCTCTCGAAACGAAGGATCGAGCGCGCGCTGCCAAGCGGTAATAATATTATCCTCACTGCTGGTGCAGTGGATAACGTTGCGCCCGGCGCTGCGGCCTAATTGCCGTTGGCCAATATTAACAACCGGCAACTTGAAACTCGCCGCCTCAATGATGCCAGACGATGAATTGCCAACCATGCAGTCGACGTTTGCCAGGGCATTCAGATACCCGTCATGCCCAAGGGATTCGACGTATACGCACCCTGGTCGGACCGCTGTCATTTCGGCCCACCCGTCGCGGATCAAGCCGTTGCCGGTATCCGAATTCGGCGCGGTGATGATCAATTGAGTCTTGATGGTATGGCATGCTTGGACGAATCTGTGCAATGTCGCCTTAGTCGCATTTTGATCCAACGTTTCGGGATGCAGCGTGATAATGCTGATCGGCTGAGACGGGTCCAGGCCTAGTTTTTTTGCAAATGCGTCACGGTCAACCGGCGCAAATGCATGGATCGCATCAAGTCCCGGTTGTCCTGACACCACGACCCGCCAGGCTTCTTCGCCCAATTGTCGTATGCGTCGCGCGTAATCTTGTGTCGACGGAAAGTGCAGATGCGCGAGCTTGGTCAACGAATGTCGGATCGCTTCGTCAATTGCACCCTCGGTCCGTTCGCCCCCTGAAATATGGGCAATTGGGATGTTAAACGGGAGTGCTGCAAGAGCGGCCGGGAAAGCGTCATATCGGTCGCCGAGGATGACCAAAATATCGATGTTGTGTGTTTCAAGCGCGCTCGCAAAGCCAGCAATTGCATCCGACATCATGCGCGCGATGCCGCCTGCTTTGTCGTCTTCGCGAAAACTCGGCACGTCGACGATTGCGTGCTCAAAGCCCTGGACGCAGATTTCATCACGGGTATGGCCATGCTTTTTCGAATGATGCATGCCGGTGACGAACAACGTGAGAGTTAGCGCGGGATCGGCATCTGCGGCGCGGATCAATCCCTGTATCAGACCGAAATCCGAACGCGCAGAGGTAACGATGCCGATGCGACGTGGCGCGGTCATTGTGCGCTCGCGTTAAGAGTCATTGCGGACCCATAGACAAGATTTGAGGTGGTTATCACGTCATATACCCTCGGCTCGGCCGAACCCCGGCAGCGATGCGTGTGCGCCACCAATCGATGGTCGCAGCCAGACCATCTTCGAGCGAGGTCTGCGGCTGCCATCCGCTGGCAGCGGTGAGCGCCGACGCATCTGCCATCAGTGCCATCACTTCGCTTTTTGCCGGGCGTTTGCGGGCGGCCTCTTCGATGATCTGTTTGTTGGCACCGGTGGTGGATGTAATCAGATCGACGGTCTCGCCGATCGTCACCATGCGGCCGCTGCCGGCGTTGAAGGTTTTGCCCAGATGCGCTTCGTCCATGCCGGCGGCGGCGAGAAAGGCGGCGACCGTGTCATCGACGAAATTGAAATCACGTTCCGGGGTGCGATCACCGATGCGAATGTCGGGACAGGCCGGGTCCAAGGCTTGGCGGATCACGGTTGGAATCACCGCACGTTCACTTTGTCTGGGTCCATAAGTGTTGAACGGTCGCAAGGTGACGGTAGGAAGGTCGAACGAGCGGAAAAAACTTTCGGCGATCATGTCGGCGCCGATCTTTGATGCGGAATACGGCGATTGCCCTTGCAGCGGATGCGATTCCGGGATCGGCCTGACTTGCGCTGTGCCGTAAACTTCGCTGGTGGACGTGTGCACGACGCGCCGCACTTCAGCAGCACGGCAGCCGTTTAGTACGTTGACGGTGCCTGTTACGTTGGTCGCGACGTAGCTCGCCGGGGCTTCGTACGAGAACGGAATAGCGATCAGGGCGGCTAAGTGAAATACCGTATCGGCGCCAGTGCATAACGTCTGCATTTGCCAAGCATCGCGGACATCGCCGCGCACGATGGTCATGCCGGCGCGTACTTCGTTGTCGGTGTCGTCCAGCCAGCCGGCGCTGTCGAATGAATTATATAAGGCCAAGGCCGTGACTTCGGCGCCGGCGCGCACAAGCGCTTCGCTCAGATGCGAGCCGATAAAGCCGTCAGCGCCGGTGACCAAGACGCGTTTTGAAGTCCAGTCCATGTCGAGTTGCAGTTCTTCTTCAGTTATCGATGTCGCGTGATTTAAACAAGCTACCGCACTCCGGGTGAAATCACCCAAAGTGCATAACGTTGATAAAGTCAGGTGCCGCTGCGATCAGATCGCGAACACGGCATCCCCTGAGACGGTCGCCCGGACTTTCCGTCCGAGCAGGTCTAACAGCACGATGACGCGGTTGCGCTCATCCGTGCCTTCAAACAAAGCTTCCAACTCACCAAGCGATCCGCGTTTTACCTGCACCGTATCGCCCTGCTTGAAGCCGGTGGCGGAACGTGTGCGGATAAGGCCGTCGTCGTCTTGGCGTGTGCGAATTTCATTGATCACCGGGTCTGGCACGGCTGCCGGCTTTTCGCCAAAGCGGATCACGTCGCGAATGCCGACGGTGCCGCGAATGGCGCGCCAGGGCGAATGGTCTGGATCAATCGCTACAAACAAATATCCCGGGAAAAGCGGCTTCGGGACCCAATCAACGCGTCTTGCATGGGCGCGACGCTTGAGATGTTTCGGCAACAATACCTCAAAGCCTTGGCGGGTCAGATGGCCGGCCGCCATGTCTTCTGCGTTGATATGTGTATGCGCCGCGCACCAATACGTCATAACGGCATTACGTTATCTGTGTCGTCTGGTGCATCTTCCGGTGTCGGCCGACGCAGTCGATCCAGGCCCAGAAAC
>TARA_R110002095_G_scaffold216351_1_pt1 | contig 23975 bp, 23 predicted proteins | sample TARA_R110002095 | Tara Oceans TARA_R110002095 (sample SAMEA4397255) | marine metagenome | biome: Polar Biome; feature: [SRF] surface water layer (ENVO:00010504); material: water (ENVO:00002006), including particulate matter (ENVO:01000060) such as... | depth 5 m | reverse complement strand
CTGACCAATCCATCCTATCCGCCGGGGCCCTATAAATTCGTCAACCGCGAATACATGATCATCAGCTATCGCACCGATATTGACGCCCTGCGCGCGGTGGTGCCCGAGCCGCTGGAAATCACCGAACCGATTGTGAAATATGAATTCATCCGGATGCCGGATTCCACCGGTTTCGGGGACTATACCGAATCCGGTCAGGTCATCCCGGTCAGCCTGCATGGCAAGAAGGGCGGATATGTCCACGCCATGTATCTCGATGACGGCAGCCCGATTGCCGGCGGGCGCGAGATCTGGGGCTTTCCCAAAAAGCTGGCAGAGCCTTGCCTGCATGTCGAAAAGGACACGCTGGTCGGCACGCTCAATGTCGGGTCGATCCAGGTCGCCAACGGAACGATGGGCTATAAGCACCGTGAGTTGGACCGCGACGCGGTTCTCAAAAGCTTGCTGGCCCCGAATTACCTGCTCAAGCTGATCCCGCATGTGGATTGTTCGCCGCGGATTTGCGAACTGGTCGAATATTATCTGGAGAACGTGACTGTCAAAGGCGCATGGAGCGGCCCGGCGGGGCTGGAATTGCACGATCACGCGCTGGCGCCAGTTGCCGAGCTTCCGGTAAGAGAAGTACTCTCGGCCGTGCATATTCTGGCCGATCTGACGCTGGGGCTCGGCAAGGTCGTACACAATTATTTGGATTGAATATCCACGCACCAAAAGCTGTCGCGACCATTCCGCTGGCTGAAGACTCGCCAAGGCATTCTTAATCTTGGAAGAAAGGATTCTCCCTATGACTCTCAACGACAAGGTATGCATCGTCACTGGCTCAGCCCGAGGCCTAGGCGAAGCGATCGCACGGCGCTATATCGCCGACGGCGCCAAGGTGGCAATTGCCGATCTTAAACTTGATGCGGCCAATGAAACCGCCGCCGCCCTTACCAGGAAGGGCCCGGGCGAGGCGATCGGGATCGAGATGAACGTGACCGACGAGGCGGCCGTGAATGCCGGCGTTCAAAAAGTGATCGATACCTGGGGCAGCGTTGATGTTCTTGTCTCGAACGCCGGAATTCAGATCGTGCATGAGTTGCAGGATTTCCCGTTTGAGGACTGGAAGAAGCTGTTGTCGATCCATCTCGATGGCGCGTTTCTGACAACCAAGGCCTGCCTGCCGCATATGTACAAGGCCGGGTCTGGCTCGATCATCCTGATGGGCTCGGTCCATTCGAAAGAAGCCTCGCCGCTGAAGTCGGCCTATGTCACCGCCAAGCATGGGCTGTTGGGACTGTCGCGCGTGATCGCCAAGGAAGGTGCAAAACATGGTGTCCGCTCAAATGTCATCTGTCCCGGTTTCGTAAAAACGCCGCTGGTGGAAAAGCAGATTCCCGAACAGGCTAGGGAGTTGGGCATATCCGAAGAGGATGTCGTCAACAAGATCATGCTGGGCGGCACGGTCGATCAAGAATTCACCACGGTCGAGGATGTTGCCGAGATCGCGCATGTTTTCGCCGCCTTCCCGACCAATGCGCTAACCGGGCAGTCCATGGTGGTTAGTCATGGTTGGTTCATGGAATAACTCCGATACACAGCCACGCCCGACCGGACTGAAAGCCGCAGGTAAAGGGAACGCAAAATGCAGATATCTCATGGCCAGTGACCTGAGACCCATCTTCCCTCCGGCTTAAGGGAGAGTCCTTGGGTTTATTGCTCTGAGCCCATTCTCTGGACCGCCGGTGAAATCGCATCTAAGGGAAATACTATGTTCCATGAAAAACACCTTTGTTTTCCATGTTGAATCAGCAATGCCCTAACAAGACCTTATGGAGTCGCTCTTTCTGCAAGTTGGTATTAAGGACCTTGTGTGGCGGGCGGCCGCCTGACCCCAGCTCAGAATGTACCAAACAAGGAAGCAGCCGCAATTGCCACCACCAATGAGACAAGCGGGAAAATGACCGCCACCATCGCAAGATCGCCGTAGGACTCGCGGTGAGTCAGCCCGCAGATTGCCAGCAGCGTCACCACCGCGCCATTATGCGGCAGAGCATCCAGCCCACCCGTGGCAATCGCGGTGATCCGGTGTAGGACGTCCGGCGCAATACCTGCCGCTTGCCCCATCTCAAGGTAGGTATCGCCTAGAGTGGACAGCGCGATGCTCATCCCGCCCGAAGCCGACCCGGTGACCCCGGCAAGAATGTTGACTGCGACCGCCAGCGAGATCAAAGGGTTATCGCCCCCCAGGTCCAAAACGACCTCGCGCAGCATCGCGAAGGCGGGCAATGCGGCCACGACGGCTCCGAAGCCCACTAGCGACGCGGTATTGAAGATCGGCAGAACCGAAGCGTTGGCCCCGGCATCCAGCGATGTTCGCAAGGACGCGAGACGCGTCCAATTCAGGGCAACCAGCACCAGAATGGCCGTACAAAGCGCCAGAATGATCGACCACAGCCCGAGCACATTCGGCAGGCCGACGGCGCCGTAAAGTGGCTCTGACAGATAATCGATGTTCCAGGACGGGATCACGATGCCCGAGAACACATAGTTGGCGGCGATCACCACGACGACGGGCAGCACCGCGAGCAAAAATCCTGGCACGGCAGAAACCGGTGCCGCCGCCGTATCGGTCGTGCTGATTTCCGCAAGGTCATAGCCTTCGCCAGCCGAGCGTTGCCGCATCGCGCAGTCTGGCGTGGCACTCGCGTCGTCATGCGTCCCATAGCCTTCTTCCCGCACCTGCGCCCGCGCCGCGCGGTGCATCAGCCACCACTGGCCAGTCCCGAACATGACCAAAGCGGCCAGAATACCGATGCCGGGGGCGGCAAAGGGGGTTGTGCCGAAATAGGGCATCGGGATCGCGTTCTGGATCGCCGGTGTGCCCGGCAGTGCCGTCATGGTAAATGTGAACGCCCCCAGCGCAATCGCGGCGGGGATCAACCGTTTGGGGATGTCGGCCTCGCGAAACAACGAGGCGGCGATCGGATAGATCGCAAAAGCCACGACAAACAGCGACACACCGCCATAGGTCAGAATCGCGCAGGCCAGCACCACGGCCAAGATCGCCTGTCTGCCCCCAAGCCGCATCACCAAGCCGGCAGCGATGGACTTTGCTGCGCCGCTGTCGTCCATCAACCGGCCAAAGATCGCGCCCAGCAAGAACAGCGGAAAGAACGAGATGACAAAGCCGCCTGCCGAAGTCATGAAGACCTGAGTGTAAAGCCCCAGCAAGGGTGCGGCGGCAAAGCTGGCGGCGACCATCGCCAGCAGCGGCGCCAGGAGCAATATCGACACGCCGCGATAGGCCAGAAAAATCAGCAATCCCAGCGCCAGAAGAATGCCGACAAGCCCCGTCATGTGGCACCTTTGTTTTTGCGTTTTGGGGCACATGGAAGACGAAAAGATTCCTCGAAGAGCGTTTCAGGATCGAAGGTCGACCGCTGTCCCAGTGCCGCGAAGTTGGCCTTGATCCAATTTTCGGCAGATTCGTGTCCTAGATCACGCAAATGCAGCAGGAAATCCAATCCGGAGTTCATTTTGGAAGAAGCCGACAAATGCTCGAGCCCTTCGCCACCGATGCGATGCAGACGCATGTCACGATAGCGTTCGTCCTCTAGCCCCTCGGTGTCGATGATGCGATTCAGTAATGCGATTGAGCGCAATTCCTTGATCAGGCTGGAATTGAAAGTGATTTCGTTCATCCGGTCGCGAATCTCTGCGGCGGTGGCCGGCACTTTGTCGCGCCGGATGGGGTTGATCTGGACGATTACCATGTCGCGGCAATCACTTTCGTCGACCAGCGGAGACAGCGCCGGATTGCCGGTAAAGCCACCGTCCCAATAGGCCTCGCCATCAATCTCGACTGCCTTGAACATATCGGGAAGACAGGCCGAAGCCATGACTACATCCAGGGTAATTTCACCCTGACGGAATACCCTCGGCAAGCCAGTGCGGACATTGGTGGCTGTCACGAATACATTGGTGGCCGAGCACGCGTTTACTTGATCAAAATCAATCTGTTTTTCAAGCACATCGCGTAGCGGGTTCAGGTCGAACGGGTTCAATTGATACGGCGAGGCCAGGCGCGCCAGCGTGTTCATCCCGATGTAGCCGGGCGAGGCATCAAGGCTCCAGCGGCTAAACATCTGGTCCATCGGTCCGGGTTTGATCGGGCTGAACCGGGCCGCGTCGCTGACCGCGCGCCAAAACCCATCCAGTGCTACACGCGCTGCGTCGCGCCCGCCACGGGTCAGACCGTCGGCCAGCGCAATGGCATTCATCGCACCGGCGCTGGTGCCACTGATTGCTGTGATATCAATTCGGTCATCCTGCAGAATCCGATCCAGAACGCCCCAAGTGAAGGCGCCGTGGGAACCACCGCCCTGAAGGGCCAGGTCGATCTTTTTGGTTGCGGTCAATTCGGGAACCCCTTTTCTTGCCCACTTGACGCCATAGCCGGACCAGCAACGGCAGCGCTTATTCCATTTACTCTACATGCCGATTCCAGTATAGACTACATGCCGATTCCAGTATAGAAAAGCTACCCCATTGGGGATTGACGTTGCGAAATGGGTCGAGTCTTCTGCTCCGACTCTTTAGCCAGGAAAGTCAGAGATCAGATCTGCCTTTCATCTGCAAAATTTAAAACTCAATCGCGCGACAGCTTTGGCCGATTGGCAACAACTGGCTGCCTAGTAACTGTTAATTCTAGGCGTCTTGGTTAAGGTCATTTTGCTCTCACAATGCCGCGCGCCGCCGTAAAATATTACAGTATTATTGCTATATCACACATATTTTTCGGAGAAATCTAGAAATTCTCGAATTGACAGCGTAAGTCATTCAAGATTGAAATACTCACCCGAATAAATTGGACCTAGGCCGGAACGATCAAACGACAAATTTCACGGAGCGCGGGCCGACTGGGCGAAGTCGCTCCGGCGATGAGTACGCCGCTGGCCTCGATTTTCGGTAGCGGGTTTCTGGTGGTGGTCCCGGTCCTGGCAAGCGCGGTCGGGCCCTGGGCACCGCTGGCGATGATCGTCGTGGCGCTGCTTGCCCATCAGGTCGGGGTGATCGTACGCCACAACATCCTATGCGCCGAACCGGTACTGGCAGTACAAGGCAAGCGGTTGACGGTTCTGGCCGAACAAGTTTCGGATGTCGCGCTGGTCGGGGCCTATGTGATTTCGGTCTGCCTTTATGTGCATATCCTGTCGTCCTTTATCCTTGCAGGAGTCGGGCTGGATACGGATTTCAACAAAAGCCTGATGACAACCGTGGTGATCGCGGCAATCACGGTGATTGGGCTATTGGGCGGGCTGAAGCCGCTAGAGCGGCTGGAAAGCTGGGCGCTTTATCTGACGATCATCCTTCTCGGCGTGTTGCTGATCGGTTTTGCAGCCTTCGATGCTAGGCAGCTGTTGCTGTCAGGGGCATTCACGCTGCCTGACTGGCCACAGCGTAGCCCTTGGGCGATTGCCACTATCGTCGCAGGCACCCTGATCATCGTGCAGGGGTTCGAAACCACCCGTTATCTGGGCAGCCAGTTCGACACCGGCACCCGCATCCGCGCATCGCGGTGGTCACAGTATTTTTCGTTATCGGTCTATGTGCTGTTCGTGACGCTGGCGCAGCCGCTAGTGCCGGTGTTGAACGGGGAATACGGGGACAACAGTCTGATCGCGCTGGCGCGCGCGGCGTCGGTGCTGCTGCCGATCCCGCTGATCATCGCCGCCGGGTTGTCGCAGTTTTCGGCCGCGGTCGCCGATACGTTGGCTGCCGCCGCCAACTTGAGCGAGACCAGCCGAGGCCGCATCGCCCCGCGCTGGGGCTATCTTGCGGTCGGACTGGCGGCGATGGCCCTGGCCTGGACTGGATCAACCTTCACGATCATCGCGCTCGCCTCACGCGCCTTTGCCTTCTATTACCTGATGCAATGCATCGTGGCCTATAGCGTCTGCCGCAACAATTACGAGCGGGCGCGTTTTGTTGCCATCGGCATCGTTCTGGCGTTCGTGCTGATCTTTGCAGTGCCGGCAGGCTGAGCGTGTCACGTTGGCATTGTCACGTTAACGGCCAGTTCAAAGCCCGTGATAAGCTATGAGGATGAAACATATCTCATGCCGCCGCCACTGTTTCCCGCCGATTATCATCCAGCATGCAGTTTGGCTGTATTTCCGGTTTTCTCTCAGTTACCGAGATGTTGAAGAGCTGCTGCCGAGCGTGGGATCGAAACGATCCGCCGTTTGCTCTCCGGGAGGGCTTTCAACGTCGGCAGCGAAAACGACCGTCGAAGAAGCGATCAAAATGCCAACTACAGTCGCAAAGTAAGTAGAGAAGCGCATAAGAGTCCTCCATTTTTCCAGTTTGCCGGCTCAGAGCGCCAGGCCATGGCGCACCGGAACTTCCGAACCGAATCGGTATATAGACGGCCCAAAGGAGCGTTCGTTACAGTTTGGGCGTGTCTTGCCTGATATGGTCGCGCAGATGCGTACCATAATCGCAGTCACAATCCAGATAGCCATGGATTGGGCATGTCCGGCAAGCTTCTTCCAGCCGCTGCCGCAGGGCTTGGCGGGCACGGTGTAACCGCACCCGCAGATTGCTCTCGGAGATATTAAGCGCTGCCGCAACTCTTTCGCGCGATTCGCCGATCAGATCCGCGCGCCATAGAACGTCCGCATATTCAGGCTTCAACGTCGGCAGGAGTTTGTAGAGGCACATGCAGACGATGAGATCAAGGTCGTCCTTACCTTCGCCATTCAGCACCGATTCCAGATACTGGTAGTCCGTCTCGGATTGACGTCTTTTTCCCTGGGCGCGGTAGTAGTCGATCAAGGTGGTCTCAAGCACCCGGCGCATCCAGGCCCGAAGTTTGTTCGTGTCGCGAAGGTCGGCAATCCGGGTGAGCACCTTGACGTAGAAATCGTGTAGGACGTCGGCGGCCTCGTCCTGATTACCGAGCCGGCGCGTGAGGAAACGCAGCAGGTCTTGGTTAACCTCCACCATGACCGCATGAACGGCGTCTCCCGGCAATTTGCTGTCTTGATCATTCGTCATAGCGGCTCCCGGCACCGGTCCAATGCGCCCATGCAAGTTGGTTCAATGATTTCTCTGACCCCATTCCCGCTCGCCTCATTGAGCCCTCCAGGCGGGATTGTAAGACTGTAACGAATGACTTGCCTCGCCGTCTTTAAGGGTGATCTTTTAAGGAACGGCGAAGCGCCAGTGAGGCAATTTCAGCATCGCAATCCAAGATCAAATTGTGCGAGGAAGTAATTCTTGTAAAGACCTAACGATCTAAAAGAGGAGAAAAGACAATGTGGGCTCGATTTCTGTCATTCTTTTTATCCCGTCTCGTCAAACGAGGCGCATTGATCGCGATTTACCCCGATGGGCGCTCGATGCGGTACGGCGAAGCCTCATCGTTGCCGGTTACCGTGCGGTTTCATGCGCGATCGCTGTCGCGCAAGCTCCTGATTAACCCCGACCTTGCACTGGGCGAGGCCTATATGGACGGGACGATGACCGTCGACGAAGACGATCTCTACCGTTTGATCGAATTGCTTATGATCAATCTGGCTCATCAGCGCGACGTGTGGCACTATCGCTGGCTCGCGCGCCTCCGGCAGCTTTACCGCGGCCTCGCGCAGTTCAATCCGACCGAGCGAGCGCGGCGCAACGTGGCGCATCATTACGACTTGTCCGATGCTCTTTACGACCTGTTCTTGGATGCCGACCGTCAGTATTCCTGCGCCTATTTTCGTAAGCCCGAAGACGGTCTGGAAGTTGCACAGGAAAACAAGAAAGCGCTTATCGCTGCCAAGCTCCTACTGGAGCCGGACCAGCGGGTCCTCGACATCGGCTGCGGCTGGGGCGGACTTGGGCTTCATCTGGCTCGTGAGCATGACGCCCGGGTCACTGGGGTTACGCTCTCACAGGAACAGCACCGGATCGCCGAAGAGCGTGCGCACGCGACGGGTCTCGCCGGAAGGGCCGACTTCCACTTGCAGGACTACCGGCAGGTCGATGGCACTTTTGATCGGGTCGTGTCGGTCGGCATGTTCGAACATGTCGGCATACCCCATTACCGGGAATTCTTCGCCACGCTGCACAACCGTCTTGCGGATGACGGCGTCGCGCTGCTGCACACGATCGGCCGAGCCGACGGCCCAGGAGCGACCAATCCCTGGATAGCCAAATATATCTTTCCCGGCGGCTACAGCCCGGCCCTATCCGAGGTCCTCGCCGTCATCGAGAAGGCCGGTCTCTATGTCACCGATGTCGAGGTGTGGCGCCTTCACTATGCAGAGACGCTCAAGGCTTGGCGAGAGCGGTTCGAAGCTAATCTGGACCAGATACAGGAAATCTATGACGAACGCTTCTGCCGTATGTGGCGATTTTACCTCATCCTGAGCGAACTGGCGTTCCGGCACAACGGCCATGTCGTCTTCCAGATCCAGCTTGCCAAAAAGCAGGACGCCGTGCCATTGACCAGAGAATACCTAACCGCCGGAGAGACGCAGAGCGCACTGGTCACGTCCGCAGCGTAGCAATCACCCGGCAACCCCAGCGATATCGTGCCGTGATCTTACACTTTTCTGGTGGGCGGCAAAACCATTCAAGTCGGCCCGAATCCATCACAAAACTGTAACGAAACGTCGGTGGGGCCGTCTCTATTAACAAAGCAGGAAGACTTAGCGGTCGCGCTTGGTCAATGCCGCTGTTGAAAATTCGCAGTGCAAGTCGATATGTCGGATCAAAACATGGAGGTTGCCAGATGCCTAAATTGGAAGATGAGCGCCCAGGTCGTCAAATCACAACGGCCTACGCGCCGATCTTCAGAGACAAACTCAAGAAGCTCGAACGGCGTGGACAGGAGCATTGCGCGGAAGCGGTCAGACTTCGGAAAACCCTCGCGCTCATAGACAGCGCACAGGCTCGACCCCACTTTGAAGGCGGCGGTCCGCCATTTCTCGCCGCGGCCGAATAACGATGTGTAATTTCCTGTTCAAATTGAGAAGGGTAAGTGCACCATGTCGGTAAATCGCGAGATTGAACTGAAGGGAACGATCCGCCCGGAGCATCTCGACCGGGTCAAGGGGCTTTCGGCAATCAAGAAATGCGCGGTCGGCCGGGCCAGATCGCGAAAGCTCGTAACGGTCTATTTCGACACGCCGGATCATGAGTTGCGTCGGCTGGGTCTGTCACTGCGGGTACGCAAGGTCGGTCGTGCCTATGTGCAGTGTGTCAAAGGGGCACACAAGAAACTGGGGGGCATCCTTGTGCGGACCGAGTGGGAAGGGCCGGTCCCGAGCCAGGACCCGGCTATTTCCGTCATTGAGGACAAAAGACTTCGTCAGCTGATACGGCGCGTCGGCGTCAAGCACTTACAACCGGTTTTTCGAACAGATATTCAGCGTAGCTCGCGAACACTCAAATTCGACGACGGCAGCACGGTTTCACTCGATATCGACGTCGGCGAGATCGTGGCCGGTGACGTCTCCGAACCGATCGGCGAGTTCGAGTTGGAGCTCGAAAGCGGCGCGCCTGAACGACTGTTCGATCTGGCCTCTGAGATTCGCAAGGACGTACCTTTCAGGCTCGCCACTTTGAGCAAGGCTTCGCGCGGCTACGCGCTTTTGACCCAAGACGGACCCAAGCCGCAAAAATACGTCAAACTCACTCTCGAGAAAGACGCAACAGTCGAACAAGTTCTGACCGAGTTGGTTCAACACTGTCTCGATCATCTTCAGGCGAACGAAGCCGTCGTATTGAAAACCGATGACACCGAAGGCGTTCACCAAATGCGTGTCGCTTTGAGGCGGTTGCGCGCCGCCCTGCGGCTTTTCAAACCGTCCCTTCCCGAGGATCAGTATGGGTGGGCCGTCACTGAGGCGAAATGGTTGACGGATGAGCTGTCGGCGGCGCGTGCATGGGATGTCTTTGCCGATGAGTTCGTGGCGCCCGTGGCGCGGCTCCACGAAGAGGACCAAGGCTTTGATGCCCTAAGGACAGCAGTCGAGCAGGCAAGACAGCAGAGCCGACAGCGGGCCCGCGATGCCATAGGGACGGAGCGGTACACGGAGTTTCTGTTGCGCTTCAGCGCATGGCTGTCCAGTCAGGCTTGGCGCGAGCAGCCGGTTACGGAACGGACGACACGTCTTCTCGATCCCATCGGCGACCATTGCGTGAAGCTGCTGCAGAAGCGTGACCGAGACGTCCGAAGGCAGGGACGGGACGTTGCAAATCTATCCGAGGCCGCCCTTCATGAACTGCGCCTCGCCGTCAAGAGATTGCGCTATGCGGTGGATTTCTTCGAGAGTCTCTATCCAAAAAAGCAGACGAAAGCCTACCGGAAGCATCTCGCCGGACTTCAAGATGGGCTTGGGTATCTGAACGACGTCGCCGCTGCGGACACGCTCCTCCGCGAGCTGGGCGACGGCGATGGTAATCAAGCACCTCCGGCCTGGGCATATACCGGCGGCGTCACGGTCGGCTGGCATCGTCACGCCGCGATCGCTACCAGGCAGAGCCTCGTCAAAGACATAGCCGCGTTCCTGCGCACCAAGCCGTTCTGGCATGGCGCATGAGGCCCTGGAAATGACAGGTTGCGGCACAACACGTTCGGCTTATTCGAATCTGCTGGCTGCCCGATGACCGGGGCCATGGCCCTCATGATCGCTGGCGTGCTCATCGTCCTCGTGTTCGACTATACGAACGGTCTGCAGGACGCGGCAAACATGCTGGCGACGATCGTGGCCTCACGGGCCACGACGCCGATTCAGGCGGCGATACTTGTCTCGTTCTTCACCTTTCTCGGACCCATCTTGGGCGGCACGGCAGTCGCCAATACGATAGGCAATTTCGTCGACGTGACCGAACTCGAGACTGTCGCGTCACTGACGGTCGTCCTTGCCGGCATTACCGGCGCCATCGCGTGGAATTTGATCACCTGGTGGTTTGGTCTGCCGGCGTCGTCGTCTCAGGCGCTCGTCGGCGGCCTGGTTGGCGCCGTCGTCGTTGCCGCAGGTCTTGAGCACGTTGTTTGGGGTTTCAGCGAGCTCGGAGCCGGTCGGTTAACGGGTGTCACCAAAGTTTTGGGTGCCCTTCTTATTTCGCCGATTCTTGGATTCCTCTTTGGCTGGGTGATCCATCGGATCATGGGATTCGCCCTGCGCGGTGCGCGTCCCATCGCCAATCGATATCTTCGCGGATTTCAATGGCTGACCACGGCAGCGCTGGCCTTCTCCCATGGCACCAACGACGGGCAAAAAGGCATGGGCATCATCGCCATGTTGCTGGTCCTCGGCGGCGTCAGCGCCGAATTCTATGTGCCTTTTTGGGTCATCCTCGCGAGCGCGACGGCGATCACTTTAGGCACGCTCACCGGCGGCTGGCGGATCGTCCGCACACTGGGTTTTGGCATCTACAAGGTGCGGCCCATCCACGCCCTGGATGCCCAGATTACGTCGGCGGGCGTGATCCTGGCTGCATCCGCCATTGGGGGACCTGTATCGACCACCCAGGTGGTCAGCACCGCCATCATGGGCATCGGCGCCTCGGAACGACCGAAGTCTGTCCGCTGGGGCACAGCTCAGCACATCGTCGGTACGTGGCTTATCACCATGCCGGGGGCCGCCGCCGTGTCGATCGGGATCTATCTCCTGATCCAACTGCTGTCCGGCATTGTCTAGGTGGAAGGAAGGCTTTTGATGGGAAAAGGAAGATGAGATGACGAACGAATCCGAATCGTGGCTCTCAAAACTTTTGAACGCAATGTTTCCCCGCATGCCCGACTTTTATCGGCTACTCGATGACCAATGCAGTTTGGTCGTCTGCGCGATGGATGTCTTCGTCGCTTTCATGGAGACCGGAGACGCTGCCAAGGCGAAGGAAGTGCGGCGGCTTGAACACGAAGGCGACAAGCTAAAGGCAAGAAACATCGACGTGCTTAACCGGTCTTTTTCAACGCCCTTCGACCGCGAGGACATCTACCGGGCGATAACGGCCATCGACGAGGGACTCAACTACGCCAAAACCACAGTGCGCGAGATGGAGGTTCTTGGCGTCGAACCCGACAGACACATGCTCGAGATGACTAAGTTTCTCAATCAAGGCGCAAAAGCACTGCAGGCGGGTTTCATGAAAGTGAAGACGGACCCGTCCGATGCAGAACGCGAGGCGGCCGCCGTCCGCAAGACCGAACGCCAAGCCGAAAAGGTCTATCGCAGGGCGATCGCCGAGTTATTTGACCCGGAACATTATGTTCAGGATCTCACCTTGCGGCGCAAAGACCCGGGAGACGACCTGGCGCCGTTGCTCGAGCCAATGGAGAAACAAGAGTGTGCCGCAGTCGTCAGGGGGCTCTCCTTCGTCATGGAGGCGTTAAAACGACGGGAAGTCTACCGTCACCTCTCCAACGCTTCCGACCACATGGCGCACGCTGGAGACATCTTGCACGACATCGTCGTGAAGACCGCCTAAGGAGATTAGGCGACACATCAAACCCTTAAGGAGTTTTGTCATGAACAAGAAAAGCAAACAACTTGAGCCAAAGAGCTATAAGAAGACCCTGCGGCAGCTTCAAGTTGAATTGGTCAAACTACAACGGCATCTGATTAAGAACGACCTTCAGATTCTCATTCTTTTCGAAGGCCGCGACGCAGCCGGAAAGGATGGCGTCATCAAGCGGATCACGCAGCACCTGAGTCCGCGCGAAACCCGCGTCGTGGCGCTCGGCAAGCCGTCGGAACGTGATCGCCATTCCTGGTATTTTCAGCGCTACGCCTCACATCTGCCCGCAGCCGAAGAAATGGTCCTGATGAACCGGAGTTGGTATAACCGCGCAGGCGTTGAACGGGTCATGGGATACTGCACAGACGCGGAATATGAAGAATTCATGCAATCGGTGCTGCCATTCGAACACATGCTCGTGGATTCTGGCGTTCAGCTATTCAAATACTATCTGGATATTTCAAAAGAGGAGCAGAAGCGCCGTCTCGAGGACCGTCGCATCAATCCTCTAAAGCAGTGGAAGATTAGTCCTATCGACAAGGTCGCGATCAAACACTGGGACGATTACAGCGCCGCGCGCAACGAGATGTTCGCCCGCACGCACAACCCGATAACGCCGTGGCAAGTGGTTCTGGCGGACGACAAAAAGTTGGCCCGCCTCAATGTCATTCGTCATCTGATGTCGCTTGTCGACTGTCCCGACAAAGATAAGCACGCCGCTAACCCCAATCCAGAGATCGTCTTCACCTATGATGAAAAGCATCTGAGCAGCGGCGCAATTTCGCTATGATCAGCGTCGCCAATGGACGTGGGCGAGATGCCTCAGTACCGGTTAATTGTGGATCGATTTTCGTCGGCCTCAAAGAGAATGACACGGTAGGGTTCCCCAACGATTACCTGCACTTCATCACCGGCGTCGAAGCCTTGAACGGCCTGTTGCTGATCGCCTCTGGCCCAGCTCCTTCATCTACATCGCCATGGGACGCCTCTGGCCCTGGCAGGCCTGTGCCGAACCCGCTCGCGTCGCGCCGAAGAAGAGTGTCGGAGGGGCAGCGATATGAAACACAGACGCGGTAGAGTAGGCGAAAGCACACGATGAAATCTGACTATCAAGCGAACAGCATCACCCTGATCGGCGCTATCTCGATGGGCACTGGTGTGATGATCGGGGCGGGAATCTTCGCGCTCACCGGGCAGATCGCGGAGCTGGCGGGGCCATGGTTCCCGCTCTCTTTCATCGCCGGCGGGATCGTGACCGGGTTCAGCGCCTACACCTATGTGAAGATGTCAAACACCTTTCCGTCCGCCGGCGGGATCGCGATGATCTTGCAGAAGGCCTACGGGTCGGGGGCGATCGCGGCGGCGGCGTCCTTGCTGATGACGCTCTCGATGGTGATCAGCGAAAGCCTTGTCGCGCGGACCTTCGGCACCTACGTCCTCAGGCCGTTCTATTTGAGCGCGGACAGTATTCTCGTGCCCGTGCTCAGCGTCGGGCTGATCGTCTTCGCCTATCTTGTCAACATCTCGGGCAACCGCTCCGTCGGCCTGTTCTCGATCGTCATGGCGTTCCTGAAGATCGGCGGCATCGCCATCTTCGGCATTGCGGCGCTCGCGGCCAGCGGGTTTACGTTCGCGCCCGCGTCCGGAGGGTCGGAGCTGATCCCGCTCGCCGGCTTCACGGCGTCGATCGCGCTGTCGATCCTCGCCTTCAAGGGCTTCACCACGATCACCAACAGCGGCGCCGAGATGGTCGATCCGCGCCGTAATGTCGGCCGCACGATCATCTTTTCCATCGTTATCTGCGTGGTCGTCTATCTGCTCGTCGCCTTCGCGGTCGGTTCCAGCCTTTCGCTCGAAGAGATCGTCGCGGCCAAGGATTATTCGCTGGCCGAGGCGGCCAAGCCGGCGTTCGGTCCCTTCGGCTTCTATTTCACCATCGCGCTTGCGGTCGTCGCCACCGCTTCGGGTCTGCTCGCGAGCGTCTTTGCCGTCTCGCGCATGCTGGCGATGCTGACCGACATGGAGATGATCCCGCACAGCCATTTCGGCATGTCCGGTCCGATCCGCGAGCACACGCTGGTCTACACGGTGGTATTCGCGTCGGTTCTGGCGGTGTTCTTCGATCTCAGCCGCATCGCGTCGCTCGGTGCCTTCTTCTACCTGGTGATGGATATCCTGATTCATTGGGGCGTGTTCCGCCGCCTGCGCCGCGAGATCGGCGCCAGGGGTTGGGTGTTGATCACGGCGATCGCCCTAGATACCCTGGTGCTCGGCGTCTTCGGCACCATGAAGCTGCAATCCGATCCGCTCATCGTGGTCATCGCGGTCGTCGCCATTGCCGCGGTGTTCGCTTACGAGCGCGTCTTTCTGTCGCGCTGGACCACTGGTAGAGAGCATGGCGGTCACTGAAGGCCGGGGGTAGAGAGGCACTTGCCGGGCAAGAGCGGCTAATAGGGAATTTTCCATGAGCGACCACGATCATTCAGTGCAGTACCCCTCTCAGCCGGAGAACTTCTGGAAGTCGTGCTCGGGCGTGGTCTTGATAACATTCTTCGCTGCCGCGGGCCTGCTACTGGCCTACGACCACCGCAACTCTGTTTTCACAATAAACCGTTGTAAGCCGGGTCTACGGCGGACAGTCGATGACCTCGCTAGGGGAACCCGCAATGCGGCAGATCTCGTTATCTTAGTTCTTTGATCATGCAGATCACCCGAGAAAAAAGAAACGTTGCGGTACTCGCCGCCAGCCAAGCGTTGTTCATGACCGGCGCAACCATGCTGGTCATTCTCAGCGGCTTGGTTGGACTGGACCTTGCGGAGGACAAGGCACTCGCAACCTTACCGGTCTCGGCAGTAATGATTGGCAATGCGTTGACTATGGTCCCCGCCTCGCTGTTGATGGGAAAGATCGGTCGCCGACCTGGATTCATCCTCGGCGCGCTCATTGGTGCCGGCGGCGCGGCAGTCGCGGTCGCCGCTATCCTTGATCGGGATTTTCGTCTGTTCGTCCTAGGCACCTTCATCATCGGAATCTACGCTGGATTTGCGCAGTATTATCGATTCGCCGCCGCCGATGCGGCCAGCACTGGCTTCAAGAGCAAGGCGATCTCGCTGGTCGTGGCGGGCGGGGTCATTGCCGCGCTGGTTGGGCCCGAGTTGACGAAATGGTCGAGCGGACTGCTCGCCCCGGACGGCTTCCTCGGCTCCTACCTGGTGGTCGCGGGCTTGGCGCTGGCGGCGGCGGCCTTGCTTGGGCTTCTCGATGTTCCTCTTCCGCGGACGGAAGAAATTTGCCAGCCCGGCCGGCCGCTGCGGTTGATCATGTGCCAGCCGGTATTCCTCGTGGCCGTGTTTGTCGGAATGATGGGCTACGGGGTGACGAGCCTGATGATGACGGCGACGCCGCTGGCGATGGCCGCATACACACATGGCCTCGACGATACCGCGTTCGTTATTCAGTGGCACACGCTCGCCATGTTTGCGCCCGCCTTTTTCACTGGCAGCCTGATCCAAAGATTCGGCGTCTGCAATGTCATGCTCGTCGGTGTCGCATTGCTGGGGGGATGCGTGGTGGCGGCGCTTGTCGGGGTCAATCTCGTCCAATTCTGGCTCGGTCTGGTCGCCCTTGGCTTGGGTTGGAACTTCACGTTCATCGGCGCCTCGACCCTTTTGACTGAAGCTTACCTACCAGCGGAACAGGCGAAAGTACACAGGCCGCCAACGACTTCCTAGTATTCACCGCAGTGGCAACGGCGTCGTTGTCTTCGGGGGTACTCCTCTATTACGTTGATTGGCAGACCGTTAACTACGTCGCCATACCCTTCCTGATCGCGGCCGGCGCCGCGATCATGTGGTTTGCGGCATACCACCGTGCCATTCAACCGCCAGCGGACAAAGTGAATGCCGTGACGGGTAAGGTTGGTTCCATTTGCGAGAACGACATCAGAGAAGCTGGACCATGATGCTAGGATCTGGTTTCCGGGTTGCCGGACGGGTGCTTCACGAGGCGCAGTGTCGCAGCGCCTTGGCAGCGACCGGTCCCTAAGCTCATCTGCGCCATTCCCAGTACGCCGGGTTCATCCTGACCACGCTTGGCTTACAGTTTTTGTTGACGGCTTTTAGGTCGGCCATACGCTGAATTTAATTTGGCACGTCCGCTTAAAAAAGGAGGCGAATACCATTTGTCGCCGATACAAAGCGTGAGATCGCACAAGCGATGCAGATCAAGATGGATGAATTCCAGCGCGAAGTGGCAAACAAGGAACAACATGAGGCCAAGGAAGCGGAAGCTAAACGAACTGCGCTCAAGGAACGTCAAAGAGGCCAAAGAGAGGCGTTTCAAGAGGCTGCACGGCTACGTCAGCAAGCCGAAGAACGCGAGAGGCTATCACGCTTACGCGGGGGCTTGATGGGCCTCTGGGATCGATTGAGAGGGGCGCATAAACGCACGCTTGAACGTAATGCTCAGGAAGCTGAAGCCGCCAAGGTGCGTGATGCCAACAAACGCGATCAGGTGACTGCTGCACAGCTTGCCCAGCGCCGTGAAGTCGTCAAGGAACGGGCTAAGCAACGCGAAGAAAACAAAACGCTCACACGTGATCTGACAAAAGACGCGAAGGTCTTCCAGAAAATGGAAACCGATGCAGACGCGGAACGCGATACGCGACGAGAGGCTTTCAAAGAAAAACGACGATCAAACGAGCGCCCACGCCGCCGTTCCCGTTCGCGGGATGGTCCTGACCTGTCGCACTGACGCTCAACGCTCTCGACCTTTGCGCTTGGCGGTGGATTTACGTCTTTTATCTTTGAAGTCCTGCGCCCGGTCAACGTCCTCACGCGGGACATGGCGGGCCAGATCACGGGAATCATGAAGGACACGGCTGACAACGATCTCATTTTCCTTGGGAAGAAAATAAAGAATGAAATGCCGGGGAGATTTTATGTCCGACTCTGCGCGAATTTTGCTAAGGGATATATGAAAGCTGCGCACATTCGCGCCGATCTCAGGCCGCTCGCGGCTGCCCAGCCTGAACGGATCGTCACGGATATCCTTGAAGGCTTGACGCAAAAGCGCGTTATAGGCCTTTGCTGCCTCGGGGCCGTGAGTCTTGATCGTGTAGTCGCGGATTTCCTTGAGGTCGGACTCGGCTTTAGTCGTGCGAACAAGATTATAGGAAATGCCGGGCATCGTTTAAGAGGCCCGCTCGATCTCCGCGTCCATCGCGTCAAAGAACTGGTCGATCTCCGCTTCGCTGTTCATGGCAACGAAGTCGCCGCGCTCATAGGCATCCTGACCTTCTTTGAAGGCATCGCGCAGCGCTTCGATCTTGGCCTCTTCTTCACGATCGTGATATTCAAGCAATCGTAAGCCTGCGCGTATCACTTCGCTGGCGTTTCGAAACCGCCCGGAGTCCAAAAGCTGGGACACAAGAGTGTCGTAATGATCGGTCAGGTTGATGTTACGGGTCGGCATTTAGCGAATCTCCTCTTATCTTTTAATTTTACGCGAAACACCCCTAATTGTCAAAAATTGCCAATTCTTATTTTGTCTGATCTGTAGGCTTTGAACAGGGTTGCGCCTGCAACCCCTGACACTCTGGCGAAGAGCGGGGTAGCAAGGGCAAGGAGGCTCCGAACGAGGGCTCCCTTTGGGAGACGTTTGGATGCCTTGCCCGCGCAAGGGCAGCGCCCATATCGAAGCGAGGTGATGGTTATATCCGGCGTCTGCTCGACACGGTGCCAGAACAGTATTGCGCTGGCGCCGGGCCAAGCCAGATAACAAGGCGGGATGGACAGAACAGCTGTGGGCGCGGAGGCCAACCAATGTCATCCTCGCCGCCATGACCAACAAAACGGACCGCGTTGCTTGGGCGCTGCTCAGACATCAACGCAACTAACAGCCGATGTGGGCGTCGTTCCTTCGGATTCCATCAGGACCAGTGGTCATGCACCGCGTCAACAGGCCGGATACATGACTGCAAACCCGACACGCACATCAGATCAATATCCCCCTGCAAGACCGGGGGCTTCCATGCATGACGATACTCTATCGATGAATACGGCCACGGCGTGACAATTTCCTCTTATCATTTTATAATTGGTTCTCTAAATAAGGGCCGAAGGGAAGGTCGGGGAAGGAACAATAATATGTGCCGAATGTTTGCGGGCCAGAACCCGAACAACTACGCATCAGAAACACGCAGCTTGAGATTAAATGGTCAAAGCACCAGTATTCGCATGGAAAATGCATTCTGGTCGATCCTCGACAAGATGGCAGAAGATGAGAATGTATCGACGCCCGTATTCATTTCTATGCTCCACAGCGAAGTTCTACTGCTGCACGGTGAGGCCAAAAACTTTACGTCTTTACTCCGTTCCGCATGCTTGATCCGACTACAAAAAAAGAATTCTGACGAGATCGCAACCGTGGCTGCAGAATAATCCGCCTAGCCTATCTGGCGTGTCAAAAAACGGATGCCGCTGTAGTATGCCACTACTACCAGCGGCATTGTTTTGCGCTCTAACCTGATTTCGTACCGGGCCCATCAAGAGTTCTGGTCGCATATATAAAATCAAATCAGGGAACTCGCATGGCAAAACTCATCCATACGATGATTCGAGTATTAGAAGAAAAACGTTCAGTCGACTTTTACGTGAATGCCTTCGGAATGAAGGTGTCACGCCGTCTCGACAAAGAGACTTTCACGCTGGTCTATCTTCGCGGCGACGAAACCGATCAAGAAATTGAACTGACAATCAACAAAGACCAGATAGAGCCGTATTCACACGGTGATGGTTACGGGCACGTGGCGTTTGTCGTTGATAACCTGGAAACTGAACATAAGCGCTTCGAAGCGGAGGGTTTTAACCCGCGCAAACTCGTCGAGTTTAAGGAGGATGGAAAACTCATTGCAAAGTTCTTTTTCGTTGAAGACCCAGATGGCTATCAAATTGAGGTCCTGCAGCGCTACGGGCATTATCAGTAATAAAAAACGAGACCGTTCTTCGGCACGGCAAAAACAACTCAACCATATTCTGTAATTGGGAGATGACATCATGGACATGGTATTGGATCGCAAAGCGCTGACGCGGCGATCACTTCTTAAGAAGAGCGTCACACTCGGGGCTGCATTCGTGGTTGGGACCCACTGGGTTGCATCCTACAATGCCGCCTGGGCACTTAAGCTTGCCCATGTGAGCCCTGAATCAATGGCAACACTGATCCAATTGGCACGTGACATTTACCCGCACGACCACATCGGAGATGAATTTTATGCCGCAGCCGTTAAGGGCTATGACAGCGGCGAGAGCGCAAAGATGATCGAAGATGGGATCGCCGGCCTAAATGCCGCTGCGCGTGGCAAAGGGTTCGCGAATTACCTCGACGCCGGTTGGGAGCGTGACCGCATTGATATCTTGCGGGGCATGGAGAATTCAGAATTCTTCCAAACTATTCGCGGCGGCCTCGTCACAGGCCTCTACAACCAGAAAGCTGTGTGGCCGTTGTTCGGCTACGAAGGTGAGAGTTACAGCAAGGGTGGCTACATCGACCGCGGCTTTGACGATATCAACTGGCTTTGAGAGGGCTGACAAATGACTGCACCTTTTAACAAAAATGACGACAGCGTCGTCGTCGTAATTGGCACAGGCGCCGGTGGTGGCGTCCTTGCAAACGAGCTTGCCCAAAGGGGCGTGAGCGTCGTTGCACTTGAAGCTGGCGGTCGCTACTTGCCAGAAGATTACGTCAACGACGAATGGGACAGTTTTGGCCAACTAGCCTGGCTGGACCCGCGGACCACCAGCGGTGATTGGCGCGTTGCAAAAGATTTTTCTGGTCTGCCTGCGTGGATCGTGAAAGCCGTCGGTGGAACCACAACCCATTGGGCTGGCGCATCTATCCGTTTTCAAGATCACGAATGGAAAGGCAAAACGAACTATGGCGAAGTTCAGGGCGCAAATCTTCTTGATTGGCCGATCAATGGCAAAGAAATGGCCCCTTGGTACGACAAAGCAGAAGCAAAACTTGGTGTGACTCGCACCGGTGACATGCAGGGCCTGCCTGGAAGCAACAACTACAAAGTCTTCGAGGCGGGTGCCAAAAAGCTGGGTTACAAAGAAGTCCATACCGGGCGCATGGCGATCAATTCGAAAGACTACGATGGCCGCCAAGCCTGTCAGCAGACCGGTTTCTGTTTCCAGGGGTGCAAATGGGGTGCAAAGTGGTCCGCCGCTTACACCGACATTCCGCGTGGCGAAGCCACCGGCAACCTCGAAGTCCGCGAACACGCTCATGTTCTCAGGATTGAACATGACAAGGCAGGCAAAGTAACGGGTGTTGTTTACGCCGATAAAGATGGCAAGCAGCACATGCAAAAAGCACGCATCGTGTGCGTTGCTGGTAACTCCTTCGAGAGCCCCCGGATGCTGTTGAACTCTGCATCAAACATGTTCCCCGATGGCCTCGCGAACTCTTCCGGCCAAGTCGGGCGCAATTACATGCGCCACACGACCGGCTCAGTTTATGCGACATTCGAAAAACCTGTGAGAATGTGGCGCGGTACAACGATGGCCGGAATCATCCAGGATGAGTCGCGCCATGATCCATCTCGTGGCTTTGTCGGTGGTTATGAGCTTGAAACGCTCTCCCTTGGTCTGCCGTTCATGGCAGCTTTCCTTGATCCAGGTGGGTGGGGCCGTGAGTTCACCACAGCACTCGATAGCTATGAGAACATGGCGGGGATGTGGATTGTCGGCGAAGATATGCCGCAAGAAACCAATCGGGTGACATTGAACCACGATGTCAAAGACCAGTTCGGCATGCCGGTCCCGAACGTCCACTTTGATGACCATCCGAATGACATCGCAATGCGGAACCACGCCTATAAACAAGGCATCGCGATTTACGACGCGGTCGGGGCCACGCGAACATTCCCAACACCACCGTATCCGTCGACCCACAACCTAGGAACGAATCGAATGTCAGAGAAAGCGCGGGATGGCGTTGTCAACAAATGGGGCCAAACCCACGATATTGACAACCTGTTCGTATCTGACGGCAGTGTATTTACAACCGGTGCCGCAGAAAACCCAACTTTGACGATTGTCGCGTTAGCTATTCGCCAAGCCGATCACATCGCTGGTGAAATGAGTAAAGGTAACCTTTAAGACGGAAATTGGCGGAGTGTTTGTTTTTGGTGGTTGTTTTATCACTCTGACAAACATCCCGCCTTTTTTTGTGGTTTTCGTTCCGAGGGTTGTCAACGTCTGAGTAAAAACACACCACTAGCCGGAGTAAAAACAGATCACCTTTGGATGCGAATAATGGACCAATTCAGTGGGGGAGAATCACTTTCTCACGCAACAGGCCCCTAAGAAAGGCGTCAAGTTCAGGCTTTGCGTGGCGCAGCATGAATGCCCTCCAGCCGTGTCCGTTTCAACAGCATGGCATTCACTGCCACCAAGGCGGAACTCCCCGACATGGCAAGCGCGGCTACTTCCGGGCTGATGACAAAGGGATAGAAAACGCCAGCCGCCGCTGGAAAAGCGACAACGTTATAGCCTACCGCCCAGAATAGATTCTGATGCATCTTGCGAAGCGTGGCGCGCGACAACTCGATCGCGCCCACCACGTCATAGGGATCGCTTTTCATCAGTACGACGTCGGCGCTCTCGATGGCGACGTCCGTACCGGCGCCAATAGCAAACCCCACGTCGGCCTGCGTGAGAGCCGGTGCGTCGTTGACGCCGTCGCCGACCATGCCCACCCTTTTGCCTTGGCTTTGCAGTTCCTTGACCTTGTCTGCCTTCTGGCCCGGCAATACGTTCGCCAATACCGTGGTAATGCCAAGGCCCACAGCAATTCTGTCGGCCGTCGCTTGATTGTCACCGGTGAGCATCACCACCTCGACGCCGCGTTCGCGCAGCTTCTCCACCATAGGAGCGGCCGTCGGGCGAGGCGCATCGGCGATAGCGATCAGGCCGACCAGCCGGCCCGCCTCCGCGATATGTACCACTGTCTGACCGGCGCCCTGCAACCGTTGCGCCTCGGTCTCCAATTCACCCATCACGACGTTGCGTTCGTCCATCAGGCGGCGGTTGCCGAGCAGGATTTCCTGGCCTCCGATCTCGGCCTGCGCGCCTTTACCTTCAATATTCTGAAAGCCGGACAATGGCTGCTTTTGGAGGTCAACTGCGCGCTTCGTAATGGCTTGCGCCAGCGGGTGGTCGGACCCTTGCTCCACCGTGGCCGCCAAGGAGAGAACCTCGTCCATCGACATCTCCTCAGATGTAACCACTTCGACCACTTCCGGTGCGCCCATCGTCAGCGTCCCGGTCTTGTCAAAGACAATCATGTCGAGCTTAGTCGCCTCCTCCAGGGCGCCAGCGTTCTTGAATAGAATTCCGTTCATCGCTCCCAAACCTGTGCCCACCATCACCGCCATCGGCGTGGCCAGCCCAAGGGCGTCCGGACAGGCAATGACGAAGACGGTGATCGTCAGCGTCAACGCAAACAGCAAGGGCTCACCGATCCACCAGAACCATATAGCGAAGGTCGCAAGGCCAATGGCCACCGCAATCAGCACAAGCCATTGGGAAGCCTTATCGGCAAGGAGCTGCGCCGGAGCCTTGGAGTTCTGCGCCTCCTGCACCAGCTTGACGATCTGGGCGAGCGCCGTGTCGGCGCCGACTTTTGTCGCACGATATTTGAAACTGCCGCTTTTGTTGATCGTCGCGCCGATTACCGCATCGCCAGGTTTCTTCCCCACAGGCATGGACTCGCCGGTCAGCATGGATTCATCGACTTGCGACTCACCTTCAAGGATTTCGCCGTCGACAGGAATCTTATTGCCGGGCCGGATCACGATGACATCGTCTTTCAGAACTTCCGCGGTAGAAATCTCAAGCTCCCTACCGTCGCGCAGCACCGTTGCCATGGGCGGCGCCAAGTCCATCAGCGTGCGAATAGCGTCGGAAGCCCCGGCGCGGGCGCGCATCTCCAGCCAATGGCCGAGCAGGATGAAGACCAGAAGCACCGCGACTGCCTCATAGAACTGCACACCGGGGAAAAAGAAAGTGGCGCCAACACTGAATATGTACCCGGTGCCCACGGACAACACGACCAGCACCGCCATATTGAGCACGCCGTTGCGAAGCGCGCGCCAGGCGGCGACAAAGAACGGCCAGCTCGGATAGAGCACGGCGGCACTCGCCAGGACGAACAGCCAGATGTCTAGGCGGAGGCCAAACGGTGGCGCCGGCGGGGTAAACAACCCGCCCATTGGCGAGTAGACAAAGATCGGCACACTGAAAACCAATGCAATCCAGAAGCGGTTGCGCATGTCGCGCGCCATGGATTCCATACTCATGCCGCCGCCATGTGTCTGACGTCAGCGCCCATGGGACACAATAAGGTCTTCGAAGATTCCCCGTGGATACAAGTTATTCAGGTCACGATTTAAAAGAGATTTCGGACTGCC